>VOFK01000944.1_pt1 | contig 14967 bp, 14 predicted proteins | sample 5384121 | NCBI WGS metagenome assembly VOFK01 (sample SAMN12384730, study PRJNA508395) | human gut metagenome | isolation source: healthy gut J | host: Homo sapiens | reverse complement strand
TTACGTTGCTTGGTTCACGCGCGTGGGCCTGCGGTGTCAATGCTCGCCGTGAAGCGTTAAAGGACGGGATGCTCTGGCGAGCTCATCACCCCGGCTTCCTCGGCCTGATGGGTGAGGAGGACGCGCAGAGACGGCGTTTTTGAAGACGAGTTTCCGCCACCTTCCAGGTGCCGGGTGGGACAACGTCAAATCCGGCCCGCCTGCTGCGCAAGGTCAACAACCGCACCCGCGAGACGCACTCCGAGGAAAAAGGTTCTTTTCATGCTGGACTCGATTTGTTCATGGACAGCAAGATCGAGCTCGGGCAGGCCGTCCTGGCCCTCAACACGTCCACGAAAACGCCGGGGAGCCTGTTCCGTGCCGCCCTGACCGACACGCCTTCGGACGCCATGGGAACCGCAGAAGGCCTGACCCGGCCGCACACGAAAGGAGCAGCACAATGACTGTCATTGATCGTTTTCGAAACTGGTCTCCCTACCCCACCACCTCGGATGAGAACCGGAGCATCTGCCCTCGACGCCGCGAGCAGTTGGCGCTGGCCGAAGAACTGGTTCCGGCGGCCGCATTTATGTCCCATCTTCGGCGCCATCCTGCTGTTCTCCGCCGGGTGTCTATCGGCCTGTCAAGGGCTATCCCTGTTGAACGTGGGGACGACTGGTCCTCTCCCATCCTGCAGCTCACCGGGGCTGACGCGGTTAAGCAGCTTCACCTATGCAGATTACTTCTCTGCGGGCGGCTACCTCCCCTGCCGATCTTCGTGCCGTCAGGTACCAGGCATTTCTGTCCGGGCTTCCACTCCACCCAGACGGTTATCATCTCGCACGAGAAGAACGAGCGTCAGCCGCATGATCTCTACAACATGATGATCCCCGGAGGCTTCATCGCTATGGTGGGCTGCCGGCGCTATGGGCGTGTACACCTGTCGGTGAGCTCAACGCCTCGCCACCGGTACCATCGGCGTGGTTCGCGGCGCATATTCTAACAGCGGCGTCATCGCCCCGATCGGCGTCATCGGTGCCTCTGCCCATCACCTCCGGCGACGTCGCGCTGCGCGCTCTGCGTCTGTCCCCGGCGGGACCTTTCCACCGATCAGTCCAACAACGGCGAAGCGTATGCTGCCTGTCCGCCCTCATTTGTCCTGGCTGCCGGCATCATCGTGTTCGCCAAGCTGGCAAAAGCCCGACGGTTTCAATATTCTGTGGCGTTACTTCGCATGGTCCAACCAGACCCTGTCTCTCTGTTCGCCTTCCCACTTCACGGTGTGGATGTTTGAAAACGGCAAGTCTTCGCGTGGATGCCGCTGATTCCGCGCCGTTCTACGCCTTCTTCATCTGCTCACCTTACTTCCAATGCGCACACGCGTTTCAATATTCCCTGGACCGCCTCCTACATCATCGGCGTGGTGTTTCGCCATCGCCTATGTGGTGGCTCTGTGCCTGTATGGCAGGCGGCGCGGCTGTGAAAGCTGAAAATGAACAAGTAACTCTTTTTTCTCCTGACAGCATATAGGCGTAAATCCCCGGCAGGTGCCGGGGGATTTACGCTTTTTGTCCGGTGTTTTTTTTAACGGTTTTTCGACGGGATTCTCATTTCAGGGATTGAGTCGGGCGGTTCGATATGTTATACTGGACTTACTTTTTCAGGGAGGCAAGCCATATGACACTCAACGAATTGAAAATCGGCCAGTCCGGGTCATCACCGCCGTAGGCGGCGACGGCCCCTGCGCTGCCGTTTGCTGGACATGGGGCTGATCCCCGCACCGCCGTGAAGCTGATGAAGGTGGCCCCCATGGGGACCCCATCGAGATCCGGGTCCGGGGTTATGAGCTGACCCTGCGGGTGGAGGACGCCATGAAGATCCAGGTAAAGGAGGCGGCGGCATGATTTTTCGCCCTGGTCGGCAATCAAATTGCGGCAAAACCACGCTCTTCAACGCCCTCACCGGTTCCAACCAGCACGTGGGCAACTTCCCCGGCGTTACCGTGGATCAGAAAATGGGCGAGATCCGGGATGAAAAGGGCTGCTCCGTGGTGGACCTGCCGGGTATTTACTCTCTGCGGCCCTATACCCAGGAGGAGATCGTCTCCCGGGACTACATCCTCAACCAGAAACCCGACGGCATCATCAACATCGTGGACGCCACCAACATCGAGCGCAACCTGTACCTGACGCTGCAGCTGCTGGAGCTGCGGGTGCCCATGGTGCTGGCCCTGAACATGATGGACGAGGTCCGGGCCAACGGCGGCGCCGTGGACGTGCAGCGGATGAGCCGGGAGCTGGGCATCCCGGTGGTGCCCATTTCCGCCGCCAAGGGCGAGGGCGTGTCTGAGCTGGTGGACCAGGCCCTGGCTGCGGCCCGGGGCCGGGTACTGCCCAAGGTCACGGACTTCTGCGCCGACGATTCCGCCGTCCACCGCTGCATCCACGCGGTGGTGCACCTGATCGCCGATCACGCCGACCGCATCGGCGTTCCGGCCCGGTTCTGTGCCGCCAAGCTCATCGAGGGCGGCGATGACCTGGCGGACCGTCTGGCCCTGGACCAGAACGAGCGGGAGCTGCTGGAGCACTGCATCGTCCAGATGGAGACGGAGACCGGCCTGGACCGCAATGCCGCCCTGGCGGATATGCGGTACAGCTTCATCGAAAACGTGGTGTCCGCCTCGGTGGTCAAGTGCCGCGAAAGCCGGGAGCACGCCCGGTCCGTGAAAATGGACCGCCTGCTGACGGGCCGCTACACGGCGGTGCCGGTGTTTCTGGGCATCATGCTGCTGACCTTCTGGCTGACCTTCGACGTCATCGGCCAGCGGCTGTCGGACTGGCTGGCGGTGGGGGTGGACGCCCTGACCGCCCTGGTGGACCGGGGCCTCACGGCCTACGGCATCAACCCGGTGGTCAAGAGCCTGATCGTGGACGGCATTTTCGCCGGCGTAGGCAGCGTGCTGGTGTTCCTGCCCATCATCGTGACGCTGTTCTTCTTCCTGTCCATCCTGGAGGACACCGGCTACATGGCCCGGTGGCCTTCGTCATGGACAAGCCCCTGCGGAAGATCGGCCTCTCCGGCCGCAGCATCGTCCCCATGCTCATCGGCTTCGGCTGCTCCGTCCCCGCCATCATGGCCACCCGCACGGTGTCCTCGGACCGGGACCGGAAAATGACCATCCTGCTGACGCCGTATATGAGCTGTTCGGCGAAAATCTCCATCTACGCCTTCTTCACGGCGGCCTTCTTCCCCCGTTACCGTGCCCTGGTGATGATCGGCCTGTATGTGCTGGGCATCCTCATCGGCATTGCGGCGGCGCTGATCATGAACAAGACCGCCTTCCGGGGAAAGCCCGTGCCCTTCGTCATGGAGCTGCCCAACTACCGGCTGCCCAGCGTCAAAAGCGTGGCGCTGCTGCTGTGGGAAAAGGCCAAGGACTTTCTGCAGCGCGCCTTCACGGTCATTTTTCTGGCCACCATCATCATCTGGTTCCTCCAGAGCTTCGACACCCGGCTCAACGTGGTGTCCGACAGCGCCGACAGCCTGCTGGCCCTGATCGGCCAGGTGCTGGCCCCCCTCTTCGCTCCCCTGGGCTTCGGCGACTGGCGCTGCGCCACCTCGCTGATCTCCGGCTTCATCGCCAAGGAATCCGTGGTCAGCACCCTGGAGGTGCTGCTGGGCGGCAACGCTATCTCCGGCCTGTTCACCACCCGGTCCGCCCTGAGCTTCCTGGTGTTCACCCTGCTGTATACCCCCTGCGTGGCGGCGGTGGCCACCATCCGCCGGGAGCTGGACTCCTCCCTGAAAACCCTGGGCGTGGTGGCCATGCAGTGCGGCGTGGCCTGGCTGGCCTCCCTGGCCATGTACGCCATCGCGGGGCTGTCTTAATTGTCCAAAAAGGGCTTCGCCCTTTTTATGACAATAGGCTTACAGTCTGCTGCGCGCATAATTTGTTCGCTGAAAGCGAACAAATTCCACACTTGCAGACTGAGAAGTGTTTTTTGCGACGTACACGCCGCCGTAAAAAACGGATCAATCTTGCTTTGCCGCCTGCGGGCGGCAAACTCTGCGAGGCTTTTGTCCCAAAAGGGCATTGCCCTTTTGGAACAGCAAAAAAATTCCCCGGCTGCCAGGCAGCCGGGGAATTTTTTTGCTATGCGGTTTTATGCGCCGAAGGGGTTCAGCACTTCTCGTAGATGGTGGCAACGCCCATGCCGCCGCCGATGCACAGGGTGGCCAGGCCGCGCTTGGCCTCGGGCCGCTTCTGCATCTCGTGCAGCAGGGTGACGATGATACGAGCGCCGGAAGCGCCCACGGGGTGGCCCAGAGCGATGGCGCCGCCGTTGACGTTGACCTTGCTCATGTCGAAGTGCAGCTCACGGGCCACAGCGATGGACTGAGCGGCAAAGGCCTCGTTGGCCTCCACCAGGTCGATGTCGTCGATGGTCAGACCGGCCTTGTCCAGAGCCTGACGGGAAGCGGGCACGGGGCCCACGCCCATGATCTTGGGATCCACGCCGCCCTGGCCCCAGCTGACCAGCTTGGCCATGGGCTTCAGACCGTACTTCTCCACAGCCTCGGCGGAGGCCAGCACGATGGCGGCGGCGCCGTCATTGATGCCGGAGGCGTTGGCAGCGGTGACACGGGGCTGACCCTTGTCGGCGTCGGTTTCCTGGATGGACCGGTGGGCTCAAAGGTGTGCACCACCTGGGGGTTGGGGGACTCGGGGCTGACGGGGAACGCGCCGCGCAGCTTGGCGATGCCCTCCTTGGTGACGCCGGCCTTGGGGAACTCATCCTTGGCGAAGGGGACGATCTCCTTCTTCTTCTTGACCATCACGGGCACGATCTCGTCGTCGAAGCGGCCAGCCTTCTGAGCGGCCTCGGTCTTCTGCTGGGAGGCGGCGGCGAAGGCGTCCAGCTCCTGGCGGGTGATGCCCCACACGTCGCAGATGTTCTCAGCAGTGGTGCCCATGTGATAGTTATTGTAGGCGTCCCACAGACCGTCCCGGATCATGGTGTCCACGAGCTTCTTGTCACCCATGCGAGCGCCCCAGCGGGCGTCCAGGGAGGCGAAGGGAGCAGCGCTCATGTTCTCGGTACCGCCGCAGACCACCACGTCGGAATCGCCGGCCAGGATGGCGCGGGCGGCCTCGATGACAGACTTCATGCCGGAGCCGCAGACCATGCCGACGGTGTAGGCGGGAACGGAGTAGGGGATACCGGCCTTGACGGAGACCTGACGGGCCACGTTCTGGCCCAGACCGGCGGTCAGGATGCAGCCGAACATCAGCTCATCCACGTTCTCGGGAGCAACGTTGGCACGCTTCAGGGCTTCCTTGACAACGACGGCGCCCAGCTCGGCGGCGGGGGTATTCTTCAGGGAACCGCCAAAGGAGCCGACCGCGGTACGGCAGCAATTCACGACATAGAGTTCTTTCATGGGATATCTCCTTTTTCATAAAAATTTTGGTATTCCGCAGAGGGAATCATTTTCGTCTTGATTATACAACAGGCGCGTATGAAAAATCAACTGCAAAATTTCATTTTCCTGTGCAAAAATTGACGCTTTTCCTGCATTTTGTTAAATAATTAACAGTTTTGCAGCATTTCCTGCGTCTTTCTCAGCTTTCGGCTGCTTCCTGCCCGTTTTCCGTCGCGGTGTCGTCTGCCGTATCGCCGTCCACGTCGGTGTCCATCAGCAGCGAGAAGGCGTCATAAATATCGACGAGGTCCAGCGCCTCGACCGCCGGATTCATCTCCACCGCGGCGTCCTCGATGCGGCTTTCGAGCAGGCCGCTGAAATAGGTCTCGCGCACCGCGTCCACAGCCTTCGCCTCATCGAGCGGCTTGCGGAGAATGATGTGGTAGCCGTAGTAGCTCTCCACGATCTCGCTGACCCCACCCTCGCCGAGCGCGGCGGCGGCACTCTCAAACTCCTCGACCATCTGGCCGGAGCCGAAGGTGTAGCCCTCAGGGTTGCCCGCGCGGCCGGAGTCCTCGCTGTACTCGTCGGCAAGCTCGGTGAAGTAGCCAATCAGATCGTCGCCCGTGTAAGCGTCCAGCTTTGGCCTTGAGCTCCTCTGCCAGCGCCTTCTTCTCCGCCTTGGTCTCGTCGTCCAGTTCCTGATAGGTGGACATATCGCGCGTGAGCAGCAGAATGTGGTCGGCGGTCATGTAGCCCTGCTCGGCGGCATAGGCGATCAGCTGCTCGTCGGTAGCATAGAGGCTGCTGCCCTCGGTCGCCGCCAGCTTCTCGAGAGCACTGTAAAGGTAGTCCGAGCGGCACATCCGGTCATAGGTCTCCTCGCTCAGACCCAGCTTGGCGAGCTCGGCGCGGTAGCTCTCCTCGCCGCCGAGGCTCTCGACAGTCTCCGCGCGTTCGGTCTCCAGCTCGCTGAGCGCAGCTTCGTCAAGGATGACGTTGTTCTCCTGCGCCAGCTTCTCGATGACGGCAAAGCTCTTCGTGTTCTCTAAAATGCTGTCCTTCGTCACGTCAAGCACCGTTTCGCCCTCCTGCAGCTCCATGCTCCAGTCAAGGTCCATGCCGTACATATTCATGTAGCTTTCCATGTAGGAGGCGGCATAGCAGAGGTTGTAGAAATACATATCCATCGGCACATCGATACCGTCCACCTTCATCGCGACAGCGTCGGGAGCGATACCGGTCAGCTGATAGCAGACGCCCTCCTCGACCTTGCCCGTGTCAAAGCGGTCTTTGCCGCCGCAGGCGGTCAGCGAGACGAGCAGCGCCAGCGAAAGCGCCGCAGCCAAAATACGTTTCATCTTCGTTTCCTCTTTCTTCCAGATTTGTGGTATCACACCCCGCCGCAGAGCGTGGCGCTGCGGGTTCAGGCGCCCTCCGCGGGCGCGATGCTCTCGACCAGCTCGAGCGCCGCAGGAAGCGGCTTCTCGCCCCCTTCGAGCCGCAGCGCGAGCTTCGGCTCGATGCCGGCGGAGAGCGTCAGCCGGCGCTTGTTCTTTCCCATCGCGCAAACGCGCATCACCGCCTCGACCGGCATCTCGCCGCCGAAGGTAAAGGTGATCGTGTCGCCGCGCTGGGAAATGTCGCGGATGCCCGCCGCGCACGCCTCGCCGCGCAGCATGGCGACGTCGAGCAGAGCGAGCGTGCTCGCCGGCGGCTCGCCGTAGCGGTCAAGCAGCTCGTCGAGCAGGTCCTGCGATTCCTCGCGCGTTCGCACCGCCGCGATGCGGCGGTAGATATCCATGCGCTGCTCGGGAGAGGGAATGTAGCTCTCCGGCAGGTTCGCCGAAACGGTCAGGTCCGCCGAGCAGTCCGTGCGGCTCGCCTTCTTCTCGCCGCGCTCCTCGAGCACGGCCTCCTCCAAAAGCTGCAGGTACATGTCGTAGCCCACGCTCATCATATAGCCCGACTGCTCGGGGCCGAGCAGGTTGCCCGCGCCGCGGATCTCGAGGTCGCGCATCGCGATGCGGAAACCCGAGCCGAACTCCGCGTATTCGCGGATGGCGGTCAGGCGCTTGGCAGCGACCTCGGTGAGGATCTTGCCCGGGCGGTAGGTCATATAGGCATAAGCGCGGCGCGCGCTGCGCCCGATGCGCCCGCGGATCTGGTGAAGCTGGGCGAGGCCCAGCCGGTCCGCGTCCTCGATGATGAGGGTGTTGACGTTCGGAATGTCGATGCCCGTCTCGATGATGGTCGTGCAGACGAGGATCTGCGCTTCGCCGTCGGAAAACTGCTGCATCACATGGCTCAGGCCCTTTTCGTCCAGCTTGCCGTGCGCGACCGCAATGCTGACCTCCTCGCCGAGGAGCTTTTTGAGCTGCGCGGCGCAGCGGTCGATGGTCTCCACGCGGTTGTGCAGGTAGTAGACCTGCCCGCCGCGCGAAAGCTCGCGCCGGATGGCTTCGGCGATCACGCCCCAATCGTGCTCGAGTACATAGGTCTGCACCGGCTGACGGTCCTGCGGCGGCATCTCGATGGTAGACATATCGCGGATGCCCGACAGCGCCATGTTCAGTGTGCGCGGAATGGGCGTCGCGGAGAGCGTGAGCGTGTCCACCTGCTTGGAAAGCTCCTTGAGCTTTTCCTTGTGCGTCACGCCGAAGCGCTGCTCCTCGTCGATGACGAGCAATCCGAGGTCCTTGAAGTGCAGCCCCTTTTGCAGCAGCGCGTGCGTGCCGATGAGCAGGTCGATCTTCCCCTCCGCCGCGCTTTGCAAAATCTTTTTCTTCTGCGCCGGCGTCTTGAAGCGCGAGAGCACCTCGATCGTCACCGGAAAGCTGCGGAAGCGGTTGATGGCGGTGGCGTAATGCTGCTGCGCCAGCACGGTGGTCGGCACCATAATGGCCGCCTGCTTGCCGTCGAGCACGCATTTCATCACCGCGCGCAGCGCGACCTCCGTTTTGCCGTAGCCCACATCGCCGCAGAGCAGGCGGTCCATCGGGCGCGAGCGCTCCATGTCGCTCTTGATCTCCGCGATGGCGCGGAGCTGATCGTCCGTCTCCTCATAGTCGAAGGCGTCCTCAAACTCGCGCTGCCAGGTGGAGTCCGGTGAAAAGGCGAAGCCGGGTCGGCGCTGCCGCTCGGCGTAGAGCTTGATGAGCCCCTTGGCAAGGTCTTTCGCCGCGGCCTTGGCGCGGGATTTGGCCTTCGTCCAGTCCGTGCCGCCGAGCTTGTTCAGCTTGACGTGCTCGCCCTCCTCCCCGCCGCCGTGGCTGCCGATGTACTTCGACACCATATCGAGCTGCGTCGCGGGAACGTACAGGCTGTCGCTGCCGGCGTAGGCGATCTTGATATAATCCTTGTCCGCGCCGTCCACGCGGATGCGCTCCATGCCGACAAAGCGGCCGATGCCGTGGCGCTGGTGAACGACGAGGTCACCCGGCGTCAGGTCGGTGTAGGAGCGGAGCTTCTGACGGCTCGAATCCTTTTTCTGCCGCACCGCGCGCGGCGCTTTGCCGCTGACCGGCGCAAGAAGCTGCCCCTCGGTCAGAATGACAAGGCGGAGCTGCGGGTATTCGCAGCCCGCGCTCAGCGCGCCGAGGCCGATGACGGTCTCGCCCGCGGCGGGCAGCGTCTGATCGGAGAGATCGAGCCGTGCGCGCACGCCGCGCTCCTCCAGAAGGCGGTGAAAATTCCTCGCGCGCGTTTCGTTGCCGCAGAGCACCAGCACACCGCTGCCCGCGGCAAGATAGTGCTCCATGTCCGCGGCGGCGGTCTCAAGGCTGCCGCCGTAGGACGGCAGCTGCCGCGCGTTGATGCTGAGCATCGCCCTCGGTGGGGCCAGATAGCGCGAGGTCGGCAGGCTGTCGCACAAAAGCAGCGGGAAGCTGCCCCGCAGCCGCCGCGTCAGGTCCTCAAGCTCGACCGCGAGCGAGGCGAACTTGCCCCGCGAGCACGCCCCTCCAGCAGGATCTTCAGGTCCTCGCCCCATTCAAAGGCACAGCCCTTCGCGCGCTCCATGACGCGGCTGCCCTCGCAGACGAGCACGATGCTCCCCTCCGGCAGGTAGTCCGCCGCACAGACGGCGGTCGGGTAGGCGGCGGCAAGGTAGCGGTCCATGCCGCCGAGCGGCAGGCCCTCACGCAGGCGGTCCATATCCGCGCGGATCGCTGCGGCGGTCTTTTTCCGTGGTCTCCTTTTTTGCCAGCTGCGCCGCGGCGTGCTCCATACGCGCGAGCATCGCGTCCCCGTCCGCCCTCGGCGGCAAAGGGCAGCACCTCGGCAGCGGGCAGAACGGTCAGCTCCTCAAGGTTTTTCGTGCGGCGCTGCGTGGCGACGTCAAACTCGCCCATCGCGTCGATCTCGGTATCGAAAAATTCGACGCGCACCGGCGCGCTCATCGGGGAATAGACGTCTACAATGCCGCCGCGCACGGCGAACTGTCCCGCGCCCTCGACCTGCTCGCAGCGGACATAGCCCGCGGCGGTCAGGCGTTCGGCGAGCGCGCGCAGGTCGTGCTCCTCTCCGAGCCGGAGCGTGAGCACCGCGTCGCGCAGCGCCGTCGGCGGCAGCGTGCGCTGCATCATGCCGTCCACCGTCGCCACGACGATGCCCGTCCTGCCGAACGCCATGCGGCACAGCGCGTCCAGCCGCTCCTGCTCAAAGCTGTGGGAGGCAGAAACGCGGTCGCGCAGCTGCCATTCGCGGGCAAAGAGCGTCACACACTCCTCTCCCTGTCAGGGCGGCGAGGTCCGCGGCCATGCGCCGCGCCTCCTGCTCGTCGGCGCAGAGGACGGCGAGGGGGCGCTTGGTCTCCTGCCGCAGCGCCGCGCCGAGCATCGCGCGGTGTACGCCGCTCACGCCGCTGACCGCCGCCGGTCCCGTGCCGAAGCGGATGATCTCCTCCAGCTCCCGCAGCTCCGGCAGCGCCATCATTTGCCGGTTCAGCTCCTGCATGAATGTCCCCCTCCTTTTTCGCCGCAACGCGCAAAGGGCGCAGATCATCCCTTGGTCGGACGGTCTGTACCCACACACATCGTTTTCCATGTTCTCCTGAGATGCCCAAAAAGGACTTCTCCTCCGGCAGTATACTACGCCGGAGGAGAAAAGTAAATGAACGAATGATAAACTTTTCGCGCAGGCAGCGTTCTTCCGCCTCGTTGAAGCGGTTCTGCGCCTCGGTCACGCCGCGGGAGATGATGCACTCCGCCGCGTCGAGCGCGCGGTCGAGCGCCTCGTCCACGATCTTCTTCTCCTGCACGGAGAAGCTGCCGATCACCCAGTCCACCATGTCGTAGTCCGATGGCTCGGCGCGCCGACGCCGACCTTCACGCGCGGGGAACACGTCGGTGCCGAGGTGGGCGATGATGTTCTTGATGCCGTTGTGCCCACCGGCGGAGCCCTTGTCGCGGATGCGCAGCTTGCCGAGCGGCAGCGAAACGTCGTCGTAGATAACGAGCACATGGTCGCTCGGGATCTTATAGAACCGCGCCGCCTCGCCCACCGCCTCGCCGGAGAGGTTCATATAGGTCTGCGGCATCATCAGCAGCACGCGCGCCCCGCCGAATTCGATCAGCTCCGTCAGCGCGCGGAAGCGCAGGCGGTTGCAGCGCAGGTCCCGCTTGTCAATGAGCCGCTCGGCGGCCATGAAGCCGATGTTGTGGCGCGTGTTCTCATACTGCTTGCCGTAGTTTAAACAGACGAGCAGCCATTCCGGCGGGCCGGATTTTTGAAAATCATTAGGTGTTCTCACTTTCCCCGTAAGCTTTGCGCGCCCCCTGGGCAGGTGCAGCGCGAAGCGCTGGGGGTGCTCCCATTGGCATGGGAGTGCGCAGTCAAAAGGATATTCTTTCCAAAGAGAATATCCCCTTTGGAACCCCAAGAGAAAGGCGAGGGAGTCCCCTTCGACCCCCAACATTGCGGGTTTGCAGCTTGAAGAGCTGCACGCGCTGCGCAATGGGTGCGGTGTACATGGCTTCGCCATGAATCTTCTGCGAGTCGTTCCCGATTGCAACCGCGCCTACTATCGTGAGGCGCGAGTGACGTTTGCTCGGCGGCGGACTGCGTGCGAAAATAGCGGCATTGCTTCGCTCGCCGCATTGTGGAGACTGGCGGTAGACGGGAATTACTGCGCACTTCTACAAGATGGGCAGAGCGGCACCTGCAGTGTGCCGCATCCGTAAGGCAGCAGAGCCGCCAATCTTGCCGCGCAACAGCGATGGGCCACAGGGAGTAGAGCAAATCGTATCGCACGCTAACGCGGCTTTGCCGCGCGCAGGCATTTTTTCATTCCGGAGCATAAAGATTGTTCGAGCTCCAGACTGCCAATCTAATCCCTTTCTCTTGGGGAGGTCAAAGGGGATATTCTCTTCCGAGGAAAGAGAATATCCCCTTTAACCGCGTCCCCCACTTAAGGTGGGGGACAAAATCGTTTTAACGAATTAGTTAAAAAGTTTCGCGATAGAAATTTCCTGATATGTGCGCTCGATCGCCTCGGCGAACATCGGCGCGACGGTCAGGTACTTGATGCGGACTTGGCGAGCTCCCTTCGCCGCAGGGGCGGGATGGTGTCGGGAGCAGGGCCAGCTCCTCGATGCAGCTCGCCTCAAGGCGCTCAAGCGCGGGACCGGAGAGAACGCCGTGACTCGCGCAGGCGTAGACCTTCTTCGCGCCGCCGACTTCAACGACCGCCTTGGCGGCGTTGCAGAGGGAGCCGGCGGTATCGACCATATCGTCGAAGAGGATGCACTCCTTGCCCTCGACATCGCCGATAACATTCATGACCTCACACTGGTTGGCCTTCTGGCGGCGCTTATCGACGATGGCAAGGTTCATGTGCAGCTTCTGGGCAAAGGTGCGGGCGCGGGCAACGGAGCCGACGTCGGGGCTGACGACGACCATATCCTCGCAGACGGAGCCGAACTTCTTGGCGTAGTAATCCACGAAGATGGGGTTGCCGAACAGGTTATCCACCGGAATATCGAAGAAGCCCTGGATCTGGTTGGCGTGCAGGTCCATGGTCAGCACACGGTCAACGCCCGCGGCGACGAGCATGTTGGCAACGAGCTTTGCGGAGATGGGGTCGCGGCTCTTGGCCTTGCGGTCCTGACGGGCATAGCCGAAGTAGGGGCATGACGGCGGTAATGCGGCCCGCGCTGGCGCGGCGGCAGGCGTCGACCATGATGAGCAGCTCCATCAGGTTGTCGTTGACGGGCTTGCAGGTGGACTGGACGAGGAACACGTCGCTGCCGCGCACGGTCTCGTACAGGGAGACGGAGGCCTCGCCGTCTGCGAAGCTCTTGACCTCGCTCTCGCCGAGCTTGGTGCCGATGATCTTGCAGATGTCCGCTGCCAGTTTAGGTTTGCGTTGCCGGTGAAAATCTTGATGTCCTTTACCGTGAGAAATGTTGATGTACTCCTCTGTTTATAAAAATTTTTCTGAAGTTTTTTTTTCTCGTGCGCCGCGCGCACTGTTCCGCCCAGCCGGGCTTGTTGACCGTCTGACGCTCGCGCGCGATGGCGAGGGAATCGGCGGGCACCTCGTCGGTGATGGTGGAGCCGGCGGCGATGTAGCTGCCGTTTCCGACCGTGACGGGGGCGATGAGGTTTGTGTTGCAGCCGATGAAAGCGTCGTCGCCGATCGTGCAGCGGAACTTTTTAAAGCCGTCGTAGTTCGTCGTCACCGTGCCGCAGCCGAAGTTGATGCGCTCGCCGCAGTCGCTGTCGCCGACGTAGGTGAGGTGCGAGATTTTCGTGCCGTTGCCGATGACGCTGTTTTTGATCTCGACAAAGTCGCCGACTTTGACATGATCGCCGATCTTCGAATTCGGGCGCACATAGGCAAACGGCCCCGACGTTCGTGTGCGCTGCCGACGGTGCTTTCGCTCAGCTGCGGGGCGTTCACCTCGGTCCGTCGCCGACCGTGCAGTCGCGGATCATGGTGTTCGGGCCGATGGTGCAGTTTTTCCCGATGACCGTCCTGCCGCGCAGGATCGTGCCGGGGAGGATGACCGTGCCGCTGCCGATCTTGACGCGGGGGTCAATGTAGGTATTGTTGGGGTCCATGATGGGAAACGCCCGCGGCAAAGTGCTTGTCGGCGATCTTGCGGCGGGCACATGTCCTGTGCGGATCTGAGCTCCTCGTCGTCGCCGACGGGCAAAAAGCCCTTCGTGATCTCCGCCCCCTTGGGGAAGGCGGCGAAGGCGCCGTGTTCCTTGAGCACCTTGCAGCACTCCTTCGCGTCCGCGGAGTAGACCGCGCCGCCGGAGAACACGCCCACGGGCAGCACCGCGCCGTTGACGATGAGCACGCTGCCCTTTTTCATCCTTGAGGAGCGTTAAAAGCTCTTCCCCCGTGTCTGGCACCGTCGACGTAGACAACATCGGCGTTTTCGGGGACGTAGGGGCGCATCATGTCGTGCGCCCGTTTGTCAGACACAATAAAAAACCGCTCAATGCCCCGCCCCATCAGTTCTTCGACCATCCACGTGAGAATGGGACAGAACAAAATGGGCCTCAGCATCAGCGGCGTTTTTTCTTTTGTCAGGGTCATATCGTCCGGCATAAAGAGAGAACTGCCAACTTCTGATCCATCGGAGCTCATCTCCTTTCAATTCTACTCTCTATTAACGACATTATAGCAAAGATGCCCGAAAAATCCACCGTTTCTCACAAAAAAAACAAAAAATTTTTGATTTGGCGGCTTTACTTTTGCATTTTCAAAATTTCGTTTCAAAAGACTGCATTTTAGGTTGAATTCGCAATATTTTTGCGGTACAATGATAAAACTTTCGCGTGGAGGAGGTGCTGTCATGCTGAATATCGTGCTCGTCGAGCCGGAGATCCCGCAAAACTGCGGCAATATCGCGCGCACCTGCGCGGCGACGGGGGCGCATCTGCATCTCATCAAGCCCCTCGGGTTCGATATTTCCGACCGCGCCGTCAAGCGCGCGGGGCTGGACTACTGGTACCTTGTGGATATCAGCGTGTACGAAAATTTAGCCGACCTTTTTGCAAAGCATCCCGAGGCGGAACGCGACTGCTGGCTCGCCACGACCAAAGCTCCGCAGGACTACTGCCAGGCGGAATTCAAGGACGGCTGCTGGCTCTTTTTCGGAAAGGAGACCGCGGGTCTGCCGGAGCCTTTCCGCGTGGCGCACTATGAGCGCTGCATCCGCCTTCCCATGCGGAAGGCGCGCAGCCTGAACCTGTCGAACTCCGTCGCCATCCTCACCTATGAGGCGCTGCGGCAGACGGGTTTTCCCGGTCTCAAGCACGAGGGGGAAATGCTCGAAAAAAACGTAAAGATCCCAAATTCGTTTTAACTGCGTAACCAAATCGTATGTGTATATTATGGGGAGGAAACGAACATGAATTAGCAACAAGAAGACTGTTCTCGATGTGGACGTGAGCGCAAGAATGCTGCGCTGCGATTTCAACGTGCCCCGTGACAAGGAGACCGGCGAGATCACCCGGATAAGCGCATCGTGCCGCGCTGCCGACCATCCGGTATCTGCTCGACCACGGCGCGGCGGTCATCGCCTGCTCACACCTCGGCAAGCCCGG
>VOFK01000627.1_pt1 | contig 14975 bp, 30 predicted proteins | sample 5384121 | NCBI WGS metagenome assembly VOFK01 (sample SAMN12384730, study PRJNA508395) | human gut metagenome | isolation source: healthy gut J | host: Homo sapiens | reverse complement strand
TGTTGCTGTATTGTTTTTTCGGTCGCAAGCGTGCTGATGTTCGTTGTCCCCTTTGAGGGCGCGGCCAAGATGGTCTGGATCGCGGTTGCCTATAACCTTTACCGCCGTGGCTATCCCATCTACAACACCGCCAACTCTACGATGATCCCGGTTTCGACCCGTGACAGCAAGCAGCGCGGCGCACTGGCTTCCTTCACGAACATTGCGGGTCTGGGCGTCATGGGCTGCGGCTCGATGGTGTTCCCGATGCTCGTTTCCTTCGCACTGAAGGAGGACCAGCACCTCTGGTTCGTTGCCATGCTGGCAGTGGCCATTTTCAGCGCGATCACGATCTATCTGCAGTTCCTTTTCACCCGTGAGCGTGTCACCGAGGAGGGCCGCGGCGAGGATGCCGCCCCGAAGAAGGCTGCCTCGCTGTGTGAGCAGCTCAAGGCTGTGACCAGCGACCGTATGTGGTGGATCGTCATGGGCATTCTACATGCTGTTCCAGTGGAGCGGTGCGATGAAGAACGGCTCGATGAGCTACTACTGCAAGTGGGTGCTGGACAACACCTTCTTCGGCAATGCTGACGCCTGGGGTGCCTCGCAGAGCCTGCTCAGTATCATGGGCGCGATCCCGATGGCTGTGGCTGCCGTGTTTGTCGTGCCGCTCGCCAACAAATTCGGCAAGCGGATGGTCTGCGGCGTATTCATGGCGCTGGGTGCTGTAGGCGGTGTTATCGCCGGCCTTGGCGGCGGTCATATCATTCCCGTTGCCATCGGCGTAGCGCTCAAGTGCCTTGGCTCGTCCCCGGCCTGCTACCTGATCCTCGCAATGATTGCCGATGTTATCGACCATATCGAATACCGCACCGGCATCCGCACGGACGGCCTGACGATGAGCATCTACAGCTCGCTGATGGTCGCAGCCACCCCCATCTGCAACTCGATCTTCAGCGCCATGCTCAACGGCAGCGGCTACAATCAGGCCGCTGATGTCGCGCTGGGCACCGCGGCCCAGACCGCCGGTGTGCAGGCGGCCATCTCGGTCAGCTATATCTGGGTTGAAACGGTCTGCTACATCATCGGCGCCGTGATCCTGATTCTGTTCTGGACTGTTGAAAAGGACCTGCCCGTGAGCAGGCCGAAATCGCAAAGCGGAACAAGAAGTAATGCGGCAGCTGCGGCGGTCAGGGGACTGGCCACCCTGCCGCAACCACCCTGTAGGGCGGGCAGTCCTCTGCCCGCTGCCCCTCAGAAGTAACGCGCTCTACACGCGATTACGATATACACAAAGGAGGAAAAACATGGTAAGAAAAATTCCAAGCGCCGCGTCTGGCGCGGCGTGACCACCGCAACGGCGTCACTGCTGGCACTCAGTGTCTGCGCATCCACCGTTGTGGACGGCTTCCGCACTGACATTGACAAGTTCCTTGGCACCAAGAGCACCAAGCTCGTCACCGAGGACACCGACGGCGTGGACCTGTACAACCTTCAAGTCCGACTACACCTCCACCACTGACCTGCTGCACGGCATCCAGGACGTGGGCGAGCGTATGAGTGAGGAAGGCAGCGTCCTGCTGAAGAACAACGGCGCACTGCCCCTGACCAAGGACGAGACCCAGAAAATCACGCTGTTGGGCTTTTCTAGCTACTATCCTGTTCAGGGCGGCGACATGGGCTCCAGCTACTTTGGAAACACCGGCACGGATGCCGATACAGTCGATATGGTTGGTGCCTTCAAGGCAAAGGGCTTCGGTCTGAACCAGACTGTGGCCGATATGTACGAGGCCCTCAAGCCGATGTACAAATCCGAGGTCCAGAGCTGGGGCGGCACTGTGGAGTACAACCACATCACGGCTCCCTCCACCACCGGCGTTTTCTCCAGCAAGGAGCCGAGTCAGGCTGCGCTGGACGGCCAGAACGCCACTTGGAAAGACAGCATGAACGACAACAACGTGATGATCGTCACGATTGCCCGCTCTGCCTCTGAGAACGGCACCTACCAGCCCGGCACGGCCGGTGTAGACCCGACCCAAAACCTGAACCAGACTGACCCCTTAGGCCTGTCCGACGACGAGCGCGACCTCATCAATGCAGCCGTCACTGCCAAGGCGGCCAACGGCGGCAAGGTCATCGTTCTGTTGAATAATGCCAGCGCCATGGAGGTGCAGGAGATCGAGGACAATGTCGGTGTTGACGCTATCCTGCAGGTCGGCCTGCCGGGCGGCTACGGCTTCTACGGTGTGGCCGACATTCTCTCCGGTGCGGTCAGCCCCTCCGGCCATCTGACCGATACTTATGCGGTCAAGAACGCAAACTCTCCCGCTGCACAGAACTTCGGCGACCTGCAGTGGACCAACGCCAACCCCCCGACATCAGCATGAACGATGCCATTGTCGAGGCCGAGAACATCTACATCGGCTACAAATACTACGAGACCCGCTATTTTGACACCGTCATGGGGCAGGGCAATGCCGCCTCCACCGTCGGTTCCTCCACCGGCAGCGCATGGAACTACGACGACGAGGTTACTTCACCCGTTCGGTTACGGTCTGTCCTACACCACGTTTGAGCAGACCCTCGATAACCTGAATGTTGACCTTTGAAAATGAGACCGTCACCGCGAACGTGACCGTCAAGAACACCGGCAGCGTTAAGGATGGTAAGGATGTTGTGCAGCTCTATGTCAGCCTGCCCTACACCGATTATGACAAAGGAGCACGGTGTTGAGAAGGCTGCCATCCAGTTGCTGGACTACGGCAAAACCGCCGAGCTTGCGCCCGGTGCCTCCGAGACCGTGACCATCACCGCTGACATGCAGAATATGGCCAGCTGGGATTCCACCGCCGACAACGTGGCCGGTACCAAGGGCTGCTACATTTCGATGCCGGTGACTACTACTTCACCATCGGCAACGGTGCACACGAGGCTGTGCAGAACGTTTTTGGCTGCCGAGGGTCAGGATGTCGGCGGTGACGCAGACAAGGCCAAGAGCTGGAATCTGGGCTCTCAGGACACCACCACTTTCGCAACGACCAAGAATGGCACCGCTGTGGAGAACCAGCTGGCTGACATGGATGTCAACTACTGGCTGCCCGGCACTGCTACCTATCTGACCCGTGCCGACTGGGAAGGCACTTTCCCCCAAGACCTATAAGGATCTGACCGCCTCCGATGAGATGCTCGACATTCTGGACAATGACATCTATGAGATCAACGCAAACGGCGATCCGTCCACCGTCACCTTCGGCGCTGACAACGGTCTGACGCTGGCTGACCTGAAGGGGCGCTTCCGATATCAACGATGAGCGCTGGGATATGCTGATGGATGAGATCACGCTGGAAGAGTGCATGATCCGCACAGGCTTCGGCGGTACCCACCAAAGGTTATCGAATCCATCATGAGCCCCGAAGCCATCCAGAACGATGGCCCCAACGGCTTCAACTCCTATCCTCTGGGCCAGTATGCCAACACCGATGCTTCCACCGGTGATCCCCTGCGTGGTCGTGCCAACGACCCCAACCTGACTTACAAGATGGGCACCATGGTCAATGAGACTGTCATCGCCCAGACCTTCAACAAGGACCTCGCCGCTGATTATGGCCGCGTGATCGGCAACTACAGCCTGTGGGCCAACACCTCTATCTTCTGGGGCATCGGCACCAACCTGCATCGCCTGCCCTACAACGCCCGTAACCACGAGTACTACTCAGAGGACGCTGTTCTGACCGCCGGTCAGGGCACTGCCTACGCCGCCGCTGCTATGGAATACGGCGTTATCATCGCACCCAAGCACCTCGCCTTCAACGATACCGAAATCAACCGTACCGGCATTTCCGTCTTTATGACTGAGCAGCAGGCCCGTGAGAACGAGCTGCGCGGCACGCAGGGCATTGTGGAGAACGCCCATGTTCTCGGCGTTATGACCGCTTAAACCGCGTTGGCATCACGCAGGACAACGCCCACACCGGTCTGATGAAGAACATCCTGCGCAATGAGTGGGGCTTCAAGGCTTGATTTCCGAGGACTTCATCCCAGAACGCTAACTATGTTGTGCTGAAAAGAGGCTGTGATGAACGGCGTTACCATGAGCTGCAACACCGGCGACAACACGATGGCTGCTGTCAGCGAGAAGTATCCCTTCTGGACCGTAGAGGCCGTAAGTCAGGATACCACCATGATGACCGCCCTGAAGCAGGCTATGAAGTACCAGAACTACGCACTGGCCAACTCAACGCTATGGACGGTATGGCCAGCAGCACCAAGCTGGTCAGCGTCCGTACTTGGTACGACAACGCCTTGACCGCTGTACAGATTGTCTTTGCCGCCCTGACCGTGCTGGCTGCCGCCATGTATGTTCTGGACGAGCGCAAGTCCAAGAAGCAGTAAAGGAGAGCACACCATGACTTCTACAAATAAAAAGGGCGCAGGTCTGATCCTGTCGCTTTTGACCGCAATCGCCGGTGTGGTTGGCCTTGTGTTCTGCATGGTTCAATGCCAACACTGACTCTTTCCGTGCAGTCGGCACCAGCCCGATTGTCATCGGCTGCGCCGTCATCGCCATCCTTGCACTGGTGCTGCGCGTCGTGCTGGACAAGAAGTTGGCCATCGCCGCCGATGCGATGAGCGTAGTTGCCGGTATCACGCTGGTCGTGGCTGCCGTGCAGTTCATCAGCCCCCGCGTCAACACGATCGCCTCGATCATGACCTTTACGAACAACGCCCAGACGATGGCTGACCTGTCCAGCGCCATCTACGGCACAGCCGCGCTGCTGATTGCCGTGGTGCTGAACATCATTGCCGCGTTCACCAATGTGAACGAGCAGTAATTCTGCGCCATTCCCGCGTCACTTCATCGTGACAGCTTTTTCCTCATCCACACCCCGGGGGCTTTCTCCGGGGTATTTTTGTATTATGATGTAAAAACAGATTTTTTTCTGAAAGGATGTGTTCACCTGCGCCGCCTGATGCTTATCCTCGCCATGCTGGTTCTGCTGGCAGGCTGTGCCGCCGCCCCGGCAGCCCCTGCGGTGCAGTGCCGCATCGTTTTGGAATCCTCGCCCGCGTTTACGGCAAAGACCCAGACTGCAGCCGTTACCCCGGGGCAGACGGTGACCTTCACCCCTGACCCCGGCCGACGGCCATACGCGCTGACGGGGGCAGACTATCCCGGCGCCCGTCTGACACGCACCGGCACCGGCTATACCCTCAGCCTGCCGGAGGTCCGCTACTCGACCGCTGTTGCCGTCACGGCAGAAAAAAGCGATACCGTACTCTACTACCGGGACAATCTGGGCGGTGACTGGATCGAGGCTCCTGTTACCGCAAGCCATCTGCGTGTGAATACCGCGATCCAAGGTGAGCTGTTCAACAACCCCGGCCACACACTGACCGGGTGGAATACCGCCCCGGACGGCAGCGGACAGGCCGTGGGACTGGGCAGCCGAACCGCGCCCGGCAGCCGGCTCTATGCCCAGTGGGCTGCCCAGAACGATGCCGCTGAATTCACCTTTACCGTAAACAACGGCACCGCCACCGTCACGGACTGGCAGGGGAGCGGGGAGCGCCTTGTCCTTCCTGATACGCTGGGCGGCGCGCGGTGGTTGAGATCGCCGCCGGCGCTTTTACAAACGCCGCCTGCAGGGAGATCATCCTGCCTGACACGCTGCGCCGCATCGAGCCGGGGGGCCTTTACCGGCTGCGCTGTGGAATCGCTGACCCTCTTTGACAATCTGCAGACCGTCAGCGACTATGCCTTTGAAGGCTGCACGGCGCTGCGCACCCTGCACATCAACGCCGCGACCGCCCCCGTCTACAGCGGCAGCTACTACGCCACCTTTGCCGACAAGTACGACCGGCTGCTGTCGCTTTCCAAAACGCGCAAGCTCGTGCTGTTCTCCGGCTCCTCAGCGCGGTTCGGCTACGACAGCGCGGCACTGGATCAAGCCCTGCCCAGCATGCGGTGGTCAACATGGGGTTTTTTGCCTATACCCAACGCACTGCCCCAGCTGGAATTGATACGCTCGCAGCTGCAGGAGGGGGATCTTTTGCTGCTCTCACCCGAGTTTGACGCCGCCAAGCGCCAATTCTGCACGACGAACGCATTCGACGACGATTTCTTCTGCATGGTCGAGGAAAAACTACGATCTGCTTGCCCCGCTCGATTTACGCCAGTACAGCGGCGCTTTTTCGGCGCTCGGATCGTATCTGCAGACCCGCGCCGGTATGGCGGCGCGCTCCTACGCCGTATCGCCCGCTGAGCTGGACGAGGACGGCAATCCTGTGGACACACCAAGCTACAATGCCTACGGCGACTATATTCTCTACCGCCCGGATGCCAACGAGGATACGCCGATCTATGGTCTGCCGGTCGATTACACGGTGGATGCCTTTCCGCAGGCGTATTATATCGACCCCGCCAACGCTGAAATCGCGCGGTTTAAGGCAGACGGTGTGCGGGTCTACCTGACCTACAGCCCCCTGCAACAGCCAGGCTGTCTCCGAAGCCTCCACCCGGAGGCCATCGCCGCACTGGACGCCTATTTCAGAGAGAACCTCAACGCAGCGATCCTGACACCGCTGCAGGACTCTGATGCCGGGGCGGTATTTCTATGGGACTGACAATCATCTTTCCACCAACGGTGTTGCGCTGCGCACGGCGCAGGTTATCACTGCCTTAAAGGACGCACTGCAGAAGGAGGGACTGACGCCATGACGGCTTTGCTGCTTATAACGGTGCTGTGTACAGCGCTGGCCCCTGCTGGCTCGCCGCTTTGGCTGGGCTTGCACAGCAGGAATGGTCGCCGGTGGGGTGCTGGTGCTGACCGCACTGGTATGCAGTATTCCGACCCAAACGCTGCTGCTCTGCCTGCTCATTCCCTGCACGGCGGCGCTTTGGCCGAAAGGGGGCAGCCGATGAATTTTACCGCACCCGCCTTTTGTGCTGGGGCTGCCGCTGGTGGTACTGCTGCACCGCCTTTTGCCGCCCCCCGCGCACGCTGGGTACTGCTGCTTGCGGCCAGCCTTGGGTTTTACGCGCTCGGCAGTCCGAAGGCCCCTGCCGCTGCTGGCGTGCATTACGCCCTGGGCACCTACGCCGCAGCGCTGGCCATCGGCCACAGTAAAAGCCGGGTTGGCAGAAAGCTTTGGCTCTGCTGTGCGGCAATACTCTGTCTGGGCTGCCTTGGCGTTTTCAAATACGCCGGTCTTTTCGGCACGGGACACTCGCTTTTGCTGCCTGCGGGCATCTCCTTCTACACCTTTCAGACGCTCGGCTATGTCATAGATGTATACCGCGGCCGGCTGGCACCGGAGCGGCATCTTGGTTACTACGCACTGTTTGTCAGCTTTTTCCCTCAGCTGGTGGCCGGGCCCATTGAGCGCAGCACCGATCTTTTTGCCGCAGCTGCGCGGACCCTGCCCGCCGGACGGACAGCGGGGGATGGCTGTATATCCTGCGCGGCTTTTGCAAAAAGCTGCTGCTGGCCGACACGGCAGCGGTCTTTATAGACACCGTCTACGCAGCCCCCCGGCGCAGCGTCCGGCCCCGCTGCCATACTGGCCACCGTATTGTTTGCCGGGCAGATCTACTGGGATTTTTCCGGCTATTCGGATATTGCGGTGGGGGCTGCCGCCCTGCTGGGTGTGCGGCTGAGCCAAAATTTTGACCATCCTTATCAGGGCTGTATCGCTGCGCGATTTCTGGCACCGGTGGCATATCAGCCTGACCCGCTGGTTTACCGATTATCTCTACATTCCGCTGGGCGGTTCGCGGTGCGGCGCTGTGCGCTGTGCTCTGAACACGCTGACGGTCTTTCTTTTGAGCGGTCTGTGGCACGGCGCTTCGCTGCATTTTGTGGTCTGGGGCGGTGTCCACGGTCTGCTGCTGCTCGCCGAGAAGCGGCTTTTCCCCGCTGATAGTCAGGGGCGCGCCGCACCTGCCCGCCGCCTGCTGACCCCTTGCGGCGGTCTGCTTCGCCTGGGTGTTCTTCCGGGCCACTTCGGTTTCCGATGCGCTGACCCTGTTCTCCCGTCTGCCCTGCGGGTGGGGTCCGGCCTCTGTGCGCACGGCGGCGCTCACCTCGGCCTGCAGCCGGGTGCCCAGTTGGCTCTGGGGGCGCTCTGTCTGCGTCTTATGCCTGAAAAAGCCCCTTGATGTCCCCACACCGCGCGGTGTTTTTTGCGTTTTGCCTGCTTACGCTGGCAGTTGGGGTCGCATGGTTTGCAGCGCTGCATGCGGGGACAGCCAACGCCTTTATTTATTTCAATTCTGAACGGTATTCCGTAACGCTTATGAAGAAAATCATCGCATCTATGCTGGGTATTTTTATCGCCGTACCGCTGCTTCTGGCGGTGTGGGGCTTTGCCCTGCCTGCACAGTACAGCGGCACCTTTTTGGGGGAGAACTGCCCGCCAAGCGCGCCCTGCTGGCAGCCGAGAGCAATAAGCCCCGTCTGATCCTTGTGGGCGGCAGTGCTGCAGCCTTCCGGGGTGGACAGCGCCCTGCTTGCCAAAGAGCTGCCGGACTACCATCCTGTAAATTTTGGCCTGTATGCTGCGCTCGGCACCCGGGTGATGCTCGATTTGTCCATAAATGAATTGCGGACGGGGGATCTTGTCATCGTCATGCCGGAGCAGCAGCAACAGGCTCTGTCGGACACGGTGGGGGTCGCCGCCCTCTGGCAGGCCGTTGACGGTGATTTTTCGGCGCTGGGCTGCCTGCATGCCCGCGACTTTGGGCCGATGCTCGGGTCGTTTCCACGGTTTGCCGCCGCCAAGTTCCGCTATTTTTTGACCGGCGCACCGGAGACGGACGGCGTCTACCGGCGCGACAGCTTCAACGCCGCCGGTGATCTGGCCAGCCCGCTCTGCAAGGCCAACATCATGCCCGAGGGCTATGACCCCACGATGCCAATACGGTTTGACACCGCACTGCCCGAGGCCGCGTTCTGCGCCGCACTCAAGACTATACCGCCCGGGCGGCCGATGCCGGAGCTACGGTCTATTACCATTTTCCGCCCATGAACGCCCTTGCCGTGGCAAATGAAGATCAGCTCAATGCCTATGCCGCGCATCTTCAGCAGGTCATTACCGCACCGCTGGCCGGGGATCCCCGTGCCTGCGTGATGGAGTCCGGCTGGTTCTATGATACGAATTTCCATCTCAATACTGCGGGGCGGACGGTGTTCACAAGGCAGCTTATCCGTGACATTAAGGCAATGCTGGGGGACACCACCGCAACAGAAATAGCCCTGCCCGCCATGCCGGAACCGGCCGCAAACACCGCCGCAGGCAGCGGCAGCAGCACGGATGTCGCATACTTCACAATGGCGGAGGATGGTTCTGTGACCGTGAATGCGGCAGGCCGCGCCCGCCGCAGCCTGACCGTCCCCCGCCGAGATAAACGGCAGGGCAGTCACAAGGCTCTGCGCCGAGACCTTCCGCGGCTGCACTGCGCTGGAGGAAGTCACGATACAGTCCGCCGTCACCGCCCTGCCGGACGGCCTTTTTGCCGACTGCCCGGCACTGCATACCATCATTCTGACCCAGCCTGACCCCGCCCGGCTGCAGGTGGGGCAGGACCTTCTGGCCGGCGCGCCAGCCACCTGCCGGATCCAACTGCCCGACGGCAGCTACACAGCCTACTGCCTGCAGTATTCTTGGTCTGCCTACGCTGACAGATTCTGCACATAGTACCGTCACTCCCGGTGCTATCTTGAATTGTGGCTGATGACATGGTATAATGAACCCACATACGGTAAAGCGGCACAGCGCCATTTTGACCGCTGCCTTACGGAAAATTCGCAACTGCGGAGTATAACTGCTATGAAAAAAATATAAGATCGCGGTGGCCGGGACCGGCTATGTGGGGCTTTCGATCGCCACGCTGCTTTCCCAGCACCATCATGTGACGGCGGTGGATATCCTGCCGGAAAAGGTCGCATTGATCAACGCGCGCAAATCGCCGATTCAGGATGATTACATTGAAAAATATCTGGCTGAGAAGGAGCTAGATCTGACCGCCACGCTGGACGCAAAGGCAGCCTACGCCGATGCGGACTTTGTGGTCATCGCTGCACCCACCAACTACGACAGCCAAACCCAGCACTTTGACACCTCTGCGGTGGAGGCGGTCATTAGCCTTGTCATGGAGGTCAACCCAAACGCCGTCATGGTCATCAAATCCACGATTCCGGTCGGCTATACGGTGTCGGTGCGGGAAAAAGTTCGGCAGCCGGAACATCCTGTTCAGCCCGGAATTTCTGCGGGAGTCCAAGGCCCTGTATGACAACCTCTACCCGTCCCGCATCATCGTCGGCACCGACCCCGAAGATGCGCACCTTGTTGCAGCCGCCCACGAGTTTGCGGCGCTGCTGCAGGAGGGGGCCATCAAGGAGAACATTGATACGCTCTTCATGGGCTTTACCGAAGCAGAGGCAGTGAAGCTTTTTGCCAACACTTATCTGGCACTTCGCGTTTCCTACTTCAACGAGCTGGATACCTACGCGGAGAGCAAGGGTCTGAACACGAAGCAGATCATTGACGGCGTATGCCTTGACCCGCGCATCGGCAGCCATTACAACAACCCGTCGTTCGGCTACGGCGGCTACTGCCTGCCCAAGGACACTAAGCAGCTGCTGGCGAATTACGCCGATGTGCCGGAAAATCTCATCGAGGCCATTGTGGAGTCCAACCGCACCCGCAAGGACTTCATCGCTGACCGCGTGCTGAAGATGGCCGGGTACTACGGCTACGATCAGGAAAACGAGTTTGACGAAAGCCGTGAAAAGCCCGTCACGATCGGCGTCTATCGCCTGACGATGAAGAACAACAGCGACAACTTCCGCCAAAGCTCAATTCAGGGCGTCATGAAGCGCATCAAGGCCAAGGGCGCACAGGTCATTATCTATGAGCCTACGCTGGAGAACGGCAAGACCTTCTTCGGCTCGGTGGTGGTCAACGATCTCGACAAATTCAAGCGGCAGAGTCAGGCCATTCTGGCCAACCGCTACGATGCCTGCCTCGACGATGTGCAGGACAAGGTCACACAAGAGATCTATTCGGCAGAGACTGAAACACCTTTCTGCCGCTTTTTGACAGTGGAGTAAGGCTCTCAATGCCATTACCGCACAATATCCTTGTGACTTTTTAAGAGAGGAACACCTGTTGTATGAAATATGATTATCTGGTAGTCGGCTCCGGTCTGTACGGTGCCATCTTCGCCCATGAGGCCAAGGTCCACGGCAAATCCGTGCTGGTCGTGGATAAGCGCCCCAACATTGCGGGCAACATTTATACCGAGAACATCGAGGGTATCAATGTCCATAAGTATGGTGCGCACATCTTCCACACCAACAACAAAAAGGTCTGGAACTACATCACCCGGTTTGCCGAGTTCAACCGCTTTACGAACTCTCCCGTTACCAACTATAAGGGTGAGCTCTACTCGCTGCCCTTCAATATGTACACCTTCAATAAGATGTGGGGCGTTGTAACGCCGGAGGAGGCAGCCGCCAAGATCGAGGAGCAGCGCCGTGAGATCACCCACGAGCCGCAGAACCTTGAGGAGCAGGCCATCTCTTTGTAGGCCGTGACATCTATGAAAAGCTCATCAAGGGCTACACCGAAAAGCAGTGGGGCCGCGACTGCAAGGACCTTGCCTGCTTTTATCATCAAGCGCCTGCCTGTGCGGCTGACCTTTGACAACAACTATTTCAACGCGCTGTATCAGGGCATTCCCATCGGCGGCTATACGAAGATGATCGCCAACCTGCTCGACGGCATCGAGGTGCGGCTGAACACCGATTACCTCGAAAACAAAGCCGCGCTGGACGCATTGGCTGACAAGGTCGTCTACACCGGCCCCATTGATGCCTACTTTGACTACAAGCTCGGTACGCTGGAGTATCGCTCCGTCCGGTTTGAGAATGAACTGCTCGACAAGCCCAGCTTCCAGGGCAACGCCGCCGTCAACTACACCGACCGCGAGACCCCGTGGACCCGCATCATCGAGCACAAATGGTTCGAGTTCGGCAAGGACGAGAACGGCAACGACCTGCCCAAGACGATCATCAGCCGCGAGTATTCCTCCGAGTGGAAGCCCGGCGATGAACCGTACTACCCCGTCAACGATGCCAAAAACGGCGCACTGTATGCCGAGTACAAGAAGCTCGCCGAGGTAGAGCCAAAAAGTCATCTTCGGCGGCCGTCTGGGCGAATATAAGTACTACGACATGGATCAGGTTATCGCCGCCGTGCTGGACCGCTGCGAAAGCGAGCTGCACTAAAGTACAGCCAAGCGAAAGCACAAAATCCCAAAGGCAGCAAAGCAGACCCCCACATATTCGGGGTTTGCTTTTGCTGCCTTTTTTATTTGCTTAATCCGCTGGCGCCGCTTGCCACAACGCCGCCATCCATAAGAATGTCTGCTCCGGTCAGGAAGCCAAGCCGCTCATCCAGAAGAAGTGCAAACAAGGCGGCGATTTCTTCCGGCTTTGCCGTTGCGTTTAAGGGCAGAGTATTTTTTGAATACATCCGCCTGCCCGCTTTCCAGTGCGCCCATCGGCGTGTCAAAGTTGCCGGGCGTTACACTCAGGCAACGCACATTTTTCTCGCCAAAGCGTGCGGCATCGGTCTTAGCAAACCAAATTACAAAATGCTTGCTGATGGCGTAGGCCAGACCCGGGCGGGCGTCCTTAGGGGCGATGCCTGCCCGCGCCACCAGCTTTTTGATGAATTTTTCACGGTCGGTGCGCGCCAGCTTGTACGCACCCTTGGGCATGACAAACTGCGGGGCAAGGTAGGCGCTCATACTGGAGGTGTCGATCACACAGCCGCCCGGCGCCATGACCTCATAAAAGGCATCGTTGATATTCACCGTGCCCAGCGCATTGCCGCGCAAAATTTTTTTCAGCATCGCCCATGTGAGGGCTAAGGCCCGCAATGTGCAATACCGCTTTTACTTCGCCGCATTCGGCGGCGTGTTTGGCCCAGCGCAAAACAGCTTTCACGGTCGGAAACATCACAGCTGAACGCCTCAGCTTCGCCGCCTGCACTGCGCAGATCGTTGACTGCCTTTTCCAGCTTGACGCCGTGCGCCCCACCAAAATCGTGTAATACCCTTCTTCACAGACAAGCTTTGCTGTAGCAAGTCCCATCCCGCTGCCGCCGCCTGTGATGACGCAAACCTTTTTCATAATAGGCAACCCCTTTTCTTTGTGTCAGTGCAGGGAATCCAGTGCGTGGAGATAGCACTCCCACTGCTGGTCATTCATTTGCATAAGCTTTGCAGATAGAATCATACAGCTTCTTCATGCGATTTTTCCCTCCTGCTTGAGCCATACAGCGAGATCATGCAGTGTTTCCTTGTAGGGGACGCGGGGGCAAAGCCAAGCTCATTTTTCGCTTTGGAGCAGTCAAAATGGTTGTTGCGTTCCAGATTGTAAACGGCAAACTCCGTCAGCACAGCGGGCTTGCCGGTCTTGGCCGCGCGGGCTTCCATCTGTTTGGCGGCAAAATGGGCAAGCGACAGCGGCAGGTAAAAAAGGCAGCCACGGCAGCCGGTTTCAGCTTTGAGCATCTCACAGCTCTTCAGCGAAACCTCATCATTGGAAGGATGTAGCACTCGCCCTTGCGTCCGCGGTCAGCGGCGGCGATCGCCGGCAGGTCGCGCATCGACAAGATTGAACGTTCCCTGCATACCGATGGGCATCTCACCGTTCAGGATCTGGATCAGCGTGCGGGTCGTCTGCCCGATGGCGGGGTCGTTGGGGCCAAGAATACCGCTGGGATGCACCACGCAGGCATTCAGCCCGTCAGCGGCGGCGTCCAGAACCTTCTGGGTTGCCATCGCCTTGCTGCGGCTGTACCAGCCGACTACGCGATCGTCATCGTAGGGAACAAAGCTGTATACCTCGTGGATGCTCTCGCCCTTAGGCAGCTCAGGGATGGCGCCGGTGCTGGAAACATAGACGAACTTTTTGCACTCCGGGTGATTTTTGGCGGCATTCAGCATATTTTCGGTGCCGCCCACATTGACGGCGATCAGCTTTTCACTATAATTCGGGTTGATCGTCACCATGCTCGCGCAGTGGATGCAGACAGTCTGGGTGTCCGGCTCCACAGCAAAGAATTTCTCGCAGTCCTCGGGACTGCAGAGGTCACCTTCAAAAATTTCGACGGCCTTCGGCATAAATTTTACAGCGGGGTCGCCCTTCAGCAAAAGGCGCGCACGGCATCGCCGCGCTCCAAAAGCTGTGCGCAGACATTAGTGCCCATAAATCCGGCAGCACCGGTGACAAGATAGATGGTTTTCATAGCTGTATCCTCCGTTTTCCCGTAGGTTGTTTTTTGTTTCAACGCTCCCAAGGATACACCGCCAAAATAAACCTTTTGGTAAACGGGAATGTTTATCTTCCGTTTATCTTTGCGCTGTACTATAATAGAACTACGGCAATACCGCATAATTCTAAGTGCCGATACGGCGAGCGAGGTGCGGCAGATGCTAAGCCAAAAGCGCAGATAATACTTTGTGTATTATCGAGCATTTTGGCAACGCAGGTGCCGTACCGCAGCCGCCGGAGCGGTGCTTAAGCCGTTAGGCGGGAATTGTGCGGTATTGCCCTAAGGAGGATACACGATGTTTCGTATTTTTGATTGCCGAGGATGACCCCAGCACGGCGCGTCTGCTTTGCGCCATCGTAAAGCGAGCGGGCTATGAGCCGCTGATTGCTGCCGACGGTGTGCAGGCACTGGAAATGCTCGACCACAACCAGATAGACCTGCTGCTCTGCGATGTGATGATGCCCCGGATGGATGGCTTTACCCCTGACCAGAACCATCCGGGAAAGCGGCAGCATGCTGCCCATTTTAATGCTGACGGCCAGGATATGCCGCAGGATAAGCACACGGGCTTTTTATCGTTGGTACCGATGATTATATGACAAAACCACCGACCGGCAGGAGCTTGTGCTGCGCATCAAGGCGCTGCTGC
>VOFK01003926.1_pt1 | contig 14981 bp, 21 predicted proteins | sample 5384121 | NCBI WGS metagenome assembly VOFK01 (sample SAMN12384730, study PRJNA508395) | human gut metagenome | isolation source: healthy gut J | host: Homo sapiens | reverse complement strand
CCGTACTTCGTTCGGTGTGCTGGCGAAATCGCCCACCCAACGCGACGCTTTTTAATGCGCCCAGCGATTCCCTCCGAGATGATCATGGGTTACCTCGGCGGTGAGCTGCGCCAGATGCAGCGCCTCTGCATACTCTCTGCCAGCCACGCCGCGGGAGAAACCCGCATGGCACTGCCGTTGCCATAGCTGCGGTACGGCTGCGGATCATCTTCATACAGCCACTGATTGAACCGCGCACCGTAGCCCTTGTCGGGATAAGCACGTCCCAGCCGCTGCATCTCCCGCACCAGCGCCGCTTTGATGGTGATATCATCCTGTCCGCGAGTATCCAGCAGAGCCGTGCCACGGCCAGCGTCATTACCGTATCGTCGGTAAATTCGGATCGCTGGCTGAATAACGAAAGTCCTTGCCTTTGTAGTTGTTGCAGTCAAACTCGTAGGGGCTGCCCACAATGTCGCCCAAAATCGCACCGTACATATTCATTATCTCCCACGTTTCTGCACATCCTCGTCGATGCGGCGCTTTTCCAGTCGGCGCCGAGAGGTCTTGCGGCGCGAACGCTGCAAACCGCTTCGCTGATGACCTCGTAGTTCAGGGCTGTGCCGGCCTCGTCACACCTGTAGTTCACCGCCCGGTCCGCGCCGATGCCAACGCGGGCCGCTTCCTTTGCCGCGTCGATATTCGCACCCAGGAAAAGGAACTCCCAGCCGTACTTTTCTCCTTCTGACGCTGGATCATGCGCCGCACCGTCTCATAGTTATAACGGCGGCTGGCATTTTCGTAACCGTCGGTGGTGATAATGAACATCGTCTTTTCCGGTACATCTTCGCGGCGGGCGTACTTGTGGATGTTGCCGATGTGGTGGATGGCTCCGCCCACGGCATCCAGCAGCGCCGTGCAGCCGCGGGTGAAATACTCCTTCTCGGTCATGGGCGGCATTCTCCAGCGGCAGGCGGTCATGAATGACCACGCTCTCGTTGTCAAAGAGTACGGTGGAGACCAGCGCCTCGCCCGCTTCCTTTTTCTGCTTGGCAATCATGGAGTTGAATCCACCGATCGTGTCTGTCTCCAGCCCCGACATGGAGCCGCTGCGGTCCAGGATAAAAACCAATTCTGTTGTATGCTTCATAAAAAACCTCCTGTGATTTGTTATCTCTATGGTAGCAAATCACAGGAGAGCAGTCGCTTTTTCAAGCGACATTTTTATGCGCCGAGCAAGCTCTGATCAACGGCGAACAGAGACTCGTTGATCTCAAAGACGTTGTAGTTTCCATGCTCCACGAAATATTCCACGATAATGTCAAACTTGTTGGAATGGGAGAGCGCGAACCCCGCCTTCATGAGCATATCCTTCATTTCTGCAAGCGGCAGCTCAAGGGCAATGGCAAATGCAATGACTGTGGGCTTGGAAGGTTTGTAGGACTTGTCCGAACGGATCTTCGAAAAAGCTTCCGATCGATATTTGCCTTCTTATAGCACTGTGCGTCCGTCATGCCGCGCTCATCAATCTTCCGCAGAAGCATCTCTGAAAAAAGCTCTCGTCGATCTGTCCCAGTGCATCATCAAGGGTTGCCGCCTTTTTAGGGGCAACTGCCGCGAAGGGAGGTGTGAGCTGTTCGATTGCAATTTCACGAACGGATGCCTCGCAAGGCATCGGCTCTTCCATCCGGAAGGTGTTCATTCTGCGCAGACGCTCGGAACGACTATCGGTATGTTCGTACACATAGCGGTCATCTATGTACGCTGCAATATCAGACAAACAACTTTGCCGCTGATCTGATAGGCTTTACGGTCAAAAATGACAATGTATACTGTCATTTCGTTTTCAAGAAGGAAACTGCTGATGGTGTCAATTGCAACCTTGAGAGCCTGATCCTTCGGATAGCCGAAAATGCCGGAGGAGATCAGGGGAATGCAACCGATTCGCAGCCGTATTCCTTCGCCAGCATGAGCGAAGTCTGATAGCAGGAGATCAACAGTTCACGTTCACCATGCTGTCCATCGTACCAGCGCGGACCGACAGCGTGGATAATATATTTACAGGGCAGCTTGTAGCCCCTTTGTGATTTTTGCGTCCCCAGCTTCGCAGCCGCGGGCGTTTCACATTCTGCCAGCAGCTCCGGTCCTGCAGCACGATGAATGCAGCCGTCCACACCGCCGCCACCCAGCAGCGACTCGTTGGCAGCGTTGACGATGGCATCAACCTTCATTTTCGTAATGTCGTTTCTCACAACTTGGGCGCCATAATTTTCACATCCTCTTGATTTCCGCTTGAATCTATTGTAGTAAAATCGGTTTTTTTACTACAGGCACAATAACATTGCTTCCATGTTACAAAATCATTGCGGGTATCCTATTGATTTAAACATAGTTCTTCTGTTTATTATCAGTTTACGCTAAAAAAGATAAATAAAATCAAACATTATGCTGATTGCTTTATTTTCTCCCTTTATTCAGGGTGCTCCTTCTAAAAGCAACCCCAATGGAGTATGATTTTGTGGTCAGAGTGGCAGAGAAAGTGAGTTCTATTCGTGATAGGGTAAAACTAAAACAGATACAATAAAAAATAAGGGATTATTTTTAATCAGTGAGGATAGAAATTGAAGTGCACCCCATCTGTTAGATAGTATATCATACTGTTAACAAATAGGGTGCTGTTCATTTTGCTGGACTTTTTTCGACAGGGGTGAAAGGAGAAACTGCGATTGCAGTTTCTCCCTTTTTATGTCGGCTGCAGGGGAAATGATAACTTTTACAATATACTTGCACATGCTCACTCGGATAACTCCCGTATCTCCTCCTGAATGAGCTTTCCAGCGGCAGCGGCAAGCTGATTCATCCGCTGAATGCGGACGAGATCGTGCCCGTAGATCGTCCGTGCATCGGGGACGCTGGCGTTCTCGCCCATAAAGACAGCGGCGACCCGGACGCCCTGCTGCCGCAAAGCACGAACCTCCTCAGCGGTGTCCTGCACGCCTGCCTCGCCATCGTAGCTGCGGCTGAGCGGCACCTTGCCGGTAGGGAGAATTTTGCGGCTGTCGTCCGGGCTGGCATCGGTCAGCAGGATCAGCAGATGCCGATCTGCCGGAGCGGTATCCAGCAGTTTGCCTGCCATGCGCAGCGCCAGTCCATCCCGATTCCAGCCGGCGGCAAAGTAATTGAAAATTTTTCTTTCTGCGTTTTTCTCGCTAAATCCTTGAGAATCCGCACGACCGTAAAACCGCGCAGACTGCAAAAGCTGCTGACGCGGACGGGAATGCCGCAGGCGGCCAGGCTTCTGGCCAGAATATAGCCTTGTGCCGCGATGGTCTCCTGACAGTGCAGGCGCGAGGCCGAGCCGTCCAGCAGCAGATCGACGGTAAAACCGGGATTGCTCTCCTCCTCGCTGCGGAGGAATACCCTTCCGTCGTTCAGCACCGGCAGCCGCCAGATGCGCTGACTATCGACATGTCCCTGCCGGGCGGATACGGCGTCCGGCTGCTGCTGCACCTGCATGCAGTTGCGGATATGCCCGGTCAGATGCAGGATGGCGCTTTGATACAGGTCATTGTTTTTGAGGAAGTCCGCGCGGTTCCGCTCGGCTTGCTCTGCCGCTTGATCGAAAAGGTGCTGCACATCGGTACGCATGGTTTTGCCGGGCACCGGCTCTCCCCGGGTAAACCAGAGATGGCAGCCGAGATGGTTGCCGGTGCAGGTCCGCTGCTCGATGAGCGCGAGCTCTTTTGGGGGATACAACTGCGGCCGAAACAGCCTTCCACATAATCCCGGTCCTCGTTTTTCGCGGTTGCCGGATTCCAGCTGCGCGCGAAGCGCATTGGACGCGCGAACCATGCCGTTTCCGCCTGCCGCCGCCGAGCGGTCGATGGCCAGATCGTCGGTGCGGACCATCTCGGTCGTGAACAGACGGGTCAGCAGCGGAACCCACCGTTCCCCGAAATGCAGAGAGAACGGCTTTTTGCATGGGCATCGCCGTCAAAGTGCAGGTATTTCCGAAAGGCTGTCCGTACTGCCTCTGTCAGTTGCTCACCGCTCAGCGCATGGTCACTGCCCGATCGTCTGCGGTTTTCGTATTATCGGTGGTATCTGCTCAATCCCCGCCTGCTTATCTGCTTTTTTCCCGTTCGCCGGACAGGAGTCCACACATCACAAGATGATCATTGATATGCTGGTGCTGTGCGCGCGGCATGGCGGTCTGGATCATCTCCTCCGGCATTGACGCTATCTGTGAAAAAAACCGATAACGAAGAGTTTCTGCGCCGTCTGCGCTACATCAAGGAATGATGTGTGCAGGCGGCGTTTTTTCTTATCAATCTGCGACAGCCGACCTCCCGACTTTGTGGGAAATTCCACATTGTGACAATCTGCGGAAACCGATATAATAGAACTGTAAAAGCATAGGAAACAAAGCGGTATTCGATCAGCGTCAATACTCCTCCGGATGCCGCTTTCCGCAACAGTCGGAAAGGAGGGCTGTTATGACCGAACTGATGCTGGAAGCTTGCCGCGTTCCTTGCGATGGTGATTGACCATGCGGCGGCGTGCCGTCTGGACAGGGTGTTTTTCCGGCGTTTAGCAAGGTGTATGTGATTTCAGAGCAATCGGACGCATGGCGTTTCCGATTTATACCTTCTGTCTGGTCGAAGGATTCCGCCACAGCCATGATCTCCGCCGATACGGCGGGCGTCTGCTGCTGCTCGGGGTCATCTCGCAGCTTCCGTATGCGTTTACGCTCAACCGTGGGTATCTCGAGCCCGCGTTCGGAGAGGTGTTTCCCGCCGATCCGAGTCGGGCGTTCCGAAACTTAAATATTCTGTTTACGCTGTTTATCGGGCTGGTTCTGCTGGTTTTCTTCCATAAAAAGCCGCTGGCGCGGGTGATTCAGTCCAAAGGGTTTGCGGTGTTCCCTGCTCGCCTGCGGCGGCTTCGCGGTCTATACGGCGGCGGAGCCGGAGTTTGACTCGCGTTTCCGCCGGCTGTGCACCGTGCTGCTCCCTTGCCTCGGCAATCGCGGTCGCGCTGCTGCACGTTTGGCGAAAGCACCTTGCCCTGCGGGATTGGCTCGCGCGGTTTGCGGTGCTCGTGTTTGCTGTGCTGCTGTTTGAGCGGTATCCGCTTGCGCATCTCCGGTGCAACATCGATTACGGTGTATGGGGAATTTTGCTGATTTTGTGCGCTGTCGTATGCCGAGAGCCGATGGAGCCGCGCGCTTGTTGTTTTACTCTGGGGTGCGCTGTTTTATTCCTCGCTCGGTATGCCGGATTGGGGTTCGATCCGCGGCACGGCGGCGGCAGCGCTCCTTCTGCTGCTGTACAACGGCGAGCGCAGCCGGAAACCGCACCCGAAGCTGAACAAAGCCTTTTTATGCGGCGTATCCGCTGCACCTCTCGTGGTGATCTGGGCGATGGTGATTGCAGCGGAAGGTCCGCTGACGCAGCTCAAGCTGTTGAAGTATTATTTGTAAATCGCAAAAAACAGACCGACAGAGTGAATGTCGGTCTGTTTTTTGCAGGCTTTAAGCAGAAATTTTGTATTCTGATTTTGGCTTCGGTTCCTTGCGCGAGTTCCGTCCGCGCCTTATCAGTATGCAAAATTTATTCGCAAATCGCTCTTGTTCAATTATACGGTATTGCCTTCACAATTTACCTTTTCTACATACGCCGGAAACCCGGCTGCAGCCTAATGCACAACCGGGTTTCTGGGCAGAATGTTTAGGATTCTTCGTTTCTTGCGGATTCAATATTCTGCAGAAGCTGTTTCTGCGTATCATCGAACAGCAGGCGCTTGTTATGCGCGAAATACGCATCGCACCCGAAGTTCTGGATAAACCACGAGGTAAACCAGTTCGCAGTCAGTTCGGTAGCGAACAGCACCAACTCCTGCGAGTCCGGAATGGCGGCATCGAGGAAGGCAAAATGCGTTTGCCAGTTCGGCATCGGTCTTGTCTGCGGCGGCTGCGCGTGCGTCCACATCGGAGGAGAAAAAGCGCCTTCAGGACGGTCAAACTGCTGATCCTCGGGTACTTTTTTCAAGCATGAGCGTCTGCCGGTAGGTATCCAGACGCTCCACCTCGCGGGAGGCGGCATAGAAACGCGTCCTTGTCGGACGAGCCGCCGTTTCGCTTGTCTGCAAGCGCGGCACGTTTTTTCATCCGGCAGGGAAGCGATGGCTTTTTCGCCTTCGCGGATGGCGAGCAGGTCGGCGTGAAGCGCATCGGTCAGCGCATCCAGACGGTACGCGTCACGGGCACCGTCCGCCAGCCGGCTCAGCAGCAGACCGAGTACGCCCAGCTTTTCGTCAAACGGCGCGTCCCGCAGTTCGAAGCGCGAACCGGCTCCCCAGGTGCCGGAAAGCAGCTCATCCACGCGGTAAACCTGCTTGTATTTGTCATAAAGCTGCAGATAATTCGCAAAATCACTTTGCCAACCTGCGGCAGCTGCAAATACTGCTCCACAACCTGACGATCAACCGGAATACCCAGCGACTCGTACACCTGCATCAGCTCGGACAAATCCTCCCAGCCGCGTGCGGTGACAAACTGCAGTCCGTCGGCGGTGGCCTCTATGCGGTAAAATGCTCGCGCCGGATCTCAAGATAGGACAGGATGGCACCATGGATGCCGCGTCGGTACGCGTACTCCTTCCACACGCCAAAATCCTCTTCAATGTCGATTTTTTAACGCGGTCGAGCGTTACCACGTCAAATTCCCGCACGGATTTGTTGTATTCCGGCGGATTTCCGGCCGCTACGACCACCCATCCAGCGGGCAGCTGCTGGTTGCCGAAGGTCTTGCACTGCAGAAACTGCAGCATCATCGGCGTGAGCGTCTCGGAAATGCAGTTGATCTCATCGAGGAACAGAATGCCTTCTTTTACGTCTGTGCGTTCCATTTCGCGGTACACCGAAGCGATAATCTCGCTCATCGTGTAGGCGGTGACTGTGCGTTCCTCGCCGCCGAGCATCACCTTTGTCGATGAACGGCAGACCGAGCGCGGACTGGCGCGTGTGGTGCGTCAGCGTGTAGGAGACAAGGCCGACGCCGGTCTCCTCGGCAATCTGCTGCATGATCTGCGTTTTGCCGATGCCCGGAGGTCCCATCAGCAGGATTGGCCGCTGCCGAATCGGCGGAATGCGATACGCGCCGAATTCATCGGTCGCGAGATACGCCTTGAAAGTGCGTTTTTGATTTCGTTTTTTCTCTTTATGTTCATGATAGTTCCTCGAATCACTCAAATTGATCCAGAAAATTATGTTTACCGTTCGCATCGCGCCAGCCGAGCAGCTTGGCGGTATCGACGTTCTTGACCGCGTTGAAGATATTCGCTTCGATCTGCGGGTTGTTTGCCGCGAGAGACGCGATCAGCTGCTTGATTTCCGCGCGTTTGGTGTCGCTTTCCAGCTTTTTGCCGGACAGTCGCACGGCAGAAAGGTCAACCGCAATATTCCGCCCAGTCGAGGACACCCTGCTCGCGCGTGAAATACAGCGGACGGATCAGCTCCATGCCCTCGTAATTCTTGGCCTTGACGCGCGGCAGCATGGCCTGCACCTGACCGCCGTAGATCAGTCCCATCAGCACGGTGCCGATGGCATCATCATAGTGATGACCGAGCGCGATCTTGTTGCAGCCGCGCTTGCGTGCTTCGGTGTACAGATAGCCGCGGCGCATCTTTGCGCACAGGAAGCACGGATGCTCGGCAGAATGCACCCCTGCCACGCGCAGCACATCGGTATCGAAAATTTCGAGCGGAATGTCCAGCCGTTTCGCGTTTTTCCTCGAGGTGCTTGCGGCCCTCCGGCGCATAACCCGGGTCCATTGCAAGGAACACGAGGTCAAAATCCACCGTGTGCTGCAAATCCTGCAGCAGCAGTGCCAGCAGCATGGAATCCTTGCCGCCGGAGATGCAGACCGCAACCTTATCGCTCGGTTTTACCAGTCCATATGCTTTTACCGCGTCCACGAACGGCTTGCGCAGTGTACGCACAAATTCGCTTTGCTGCAGCGTTCTTTTTATCTCTTTTGCAGTCATTTTGCGCCCTTCTTATGCTGAAAATGATAGGTGATACGGGCAAGAATGCTGTCCGGCGCGAAATGCCGCGCCAGTGTCATGGCCTTCATGGCTGCACCCGGAACGACAACTGCCTTGCCTGCAAACAGGCCGTCAACAGCTTCGCGCGCCACACGCTCTGCCGACAGACCGGAGAGCGAAAACCGCACGCCTGCGACCTTGTTGAACTCGGTGTCGACCGGTCCCGGACAGAGTGCGCACACACGCACCGGAGAGCCGGCGCGGCGCAGCTCGCGCAAGGCTTCTGTCAGGCGCAGAACATAGTTTTTGGTGGCGTAATAGGTCGCCATCAGCGGTCCCGGCAAAAATCCCGCCGAGGATGACACGTTGAGAATGTAGCCGCGTCCGCGCTGCACAAAAATCCCGCACAGCCAGCTTGGTGAGAATGTGTACGGCACGCACGTTGGTGTCGATCATGCGCAGTTCCTCGTGGCATCCAGATCGGCGGTGACAAACTCGCCGAACAGGCCGAAACCCGCGTTGTTGATCACGACCTCCAGTTCCTCGCTCTGTACGGCCTCGTACAGCAGACGGCATTCCTGCTCGTCCGACACGTCCGCCGCGATGATGCGGCACGGTACCGGCAGCTCTGCCGCCAGTTCGCGCAGGCGTTCCTCTCTGCGGGCGCACAGGATCAGCTCGTAGCCGCGTGCCGCCAGCAGGCGCGCCATTTCGCGTCCCAGTCCAGAGGACGCACCCGTGATGAGTGTGCTTTCATGCAAATTCCCTCCGTTTTTGCTCTGATATTCATATACTATATAGTATCATGATGCGTTGTCCGCGTCAATTCATGCCGTTCGTCACATTCTGTACAAATTTGCGGCCGGTTACGGGTTTACCCCGATTTCGCTTTTTTCAATAAGATGGGAGAATGGTATAATAATGATGAAGTATGACAGCTTATTTTTACAATGGATAATTTTTTCGCCAGAAGCCGAAGATAGGAGGGGCGAATATGAAAAATAAAGAAGCAGACACCGAATGGAATCCAGACTGCTGGAAATTCTGGTGCACCGTGCCGTATTGAGGACATCCGGCGCGAGCTGCCGAATGCAGGCAAAAACAATCTCAAAAACGCGCTGGATGCGCTCGTTGCGGACGGCAGGGGTGATGAAAAACAAGAAAAACCGTTTTGCGGTCTCCCGCCTACGGCTGTGCGGCCGGAACCTCTGGCTACCGAGCGGGCATTCGCGTTTGTCGCGCCGGATTATCCGGAGGGCGAAGCCAAGCCGGATGATCTGTTCATCCGCCGGAAATGCGTCCGGCGGTGCGTGGCACGGCGACAGGGTGCTCGTCAAGGTCAGCGAGCGCAAAAACAACCGCGGCCGCAAGCAACCGTTATCCGCGTGCTGGGACGCGCCGGCAAGGGCTGACCGGCGAGCTCGTGCAGCGCGGCAAGGCATTTTTCGTGCAGCCGACCTCGAAAAAGTATCCGGAGATTGCGGTGGACAAGCATGACCTCGGCGAAGCCGCCGTCGACTGCGTGGCTGTTTCGATCTCGCACTACGGCGATGAGCAGTTTATGCCGCAGGGCGTTGTTCGCGTGGGATTTGGGCAGTACGATGGAGGCCGCTATCGCGGCTGTTCTGCACGAAAACGGCGTGTATGACGTATTTCCGAACGAGGTGCTCGAGCAGGCACTTGCCATTCCGCAGGAGGTCGATATGGGCACCGCCGGCAAGCGGCTTGACCTGCGCGACAAGCTCATCTTTACCATCGACGGCGACGACGCGAAGGACTTCGACGACGCGGTCTCGCTCGAAAAGCTCGATAACGGCCATTATCTGCTCGGCGTCCACATCGCGGACGTCAGCCACTATGTCACGCCGGACTCCCCGCTCGATTCAGAGGCGTTCCGCCGCGGCACCTCGGTCTACTTCCCCGGTCACGTCGTGCCCATGCTGCCGTTCGCGCTGTCCAACGGCATCTGCTCGCTCAACCCGAACGTCGACCGTCTCGCCTTCTCCGCGCTCATGGAGGTCGATAAGGACGGCCGCCGGTATGGTGCGAAAATTTGCCAAGTCGGTCATCCGCTCCAAGGCGCGCATGACGTACAACAAGGTCAATAAGATTCTCGCGGGCGACAAGGGTCTGCGCGAGGAATACGCCTTTCTCGTCGAAACGGCGGAAAAGATGAACGATCTCGCCCACGCGCTCTACAAGCGCCGCATTGAGCGCGGTGCGCTCGAGCTCGATATTCCGGAAGCGGAGATCCGCGTGGATGAGGCCGGAAAGCCGGTCGAGATCTGCTTCCGCGAGCGCGGCGAGAGCGAAAAGCTCATCGAGGAATTCATGCTTCAGGCCAACGAGGCGGTCGCGGAGTTCATGTGCAAGCGCGAGCACCCGACGGTCTACCGCGTGCACGAAAACCCCGACCCGGACAAGCTGCGCGCGTTCGCGCAGTTCGCGCGCCCGTTCGGCTACCGCATCGACCCGTCCAAGCCCGAGGACACCGCCCAGTTCCAGGTCGTGCTGCGCGGCGCGAAGAACGACCCGAAGCAGCGCGTGCTGCCCACCCTTCTGCTGCGTCGCTGGCCCGCGCCCTGCTATGCGGATGAGTGCATCGGCCATTACGGTCTGAAGGCGAAGTTCTACCTGCACTTTACCTCGCCAATCCGCCGTTATCCCGATCTGGTGGCGCACCGCATGCTGCAGAAGGCGCTGCTCGGCGAAGAATTTACCGCGGCAGACGAAACGATGTGCGAGGAAGCCGCAGACCAGTCCACAAGCCGCGAGCAGGCTGCAGATAACTGCGAGCGCGACATCGACAAGCTGTTCATCGCCGCCTACATGAAGCAGTTCATCGGCGAGGAGTTCGACGCCGAAGTATCCGGCGTGCAGTCGTTCGGCGTGTTCGTTGCGCTGGAAAACGGTTGTGAGGGTCTGATTCGTGCAGAGCTGATGACCGGCGACTTCTACCAGTACGACGAGGAGCACATGGCGATGGTTGGCCGCCACACCGGCAAGCGGTTTACGATCGGCACGCCGATGCGTGTCAAGCTGCTTGCCGCAAGCGACACCACCGGTCAGATCGACTTTGCACCGGCTGACGGCTCGCTTCCGGTTTCGGAAAAAGCTGGATCGTCCGCGCCGTGAGGACACCGACCGTGCTCCGAGAGGCAATCGCGCGGAGCGCCGCCGTCACAGCGGCAAGGGACGCGGCGGCAAGCCCGGCAAGGGCAAAAAGCCGCCCACGCGCAAGAGAAGATAAGGCAATACCGCATAATTTCCGCAAAGCACCGCAGTCTTAATTGTGCGGTGTTGCCATAAGTATAGGAGAGAATCTTTTATGTCCAATAAAGTAACCGTTGCTGCGATTCAGATGACCTACGGTCTGGAAGAAGCCTGCGAAAAGGTCCGCGAAGCGGCATCTCAGGGGCGCAGATCATTCTGCTGCCCGAACTGTTTGAAAACTGGTATTTTCTGTCAGGAAAAAAGCTACGAGAACTACCATTTAGCGACAACACTCGAGGAAAATCCGGCGGTCCGCGAGATGCAGACCATTGCCCGTGATTTCAAGGTCGTCATTCCGGTCAGCTACTACGAGCGGGTCGGCGAGACCACGTTCAACACGGTGGCTGTCATTGACGCGGACGGCACGATCATGGGTCAGTATCGCAAGACCCACATTCCGGATGACCATTTTTATCAGGAAAAGTTCTATTTTACGCCCGGAAATACCGGCTTCAAGGTCTGGGATACGGCTTATGCGAAAATCGGCGTCGGTATCTGCTGGGATCAGTGGTTCCCGGAGTCCGCGCGCTGCATGGCGCTTGGATGGGCGCGGAGATCCTGTTCTACCGACCGCCATCGGTTCCGAGCCGATTCTCGACTGCGATTCCATGCCGCACTGGCGGCGCTGCATGCAGGGTCACGCGGCGGCGAACATTATGCCGCTGATCGCGGCAAACCGCATCGGCACCGAAACCGTCAAGCCGACCGAGGATAACCAGCACCAGTCGTCCTCGCTGACGTTCTACGGCTCGTCCTTCATCGCGGATGAAACCGGCGCGCTTGTCGAGCAGGCTGACCGCGAAAACGCAGGCGTGCTGACGCATACGTTCGATCTGGATGAAATTCGTGAGATGCGCCGTTCGTGGGGTGTCTACCGTGACCGGAGACCGGAAATGTATGGTGCAATGCGCGGCTACGGTTTATAAAATGGAAAATTCCATTCACAAAAACGCAGACTGAGAATATTCTCAGTCTGCGTTTTATATCATAGATATTATTTTTGCGAGTTCCGCCAGAAATTCATCCATGTTGGTGTCTTCCGTCATGGTAATGCGGTGCATGCTGTACAGCGTCTGCGGCAAACCCTGTACGATCGCATTCACGCCCGGCTGGGTGGTGGACGTCAGCTCGATGCCCTGGCTGCGCAGCGCATCCATCGTCAGTGTGCCGTCCGCGCCTTCCGGATAAGACAGCGCGTTGACCTTCTCGCCGGTGATCGGCTCGATAGCCTGCTGGCTCTGCTGGATATCAGCCTTGACAGCGGCTTCGTAGTCCGCATCGCTTTCGCCGGGCAGCTGCGCGAGTGTTTCCCGAACACGGTCGTTTCCGTCCTCAAACGGCGGCCACTGGTGCATGTCATAGGTGTGACTCTGGATGGAAATCAGGCCGGAATCCACCATTTCCTGCATTTCAGCCGCGCCGAAGTGCGGTGTCATGGCGTGGTCGGTGTCCTTGTAGGTATCCTTGCCGATGGAAACGCCGATGGCGAAAATGGTCGCCTTCATGTTGTATTCCCCCAGCACCGGGAACGCGTCCTCGTAGTTGCTCAGATAGCCGTCGTCAAACGTGAGGACGATAGGCTTTTCGGGCAGCGGCGTACCGTTGTAGACGTAATCGCGCAGCTGCTCAAGCGAAATCGTGTTGCAGCCGGCATCGGAAAGTGCCTGAATCTGCTTGCGGAACGTCTCCGGCGAAATGGTAGCTGAGCCGCTCACATCCTCGGTCGCTGGTGCCACGTCAGCACCGGAACCTGAACGGCGGTGTCGTCGTCCGTGCGCGGTGCAGGACGCTGCGTGAAATAGTCATGCGGCGTGTCAGCCGTTACATAAGTGCCGAAATCCGACGGAATCGCGGTGATGGCAGGCGTAAAGTCGGGATACTCCTTCGGCAATGCGGGCTGCCATCATCTCGCCGATGTTGTTGCGGAAGTGCGTGCTGTCGTAGAAGAAGCGCGGCTCACTGCTGACGAGACGAGGACGAAAAATCCCAGTAATCGGTCACTTTGGCAAGAGATTCGTAGAAATTCGTGATATCCTCGTCGTAAAAGTTCTTGTAATAGTCGGTGTACACCGGGCGGTCAGCACAATGAGATTAACGCCGTTTTCCTCGCAAACCTTGCGGATTGCAGCCACCGACTGCATGCAGGCTTCGGTCTTGTACAGGTGCAGCGGCTCGTGATTGGGATAATTGGTGAATACCGGATAGGCGTTCAGATAATCCGCGGTAGAGCCGATCGGCTCCACATCACGCACGCGCTTGTCATACGCGCCGGTTTGCTCGTCGAATACGTCGAACGACTGCGGCATGAGAGTGTCTTTCTTCTTGTTCACCAGCTTGATAGCCATACCGCGGGTCCGCGAGGAGAAACCGCGAGTAATACGACAGCGCGGACATATCCGGATCGGTTTTGTAGTGCAGGCTGTGGGTCAGCTTGTTGGACTCATCATCGTAGGTCAGGCCATTGTCCAGATACACATTCAGCACCAGATTTTTTGACTGTGTAGTTGTCAATCAGGTAGTTTGCGATCTTTTCGCAGTCCTTCATATCCGCACCGTACATGATGAGGTTGTAGAACTTCGCGTTCAGCATCTCGTTAAACGATTCGGTCGGCAGCGAGCTGGTGGACGAGCAGCCGAGGAAATACGAGTCGTACTCGTCATGGTGCTGCTCGAGATAGGAGATTTTTTCGCCGCACGCGGGTTGTTGGTCTCTGTCATACGAAAACCACTGCATAAACCGGTCGCCGAACGCGCCGAACGGGTCGGTGACGTAGTTGAATCCGGCCAGCAGTGCGGCCAGGATCAGCACGATAACGGGCAGAGAAAGCACCCATTTTTTTTGCGTTCATGCTCTGCCTCCTTAAAATTGCTTGTAGATGAACTCGGACGAGATGTATCCGGCACGGAAAAATGCCGAACAGCAGCAGGACCACGAGCGAAACGGTCAGCACGGTCAGCTGCATGAGCGCCGGGCGCTCGTTGAGCCACGCCTGCATCCGTGCCGCGTTCCTCAAAGAACTCCACGCCGTGAACGATGAGAATGCCGACAAAAAAATGATGATAAAGTCGAAATACCAGTCAAGCGTCGGCACAACCGACGTAAACTCATTAAAAATGCGGGTGCAGCACGGTCGTTCCGAGCAGCGTGAATACAGTCTTGAGACGCGGTGCACGGGTGAAATAACGGCCGATAAACACCAGTCCGAACGTGCGGACGGTCATAAAAATGCGCCAGCCGGTCGATTTGTCGTTGATGTGCAGCTTTTCCTTCCACGAAAGGAAGCGGCGCTCCATCAGCAGGGGAAGCGGTAATGAGGATACCGTTCCACAGGCCGAACGCAATGTAGCGGAAGTTGGCGCCGTGCCAGATGCCGATGATCAAATACACGATAAACGGCGGTCGAGGTGGCACAGATCTTGCCCATCATGCCCTTGAAAATGCTTGCGCGCCCACTTGCCGAGCTTGCCGAACGGCTTGGAAAACGCCAGAAGGATAGAACACATAGTCGCGCATCCACGCACCGAGTGTGTGATGTGCCAGCGGCGCCAGTAGTCGGTGAGCGAGGTGGAAAACAGCGGCCGCACCAGCCGGGCGGGTATGTAGCGGTCGCATTTTCAATCTCAGCCGCGAGTGGGAGGACCGCAAGGGCGTTTGAAAGCTTGACATAATGACTTCCGCTGAT
>VOFK01003637.1_pt1 | contig 14987 bp, 24 predicted proteins | sample 5384121 | NCBI WGS metagenome assembly VOFK01 (sample SAMN12384730, study PRJNA508395) | human gut metagenome | isolation source: healthy gut J | host: Homo sapiens | reverse complement strand
TCAATTGTACTTCGTTCCGGTTACGTATTGCTACACTTGGGTGAACTTAAAATTAAATTTTTGTTTTGGCATTTTTATTTTAACGCCTAATATGTGAAAAGAGGTAATATTATTTTAAATTAACTTTTAAAATTTGTAAAAAAAAAATAATTTCAAATACTATCATATTTCTGTTTATCAAACATCCGTTTACAAGCAAAAGTATATTGTTTCGTATTGTTGTGCTTACAGGGTTAAATTTGCATAAAAAAATCGAGGCAATCGTTATGACTGCCCGATTTGTTTTTGGAAAATTACAATTTTAATCTATTTATGCACTGTTTTTACACTAACCGTAATCAGGGTGCCGTGACTTTTGAAGATTTCTGCCGGAGAATGACACTGTGCCGACACCCAGCCACTCTTCGGTTTCTTCCTTGGTTTTAAGCCCCAACCGTATAACCACAGCGAGGAAGTCCATACCTATTTCTTCCGCACCCTTTGCCTCGATTGTGCTGTCGCCGACAAAGGATACTTTCTTCAACAGAAACTCCTGTCTGCTCTACGCCTGCAAAAAGCAGATGACTCTTTGTGAGGTTTGTACCAAAATCTGGTGCACATACTGCGTCGAAAACATCCGACGCCTCGTGAGTTTTCAAAAAGAGTATCGGGTGGCAGAGCATTCTGTGCTTTGAGGTTGCTATTTTGCAAGCTTAAACCGCTTTTCTTGAGTTCACGAAGAGCGTCATAAATTCCGTCATAGACGGTGAACATCTCTTTCCTTTCTGGGAATAAAGCTTGCTGTAATTCTTTACGGCCATTCAGGTCATCACTCATATTAAAGAGCGTTTTAAATCCGTATTCAAGCGGTTGCGCCGATTACTCCGTAGAGTGCGCTGTGTTCAGCGAAGGCTCACTTAGCTTCGTACAGCTGCTGTTGTATTGAAGCAATATATAAAATTCCGGGGCCAATGATCGGCAGAGTGCCGTCAAAGCCAAAAATAACAATTTTCATAAAACCACCCAATCTGCAAATAGATAAATTCGCATAAATTTTTTACAAAAGTCTTTGTCCTGCAAATATGGAGAAACATCTCAAAAAGGAATTATACCATTTACGGAGATAAAATACAATATAATTTCTCCACAAAGTATTAATTTGGGAATAAAGTGCCGAAAAATATGCAATTATTACATTCTTTGCAAGCATATGCCAATCGAGGAAACAAGTCGAAAACCAGAGCTTTTCAACTTACTTTATTTCTTGACAACATCGTGTGCGTTATAAGTGAAGTACATTACATTGAAGGGTTATTTTATTATGACTTCTGCAAGCATAAAATCGCCTGCCAAACCAAAAGAAAATATTCGGTACAGCAACTCTAGCTTCAATATCTTGCTGACCCATGTTTAACTTTTTCATTTGTTTTTTGCAGGCATATTGGCTAACATCAGGCATGACAAGTATTGCGCACATTGCTGTTGACGCGGGTGATACTCGTTGTTGGAATTTCTTATTGTATGACCGCAACGTTGATAAACCGCCGGAAGACCCAAAACTTGAAAACCTTAAACCAAAAATTTGTATGAAAAAGTTTAGATTTATGGACTGGGCATTATTGTATATTCGCCCCAATGACTCGAAAATGTCATTTCAACGCTGTTGTCCGGTAAAAGTCCTTTTGATGCACTTATGGGTACTCAGGGACGAAACAACGGTCTTTGTGCGTTATGGCATTTTACACCGCAGCATATTTTATGATTACAGCAGTGCTTTTAAGTTTTTTGAATACATCATTTTGCGCTTGCGTTCGGTTCAATGATAGTTTATGCACTTCGGTGCTTAACTCATTCTATATTGATCCCCGATGTTTACTCTTCTCACCGACCAACAGACTATTACCGACTTTGCACTTTAACAATCGGCAAAAGCAAAAATCTGCTTTCAAAAGCTACATCTGCATCGCTATACGCTGTTATGATTGGAATGTCGGCTGATTATCACGGAAAACCTTGCTCAGAGTACTCTCATCTGCAGTAGGATTTGCTTATGTTCATGATGACATGATTCAAGTATTCTCTATATGCTGTATTTATGATTATTTACCTTTATGCGAGCTCAAAACAGCCTTGTCAGACCGGAAAGATTTTTCCTTTCGGTAACTGTTATGCTGCTTGCTTGCAAACTGCTCAGGATTGTTCTCGCTCTGCTTTTGGCGACAAAAAACAAGGGCTTTGATAAGTTTCAGAAATTTTCGTTTTCTCAGGCATCGGCTGGATGGCCTTTGCAGCTTATTGCCGTTATTACAGGGATTGTATCTTATTGATTACAAAACCAAACATCACAATTTCAAAAGCCGTGCCGATTTGCTTTCTTGCCGTTGTATTTCGGACTTTGTGCTGTTGCCATGATAGGAATTATGGTTTATTTCAGTTATTGACCAAACCTATCCCCGGCAGTTTTGAAGAATTATCCGTTTAACGATATATGGGGTACGCACACAGGCTTTATGTGGATATGTCGATATGGATTTTCGGCGACGCTTCATTCATTGAAAAGCTGTTCGGCATGGGTCCGATATGTTCTACTCATTCAGTCCGTACTTTGACGACCTTTCAAAAATACGGTGACAGCTCAACAAATGCCGCCCATAACGAATCTAAACTACCTTATCACAATCGGAATTACGGACTTCTCCTATCTTGCCATTGTTGTGCGGTACGATCAAGAACGCAGTTAAGTATGCAAAGGAAAACTGATGCTGATTGCGCGTTGCGTTATTCTGTTATGCTGTTCCGGGCTGGTGTAAACCTTTATCCAGCCGACAAACTCCGCTGTTTTTTATATTCATAGCTTTTGTGCGAGGCTTTTTTTGTAAGAAACGCCAAGGCTGAAAAATCTGCCGTATTCTAAATATTATGATCTTATTTCAATTCGGATAAGAAGATTCTGCATTGACTCGTTGCGGTACGGCGGTACCGTCCCAGCTCGTAGAGGTTGGCTGGGATTTTTAGTAATTATATTGGGCTTTTCCGTACAGGTTAGTGTACACGAAAAGCCCATCACTGCTACCATCTGCCAGCAGCCATACAAGCAGGATACCTTCCGGTAGAATTGTTCCCCGTTATCTGATTGAGGGCATCTCCTGCGAAGAATTCCACTACACAGACATCGATATACGATTAAAGGAGAACCTGTAAACAGGTTCTCCTTTATAACTCCCGGCTAGAAAGAACTCTTTCCCTTCTTCCAGTTTCTGCTCATTCTTCAAAAATACTGATAAAACGGACTGTCCGGGGTCCTGCATTTTTTCCGCAATATTCACAGCATAAAGCGAAACGGCAATCCCAAGAACAATTGAAATCACTGCTGTAATAATTCCACCGATCGCCAGCCCCTTTTCTCGTTCTTTACCATCTGCACAATACCGAAAATAATCGCAAGCACTGCCAGAATATAATTGATGCAGCATGCAAATGTAAAAAACAGATAAAATTCCAAGAACCAGTGAGGGCAATTCCAAATCCGGTTCCTGTTCCCTTTGCCTGTGTCTGTCCGTAATATGCCTGCTGATATGCATTCGGCTGTGACTGTTCACTCTGATATGCCTGCTGGTACGCAGTCTGTCCATACGCATATGCCGTATTGTCCGGCTGCGGATTTTCCTCTGCCGATGTTGCTCCATAAGAAGTCTCCGGCTGTTCCTGCGTCATCTGTGATGTTTCATTCTGTACGATCTCATTTTCCGGTGCCGTATAATCCTGAAAGTTTGTTTCCTCCGGTGTTTTTGAACCGTTTTCGTTTGTTGTAAACTCGTCGCTCATTCCATCCTTCCTCCTTTTTTATTCTTTCCCTGACTTCTTATCAATAATCACAATAGTAGTCATTTACTCATTATAATTATTCTGTCCCCAAAAAATCAACAGTTTCATAGTCCTGTAGTTTTGCAAGGAGCCCTTCTTCTGCAATTCCTCCTGAATCATATCCAGAATTTCCACGCGTTCCGCCCGACCGCGTATGATAATGATATCCGGAAGTAACATTTTTTCAGCAGACTGGATTTCCCGAACGGATCTCCTCCATATAATTGCGGATATCCATACGGGATTTGATATTCATCTCTGCCCGAAGCACCTCCGTATACCTTATGATATACAAATACATCCTCAACGGTTCCTCCGAGATCCACAATCGTTGTCAGCTCTTTTTCAACCTCATCATCTTCATGCTGTACCTTAAATACACGGGTTGTCTCCTCATCTTCCTGTATCAGATACCCCCGGTTGGTCGAAAATATATTTTTTCCATTTGCCCGAAGAAGTGCAACATCCTGCACAATGACCTGTCTGCTCACGTCAAATTCTTTTTGCCAGTGTCGTGGCAGAAACTGCTTTGTCGCTGTTTTTTCAGTGCCTGTATAATTTTTCCACGCCTTTCTTCCCCGCTCATCTCTGGAATCCCACTTTCTTTAAATTTTTCTACCGGATGCAGATTTTTTCAAAGAAATATCCAGAATCGGAGCCGAATGTGTCAATGCCCCACTGGAAACATAATCTACGCCAAGTCCGGTCAGTCTTGCAATATTTTCTTTCGTCACATTTCCGGAAACTTCAATCTCTGCCCGTCCGTCAATATAGGCGATGGCTTCTTTCAGCGCATCGGTGTCCATATTATCCAGCATGATAATGTCCGCACCAGCTTCTACTGCTTCTTTTACCATATCCAGGTTTTCTACCTCTATTTCAATCTTACGGACAAACGGTGCATACTCCTTTGCAGCAGCAATCGCTTTTTTACTCCGCCTGCAGCTCCGATATGATTATCTTTCAGCAATACCCCGTCGGAAAGATTATATCTATGATTATATCCTCCACCGACACGGACCGCATATTTTTCAAAAATACGCATATTCGGCGTTGTCTTTCTGGTGTCCAGAAGTTTGATTCCGGTTCCTTTTAATAATTCTGCCACGGAATGTGTGGCAGGTTGCAATTCCGCTCATGCGCTGCAGATAGTTCAGTGCGGTACGCTCTCCGCATAAAAGGGTTGGGATATCGCCATGCACTTTTGCCATAAAAAGCTGTCCCTTATGAACTTCTGCTCCATCCTGCACCAAAAATTCAACTGTTGTCTTTTCATCGAGAAGTGTAAACACTCTCTCGAATACCTGTAGCCCGCATATAATGCCATCTTCTTTGCAGATAAGATCCACTTCTCCTGCCTGTGGATGAGGCATGACACTGTTTGTGGAGACATCCTCACTTGTGATATCTTCTTTTAAAAAGCACTGAGAATCCATGGATCTACATTTAATTTTAAAGTTACCTGATCGTACATCTCTCTCCTGATTTTCTTATTTTATTTTATCCCGACCTGTGCACACTGCTTGCGAAATGCAACCGTTGCTTTTGTCCTTGCATCCTGTACCTGCTGCATCTTTGCATCTGCCGCGATAATCGCTTCCCGTACATATTCATGATACTGGCTCGACAGTGCTGCGGCATCCGCATAGATACTCCGGTCAATTGCCGCAAACAGTTCCGGTGCTGTGGAAATCGTTTCCTTCTGCCCACTCATCTGCTTTGCCGCCCGTTTTGCAAATACAAGGCTTTCCAGCAAAGAATTACTTGCCAGACGGTTTTTTCCGTGTACTCCGTTACATGCCGTCTCTCCCACAGCATACAGACGTTCCATGGACGTATGGCTTTCGTGATCTACCCATACCCCACCCATGAAATAATGCTGTGCCGGTACCACAGGAATGCATTCTTTGGTTACATCATACCCCATTCCACGGCAATGTTCCACAATATTCGGGAAATGTTCCATCAATTCTTCTCTTGGAATGGTACGCAGATCTTCCCATACATGATCTGTTCCATCTTTTGCCATCTGCTTATAAATTTCTTCTGCCAGCAGATCACGCGGCAGCAGCTCATTGACAAACCGTTTCATATTCTTGTCATAAAGCTTTTTGCCCCTTCTCCGCGGACAGATTCCGAAATCAGAAAACTGCGTTCCTCTTCGTCCGGCGAATAGAATGTGGTCGGATGAATCTGTACATAATTCACATCTTTCAAACGGATTCCATGTTTGATGGAAAGTGCAAGGGCATCTCCGGTCAGATGACGGAAATTGGTCGAATGACGATATAATCCCCCCGATTCCTCCACAAGCCCAGACGGTATGCTCCGCTTCCACTGTTTCAATTGTACCGTCCTCCCTGCGGATTACGGTTCCGTAACAGCAGTTATCCTTCGTCACAATATCTACCATCCTGGTATTTTCCAATATGGTAATATTCGACACTTGCGGGCAGCAGCAAGCAGCTTGCTTTGTAATTTCTTCTCCTGTAATATCCTCATGAAAAAAGGATACGCTTGTCCGAATGTGATCCCTCTCTGGTAAATGCAAGATTGCCATTCTCGTCCCGGGCAAAATCCACGCCAAATCCGATCAGGTCATGAATCACATCCTGTGACGAACGGATCATAATCGATACGGATTCCCGGTCATTTTCATAATGTCCCGCTTTCATCGTATCCTCAAAATAACTGTCATAATCACTGTCATCCTTAAGCATACAGATTCCTCCCTGTGCAAGATAAGAATCACTGCTCTTAACATCTGACTTTGTAATAATTGTAATCTGTTTCTCCCCGCGGAAGATTTAATGCACAGTATAAACCGGAACATCCGCTTCCCACGATCAGAATATCTGTTTTCATTTTTGCCACCTTCTGTATGAATATTTCAATAGTGTTTGACATGCAGTATAGCACATATCTTTACAGGTGACAAGACAGTGAACCTTTTTAATTAAATCAACCACTTTTTGCGACAGACGGTATGCCGCAACTGAAATTTTTCTTCCGCCTTTTCCCGGCAGATTCATGGTCTGTCCCATAATGCCGTTGCGCAGGCGGTGAAACAGCCCGATATCCTTGTTTTTTTTGATATACCGCCACAATTCACGCTTTTTCTCAAGGTTTTCTTCTGTGCCGGAACGGATCAGCATAACCGTCGTGACAACCGTGATAATTTCCAGATAGTTTATCATATAATGCCGGCATTTATAATTGGACACTTTATTCAGATCCACATCGTCAATCATGATCTTATTCACACGGATCTGCTGGTCAATGCGGGAAATCATCACTCGCTCATTGACGGACTGATCGTCTCTGCCGATAAAATACCGGTAAAAATCCACATCCATATAATAGAGCGTCCGCACATGCGGCAATGGCTTATATACATAAATGTTATCCACATAAAAAGTATGTTTCGGCAGTTCAAGTCCACATTCCCGGAGAAGTGTTTGTACGATAGAGCACGGAATGCATCAGTATGTAATGTCCTTTATAAAAAATGCCGCACATCACTCCAGGTAAAGATCTGATCTTTCGGAAAACCGGTCTGACGCATGACCCGCTTGTGTTTTGCCCCTTCCTTCTCATATACATAATTTGCCAGAAGCATATCAAGTGCCACACTTCCCCTGCAATCTCCCTAAAGCTTTGCAAGACTCGCCTGATAAGCGTTCCAGTCTACCCAGTCATCACTGTCCACTACCTTATAATATAAACCGGTTGCATTGCGGATTCCCGCATTCACAGCTTCTCCATGTCCCCCCGTTCTCCTGATGAATTACTTTTTACAATCGTTGGATATTTTTCGGCATATTCATCTGCAATCGCAGCGGTATCATCCTTTGATCCGTCATCCACGATCAAAATCTCCACATCATCCCCGCCCGGAAGAATCGATTCAATGCAGTGACGCATATAATCCTGTGAATTGTAACACGGTATTGTAAATGTTAATAATTTCATATGTTTTCCCTTCGTACAAACCTGCTGAAAAAATAATTGATAGACCTATTATAAATGAGAATTTATAAACAGTCGAGAGATATTATCTTAACATTTGCTTAATCTTTTTCCATTGTTATTTTTGTTCATAATTTATTTACAAATCTCTCATAAACTCCACACACCGGCGTCATAATTGCAAAACTATACTTTAGTCATACCTAAGAAATAAACTTTTTCTTTTTTTCATAATCCTCGCACCGCAAGGCGCGAGGTCCTCTTTTAGAGATTAATTTTTTCTCATAACACAAAAAGAGCTGTCCTGTCCGGACAGCTCTTTTTGCTTACTCTTTGATTTCCATCTTAATGGCATTCCAATACGCGGAAAAAGCACTGGGAACTGCATAGTTTTCCACTGCTTTCTGTGCCTCAGTAAATAAAATATTTTCTTTTTGGTGCCGTAGTCTCTTCTACGAGAACGACATAGGCATGCATATGCCACTCCACATGGGAAAAAATGTGTCTGGCCGGTGCAAGTGCCTGTATCCGTATCGGTGAAAACCCCTGGTTTTTCACATATTCCAAAAGCCTCCTGCTGCTCTAAGATACCCGAAACATTTAAAAGTTCATACAGGCCTGCTAAAAAAGCCCCTTCGCCGGCCGCTTGCGCAATGCCACATGTTCTCCATCCCGGATGACAAACACCGTGCGCTCCTCGATTCTGCGCGCTTTTGCCCTGGTTTTCACCGGAATCGTGTCAATTTTATCCTGCAGACGTGCCTCACAGAATCCATACCATGGACATTCCGGACAATGCGGTGCCCCATTCGGCACACACACCATTGCGCCTAACTCCATCAGTGCCTGGTTAAATTTGCGCGGAATCAGACCATTCGTTACTTCCGTTTCCATCATCGCCTGCAGGCTGCGCTCCATCGCACTGCGGACGACTGCTTCATGATATCCGAATCATCTGCGCACACACGGGAAATCACCCGCAGCACATTCCGTCCACCGCCGGAACCGGCCGGTTATAGGCAATCGAAAGCGATCGCTCCTGCCGTATAGCTTCCGATGCCTTTCAGGCGAAGCAGTTCTTCCACCGTATCCGGAATTGTCCCGCCATACTGCTCCATAATCTGTTCCGCTGCGGCATGCAGATTCCGGACACGGTTGTAGTAACAAGTCCTTCCCACAGTTTTCAGATAACGATCCTCCGGACACGCGGCAAAAGCGCCTCCACATCGGGAAGTGCCTCCATAAACCGTGCAAAGTGGGTTTAACGGCTTCTACCCTTGTCTGCTGTAACATGATCTCAGAAATCCATACTTTATATGCCTTCGGATCATCTCTCCAGGGGAGTACGCGTGCATGCCCATCAAACCAATCCTGCAATGGCTTTACCAGCTTCTTTAATTCAAAATCCGCTACCATATTACACCCGCAGGAAAAACGCACGATATCCCGGAATCTCAAATCCACCATTCAATGCAATTTTTCTCCGGTGATCAGGTCGGTGGCTTCCGCTGCTCCGGCATCAAATCCTGCATAAAACGGACTGTCTGCCGCATTGATCGCAACGTAGACGCGTTCCCCTTCCCATTCTCTTTCAAACACGCACTGTCCATTGGTCAGAACTTTAGACATAAAGTTTCCATACTGCAGTGCTTTGACTGTTTCTTTGCCTCTGCCAGTTTGGAAATCCACTCTGTCAGATCATTCCACTCCGGTTTCTCAAACGATGGACGAAGTGCCGGATCTCCATCTTCTTTGCGTCCTTCTGCTCCCCCACTCACTTCCGTAATATACGCATGGGATTCCCGGCATCCCAAAAGCAAGCGCGTAAATCAGCGGCAGATGATTTTTATTGGTCAGAATGGAGGCCACACGGGTCACATCATGATTATCCACGAAAGACAACAGGTGTTTTCCCTTATATAACGTCCAGTTTTCCGGTCTCGAACTGACGAAGCAGTGAATGATTGATCTCAAACATATTCATGCTGTTGAAGCTGGAATAAAGTCCTTTGTAGCACTCATAGTTGGTCACAGAGTGCAGCATTTCATCGTTCATCAGCTGGTTATAATCGCCATGCAGTGTCTCTCCGACAAGGAAAAAGTCCGGTTTTTAATTCATTACAGAAACTGCGCAGTCTGCGCACAAAATCATGATCCAGACAATATGCCACGTCCAGCCGCAGTCCGTCAATATCAAATTCTTCCACCCATCCTTTGATCGCTGCAAAAATGTGCTGGATGACATCTTCATTTCTGAGATTTAATTTGACCAGATCGTAGTTATCCTTCCCAGCCCTCATACCATAAGCCGTCGTTGTAGTTGGAATTTCCGTCAAAGGCAATGCGTCCGAACCAGTTCACATAAGGGGACTGCTCCCGGTTTTTCAAAACATCCTCAAATGCCCAGAATCCTCTTCCCACATGGTTGAATACACCGTCAAGTACCACGCGGATTCCTTCTTTGTGCAGATTGCTGCATACATTTGCGAAATCCTCATTTGTACCGAGACGGGTATCGATCTTTGTGTAATCTCTGGTATTGTAGCCATGGGTGTCCGACTCAAATACCGGAGAAAAATAAAATGGCATCGGCCCCTAATTTTTTAATATGAGGAATCCAGTCATTTACTTTTAACAATGCGATGTTCTAACACTCCGTCATTTTCAAAAGGTGCTCCACAGAATCCAAGTGGATAAATTTGATAAAATACACTTTCATATGCCCACATATATTTATTAATTTCTCCTTTTCGGTTTTCTATCATTTTATGTTACATTTCATCCGGCATGATAATGGCCGCAATGATGTATGCAATCAGTCCACTGCCACCCACAAGTGTAAAGATCACCCAGATCAGACGAATCACGGTCGGATCTACGTCAAAATAGTTTGCGATTCCGCCACATACTCCACAAACCTTTTTATCTGTACTGCTCTTGTATAATCTTTTTCTTCATAGTATTTCCTCTTTTCTGAAAATCTGCAATTGTCAGGGATAGTTTCAGTATACACAATCCCGAATAAAATTTCCACTGTCCCTTCAACTGTTCATGCCTGGTTAAGAAAAACTTTAAGGATTTTTGCAAAATCAAAAAAGAATGCATAACAATTTGCAAGATAGATAGATGTTGTATGAACTGTTCTGTGATAAAATCAAGAAAATAATGAAAAAGATTACCAAGAGGGGAGATATAACATGCAAACCTGTACTTTAAACGGAACCTGGCAGCTTTCTGCCGGACACCGTTCTTTAGAATCTGTAGATATGCAGATTCCCGGCACTGTACTTTCTTCGGGCTTCTTGCCGCCGGAAAAATAAAAGATCCATTTTACCGTACCAATGAGGATGCTACACGCGCATTGTTCTGGAAGGATTATGTTTTCACCCGGACGTTTGATGTCGATGAAGAACTCTTGGCCCAACAACATATTGTTCTGGTGTGTGAAGGACTTGACACACTTGCGGAAATCAGCATCAACGGCACATTCCTTGCAAAAACAGATAACATGCACCGTACCTGGAAATTCCAGGCAAAGAAACTTCTGCACCCCGGAAAAAAACGAAATTCAGATTGTTTTTCGTTCTGTGCTGCGTTTTATCGAAGATTATCCTTATGAAGCCCATAAAAAAATCAATTATATTCCGTGCGGCTCCATGAAAGGAAACCAGCTTTTGCGCAAAGCACACTCCATGTTTGGCTGGGACTGGGGTCCACAGACCATCGATGCCGGAATTTTCCGGGACATTTATTTACAGGGATATTCCCATGCCAGAATCGAAGACATCCGCATCCATCAGCAGCATGCCAAAAACGTTTCCGTCCAGACATCCATAACACTTTCCGAATCCGTTCCGGGACAAAAACTTTGCGTGGAACTCTCAGAAGACGGTGCAGACAAACCGCTGCAGACGAAACTGTGTAAAACAAATGCAGACGGTGGGCAGCGGTGGATTTTGTGATCGAAAATCCAAAACTCTGGTGGCCGAATGACTATGGCGATCAGCCTCTTTATATCGTCAGGACCACTTTACTGGATGAGGACGGAACAAGCCTGGAATCTATCACCAGACGGATCGGTCTGCGCACATTAACGATCAGCCAGGAAAAAGACGAATGGGGAAATGAATTCGCCTTCTGTGTCAATGGTGTCAAAATTTTTACCCGCGGGGAAACTATAATTCCGGATGACTGTCTGTACACAAGAATTACCGAAAAGAAGCTGGATTATATTCTGGAAAGCTGCCGCAGGGCACAGCTTTAACTGCGTCCGTGTATGGGGTGGCGGTTACTATCCTTCCGATGCTTTTTATGATCTCTGTGATGAAAAAGGGCTGATCGTATGGCAGGATCTGATGTATGCCTGCAATGTCTACGATGTAACGGACGCGTTTGCCGAAAACTGCAGGCAGGAGACCTATGATAATGTGCGCCGTCTGCGCCACCACGCCAGCCTTGGTTTATGGTGCGGCAACAACGAAATTGAATCTGCCTGGGATCACTGGGGCGATTTCAGAAAGAAACTCCTTATCTTCGTGCCGATTATATCAGATTGTTTGAAGAAGTCCTCCCGAAAGCCGTACAGGAGGCAGACGGTGAAACCTTTTTACTGGCATTCTTCCCCGTCATCCGGCGGCTGTTTTGACAATCCGGATGATGCAAACCGCGGAGATACCCACTACTGGGATGTCTGGCATGGACAGAAACCATTTACCGACTACCGCAAATATTTTTTCCGTTTCTGCTCCGAATTCGGTTTTCAGTCTTTCCCATGTGCAAAGACCGTCAACAGTTTTACTTTGGAAGATGACCGCAATATTTTCTCCCGTGTCATGGAAAGCCATCAGAAAAATGATGCAGCAAACGGTAAGATGCTCTACTATCTGTCCGAAAATCTGCGCTATCCAAAAGATCTGACACATCTCCTGTATGCTAGTCAGGTATTACAGGGTATGGCCATCAAATACGGTGTGGACACTGGCGCCGAAAACCGCGGCCGCTGTATGGGAACCCTCTACTGGCAGATCAACGATAACTGGCCGGCACCTTCCTGGTCCAGCATTGATTATTTTGGCAGATGGAAAGCCCTGCATTACATGGCTCAGAAATTTTATGCCCCACACGCGGTCAGTATGACGCTGGAAGATCACAGGTGCCACGTATATTTTTCCAACGAATCCTTCGAAACCACAGAGTATTCTCTCACCCTGTCCATTCGTGACCTGTCAGGGAATGTGCTGGAAACATACGAAACCAAAGGGAACTCCCCGGCCTTTTCCGCTATCGAAACAGCAGTTGTCGATATCTGTTCCTGGGAAGATCAAAAGACGATGTATTTTTTGGAAGCAGTGATACATACAAAAGATCAAAAAGTGTTAAAGGATGTGGAAACACTTGTGCCGTATAAATATTTAAATCTTAAAAACCCGGTTATATCCACGGAAGCAGAAGAAACGAATGATGCTTTTATCCTGCACATTTCCAGTGACTGCTTTGCTCCGTTTGTCGCTTTGGATTTTGACGATGCAGATGTTATTTTTTCTGATAACTTTTTCCACCTGACGGATAAAACGGTACAGGACATCATTGTGAAAAAAAGAAGACATCTTACAGGGACATTTTGAAAATGCCGAAGATTTCAGGAAACGCCTTCAGATTCTGTCTCTGGGCACTTCCTATGCCCGTTCCTGAAAAAATGTATTTATCCACGTATCACAAAAAATAAAGTGTGCGCTTGTCGCACACTTTCGCGCGAGCGGTATGTTCAACATAAACTTCAGCGCCGGATCCACTTTCTCGGATTCCGGCGCTGTCTTTTTGTTTACAGATGTTCTTCTAGTAAAAGGACATCCCATTTTTTCAATTTCATTCCGTGTTCTGTCATCTTTTGGCTGATCATGTCTTTCTTTCCGGTCAGACTCTCCGGCAGAATCTGCTCCTCATCCGTAAAGTTCATGACAAAATAGAATCGCGTAGTATCACTGACGCGTGTGACAACTTCAAGTCCGGTTTCTTCCGGGATAACGGATGAAACTCCGGCCTCCTGGACTGCCTGATCCAAAATCTTTGCAAGCCCTTCTTCCTCAAACTGGGTTGCAATATAATATGTGGTACCTTTTCCGTATGTATTCTTCGATGCTGCTGGCATTCCTGCATAGAAATCTTCCTCATAAGAGGCAAGTGCTTTCGCACCCTCTAAATGCATCAGATCGCACAAAAGACCGCATGCTGCTGTACTGCCGTCTGCAAACTTTTGCCTTATTTTTCTGTTCCGGTGCAAGAGCATCAATCTCCTCAACCCATACCCCCAAATCTCGCGGGCGCCCCGGATAACCGCCCAGATATACATTATCCGACTGTCCGACAATTCCGCTCATAAACGTAGTAATCAGAATACCGCCATTTTTCACAAAATTCTCCAGCGCTTCTTTCATGCCATCCTTTACCATATAAAAGCACCGGTGCCACAACAATCTTGTATTTTGAAAAAAATCCGCATCCACAGGAATCATATCCACACCGATATTCTTTTTTTGTAAAAATACTGATAGTACTGATGAATCTGATCCACATATTTTAAATCCTCGGACGGACCGCTGGTGTACTCCAGTGCCCAGTAGTTTTCCCAGTCGAAAATCAGTCCGACTTCCGCTTCATTGCGTGATCCCAAAGTACGGTCTCCAAAGCTTTCCAGCTCCGCGCCAAGCTGAGCCACCTCACGAAAAACACGGGTATTTTCGGTTCCTGCGTGTGCGATGACAGCACCGTGGAACTTCTCACATCCTCCCACACTGCGACGGAGCTGGAAAAACTGGATCGTATCTGCTCCGTGTGCCATGGTCTGATAGCTCTGTGCACGCATCTGTCCCGGACGTTTCAGGGAATTGTATTTCTGCCAGTTCTGCTGGCTTGGCGTCTGCTCCATCAGCATAAACGGCTCATCTTTTTAAACCGCGCATCAGATCGTGTGTCATGGCAATGCTGCTCCACGGAGTATCATAGGAAGGATAATTATCCCAGGATACGATATCCATTTCTTTTGCCCACTTGAAGTAGTCGAGACCTTTGTACGTTCCCATCAGGTTTGTGGTGACAAATGCATCCGGCTTGACACTCCGGATCGCGTCGCGCTCCATCTTGAAGCATGCTAACTGGCTGTCCGAATAAAAATCTCG
>VOFK01002340.1_pt1 | contig 14996 bp, 19 predicted proteins | sample 5384121 | NCBI WGS metagenome assembly VOFK01 (sample SAMN12384730, study PRJNA508395) | human gut metagenome | isolation source: healthy gut J | host: Homo sapiens | reverse complement strand
TTCATCCGGCGGCGGGGGCAGCGTGATGGCGCTGCCGATCGTGGGCGAATATATGAAAAAAGATCTACGACGACGGTCGTTTCGGCATCAGCCGTACGGACCAGTTCGTGCGTCCGGCGATGATGCCCCGTTACGACTGCGAGGACGAAGTCGACTCCGAGGGGCGGAACAACCCCGAGGACGACAATTTCTTCGACTGACACGGACCGGGTTTTCTGTATCCGATAAAAGTCCGCCGCCATCAATGGGCGGCCGGGACTTTATTTGAGATCGAACCGGTTTGCGCTTATTCGGCCGGGGTGCCGGTGGTGAGGTCGTTCCCCGTCGGCGTCTATCAGCTGAACCCACGTGAAGGGACCCACCGGGGAAGTCTTTGGCCGTATAGCGGACGGACAGCCGGCGAGGGTGTAGTAGGATGCCTGGTTTTTCCGTCCATCTGAAGAATTCTATGCCGACGTAATCGGTGCCGGTATTGTAGGCCGGAACCGTACATCGTTGCCCTGGCCTGCCTGCGCCTCGTCGTAAAATGCCGACGAGTTTGGGCGAGGTCTGGGTCGTCGTAAATGACGATGTAGGCTCCGGTCGAGTGGGTTACGCGTACGGGAGTAGCGAGTCCGGATCGGGTAGCACTCCGTCGTAGCCGTAAATCGCATTGTCGGTTTTCGTGTAGAGAATGCCGGTCGACTTCGGAATCGGGATAGCCGGAGTGGAGGCGCCATTATAGGATGCCTGGTAATATGCCCGCAGGTCGTACCTGTTTCCGTAGATCGTGATGCCCCCAGCCCCGGATCATGTAGGACGAGTTGACGGTGCCCGGTTTTACGATAACCTCGAATGTTACGGGAGCTTCGTTTACCTGCCAGGTGGTGCTCGTAACCTCCATTTGCCCAGCCATCTCTTGTAGAGGATCGGTATTGTCCGGCAAGAGCGAGGCGTCGTCGAAACCGGAAGCGACGTGATGGGCGTGGTGGAGACGATGAATCCGTTGGAGACGGCGCATCCGAATACGACGGCTACGTACTCGTCGTAGAAACTCGGATAGTTGAGCGTATAGGTGTCCGCACCTTTGTGGAGCAGGCTGGCTGCGATCGCTTCCGGGATCGTCGCCTGCGCCGATGCTTGCCGTTGAGCCCGACCAGGCTTTGCAGGAGCTTTTTTCGCGCTGGGCCTCGAATTCGGACTTCAGCATCAGCCCCATGTAGTAGTACTCCGTATCCGTTGATGGAACTGTATTCACCGTAACGCTGTTGTAGGTCTTCGTGGCATCGGGAACGGTCACTTCGAACGTGATGTCCGACCGGACCGGCTCGGGCGTCATAATCTTGAAATCGGCGCCGTTGACTTCGGCGAAATAGTAGTCGTCGACAAAGGTGAAGTTCTGTGCGGTCACTCCGTCGATCTCGACCGGCATGTAGAAAACTGATGCCGGCCTTGGTGTAGATGAACGGTGCGTACACGGTGGTTTCACTGTCGATCTTGACCGCAAAGCGACGGTTCGTGAGCGTTGCCGAATACGTCTTGTCTTTCACGACGAAGGAATAGGTGTTGAATGACATGTCTTCCGCATTGTTCCGTAGGTCTCCGGTCTTCCGACCCAGTCGGTGTCCGCGGAGGGTCAGGGATGTAGTAATTCCCCGTATTTGATGCCGCGCAGGACGACCATTGCCGCAGTTGTCTCCATCACCGTGAATTTGTAGTCGCCCTCCATGCCCTTGTAGGTCGATCCGTATTTGTCAAGGATTTTCGGGTGTACGAAAGTAATTGATGAGCGAAGTTTTCGTATCGGGGATTGAGCGTGACGCCCTTTGAATCCTCGCCGAGCGAATAGAGGCTCGTCTCGGTGATGGACGGGTTGCTTTCGATCTCGGAGGCAACGGTGACGCTGCCTTCGGAGAATTTGAAAAACAAGGTTGTATCCGCCGAACTCCTGGGTCGGGGAAATAGCGCACGTGCCATCCGTTTTCAGCGCTTTCGAGCACGGTCTTGGCCTCCTGCTTGGCGGCTTCGATGCGTTCGGAGGCGGACTTGTCGAAAAAGATCCTCCTCGTCGAACAGGCATGAGGTGAGCAGGGCAGGAATGGCCAGAACCAGAAATAGTATGATTGCTGTTTTTTCATATTCGGTGTCGCTTATTCGTTTGTACCGGAATTTTCGGGCGTGTCCGTATCTTCGTCATCCAGCGAGGAGTCGAAGTCGAGGTTGGGCGCTTCTTCCGCACGGCGCAGTACGATTTCCGCAGTTCGTTCAGGTCGATGTTCCAGGTGCTTTTTCATGTAGTTGGAGACGATTTCGAATTTCTTCGATTTTCGGCCGTCCCGTGTCGCCGGCCGTCGTCAGCATCTCCTCCCACTCTTCTGCGCTCCGGTTGACGTAGGGGCGATGAGTTCCACGAAATCCCGCCGTCGGCTTCGATGCATACGGGGAAATGAATCCTTTTTGCAGCGCCGATTCGGTGGTCTTGTAGATTTCGAAGCATTGGTCCTGTACGTTCCGGGCCGGAAATCTCCGCGAAATCGGTGGTGTAAGGCTTGGTCTGGTTGAGGATGTGCCCGAACTCGTGGTGGATCGTCTTGAAGTAGTTCGTGCTGGCGTCGATCGAGGCTTGGGGTTCAGGGCATCCACGTTGAAGAGCGTGATCTTCTTGCCTCCTTCCGCCGTGCCGAGGATGATCGAACCGTTGCTCTTGTAAGCCGGCGAACCCGAGAGGAAGATGATTTTCGGGAAGTAAGCACGGATGAAGTCCCGGCTGCCCGTCACTTCGTCATAGGGGCTCAAGACAGAGTGCGATGACCAGCTTGGCCAGCGCGATCGACTGGTTGTAATCGGCGGGCGTCAGGTAGTAACCCATGCTCGACTCGATGTCCGTGTAGCGGTATTGGAATTCGATGTTGTAGGGCGCGAGGTAATGCCTGTCGAGCCAACGGTCGAAATCGTTTTGCACGACTTGCGGCGGCTGGATCACGCTCACGTGGAACTCAGGTCGTCTTCCCGAGCAGGCTGCGAGTACCGCGGGGAAGAGAAGCAATACGAGGAAATATATGAGGTTCTTTTTCATAATCGAAAATCTTTTTTATCGTTTTTACCGGGTTGGCCGTCAGTCCGGCGGCGATGACGTCGGGCGGCAGTTGCAGGCAGCGGCGCGGGTCGCGGTTGCCGCCTTCGTCGGTCATCGTGTCGGTCACCTTTGACCAGAGTATCCTCGTCCTGGTCGATCAGGCGGCGGTAAAGGCGGGTGATTCCGTAGCGGCGGGTGTCGAACCAGCGCATGCCCAGGTGCATGAATTCGATGCGACGCATGAAGAGAATCGCATGGATCATGTTCTCCTGCGTGCCGGGGTCGATGACGAAGCCCGGGTTGAGTTTTTTCTTGGCCGTACGATACATGTTCTTCAGGTCGTCCTCGGGTTTTTCGGGATCCTTGGGCGTCATGTCGTAGCCCAGGGCATCTGCCCATTTGTTGATCGACTCTTCGGTCAGTTCTTTGTAGTAAGAGGCGGTGAGCTGGTTCTGCGCCCACATGTTCATGTCGGCCAGGGCGGCCGGATAGTCCTTTTTCATGATATAGGCCTCGGCACGGTTGAGCAGCGCTTCGTCGCCGCTGGCCACCACGAACAGCTTTGTTGAAGCCGATTCCTGCACCGGGTCGGAGTATTGGAACACGCGCCATGTCCCGGGAAGAACGTATTTGCCCCGATGAGGCAAGCACTGCATGCGGAGCTTCCAAAGCCGCTGCTGCCCAGGGGGCTCATCGTGGTCGGCTGAACGGATTCGATCGTCTCGTAGGCGGCGATCGACTTGCCGTGCGAATAGTTCGGCCGGCGTAGTTGCAGTCGAAAATCGCGCCGGCATTGGAAAGTCCCGTCGAGATAAGGTAGTTGGCCTTCAGCGACGTGGAGTTGTACGCTTTCGAAATGTCGTTCAACGGGTTGCGCGGGAATGCGGCCAGGTAATCGAGGTCGCGGAGCTGCGATTTGGGATCCGACCTGGAGGTCGAGCGCCATGCTTGCGTATTTGATGGCGTTGTCCCAGTCCTCGTGGAACAGGAAGAGCGCGATGCGAAGCAGCAGGCGGCCTTGTAGTTGAAATGGTACTTGGGAGCCGAGTAGATCGCATCGTCGATGAGCGGGATGCCGGTTTCGATATCCTCGATCATCTTTTCGTAGACCCCGGCTACCGTTCCCCGGCTGTATTTCGGGTTCAGCTCGGTTTCGGCGTGTTCCATATAGGGTACTCCGAGGTCGTCCGGGTGGTTGGTGTTGTAATGCATGCAGAACATGTTGACCAGTACCCAGTGGGCGTATGCGCGGCAGATGAGCGCCTCGCCTTTGCTGGCCTGGAGCTTGGCTGTCTTAGGTCCTCCCAGCTCCTCGATGGCCGAAAGCGCCTGGTTGGCGTTGGCGATCGTTGTTGTAGGCAACTCCAGATGTTCCGCGGGGCGTTTTCATCGTTGTTGCTGGTAACCTCTTCGGCCCATTCGTAGACATCCTGATAGAACTGGTTGTAACTCTTTGTGATGCCATAGTCGTCGACGTTGTCCGAGGAGAGTTCCGCACCGATGTTATAAGTATTGTCCGGCCGATGTAGGCCGACACCAGCATCTTGACGACCTTTCTTCGGTATCCAGTTCGGCGCGGCTGTCGGGCATCTTGTCCAGGAAATCGTCGCATGACGCGAAGGCAATGGCAGCCAGCGCGAGGCCGAACGTATAGAATATGCTTTTTTTCATCTTGTTGTTCTCTTTGAAGTGTTAGGGACTATAAGCCGATGCGGATGGTCAGCGTGAACTGGCGGGGAGACCGGTGCCGCGACACCTCCGGTGTTGAAGAACTCCGGATCCTGGCCGTTGAGTTTCTTGTCCGCGTAGATCAGGAAGAGGTTGGTCGCCTGAAATTTTACGGAGAGGCTTCAACTTCAGCTTCGAGATCAGCTTTTTCGGGAAATCGTAGGTCAGCGATATCTCCTTCATGCGGATGAAGTCGCCTTTGGCGATGCGAGCCGTCGAATAGTTGTAGGCGCTGTAAGCGCGCGACAGGTTGTTGTTGTCGTGGTACATGCGCTGGGAAAGGATCGTCGGATGTTTGTTTTCTTTTCGTCGCCCGTTACCATCCAGCGGTTCTTGAATTCGCGCGGCATAGCGTGAGATCCGAATAGTAAGACTTGAATACGGGGTTGAGGCGCACCACGTTGCCGAACGAGTAGGTGATGAAGACGTTCAGTTTAATTCCCCTTTCCATTGAAATATATTGCCGAACGATTGCCCATGTCGGTCGGGTCGACCGAACCGAGTACTGGAGAAAGAGAGTTTTTCAGGTTTTCACGCTGTCCTGGAAGTTGATGCCGGTCGTCGAGATGTCGCCGTTCTGGTCGAGGAACGGGAGACCGATTCGTTCAGCCCCATGAAGGGGATCGGAGAAAAGCGACCGTACGGGGTAGCCTTCCAGCGTGAACCCGCTGCCCGCCACCAGATCCATCACGCGCACTGAGGTCTCGAGTTTGCTCACTTCGTTGTGGATGTGCGAGTAGATGAAGTCGGTGGTCCAGCTGAAGTTCTTGGTCTGGACGTTCTTGGTCGAAAGGCTGATTTCGACGCCGTTCGATTTCATCTCCGCGACGTTGCCGTATTTGGAGATCTCGCCGCCGATACCCTGGGTCGTGACCGTCGCCGATCAGGTCGAAGTTGTTGCGTTTGTACCAGTCGAAGGCCAGGTTGATCCGGTTGTTGGCAAAGCCGACGTCGGCCCCGATGTTGAGCTCGTGCTTCTTCTCGTAGGTGAGCGACGAGTTTCGAGGTCTTCGAAACTTCAACCGATTTCGCCGTCGCCGCTGGTCGGACGCCACGGGGTCGAGGCTTTGATGACCCAGCGAGTCGGTCACGTAAGACGGGCCGCGGTCGGCAGTGAGCGAATAGGAGGCCTTGAGCGACAGGTGCGACAGCGCGGGCTGTGCTTCTGGAACCAGGACTCTTCCTCGTGCAGGTTCCATGCGCCCGAAACGTTCCACGTAGGCAGCCAGCGGGACTTTGCGGCTCTTGCCCATCTTGTTGGTGCCTTCGTAGCGGAACGTGCCGTTTACGGTATAGCGCCCTTTGTAGGAATAGGTGCCGTTGAAGTAGTAGGCGTTGTTGCGGTAGTAGGTGTCGCCCAGCGTGTAGTATTTAGACCCCTTCTTCCTGTCCCTTCTTGAAGATCCGGTAGTCGTAGAACGGCGTCATGCCCATGTCGTATTGCAGGCCCCAGCCGCGGAACCAGGTGTTGTGGCGGTCGGCCGAGTTGACCTCCATACCCGCGAACAGGTTGATGATGTGGGCGTTCTTGATCGTCGTGTTGTAGTAGTCGCCGTAAGACGGAAGTCGTACGAGTACATCTTGCGGTCGTCACGTTCGTAGATGCCGCCCACCGGCAATACGACCTCTTTTACGGCATAGGGGTTGTCGGGATCCTTATAGAGGAACGGGGTTGTTGTTGCGCACGGTCGTCGGGGGAGGTCGGTGCGGTAGGCCGTCGCCTGGTTCGATTCGTCGGTAATGTGGTGTTCCTGCACCGTCGCTTGTATTTCACGGCGGCCAGCGCAGCCAGCTCGAGTCCCTTGACGGGCCCCACTTCAGTTCGGCCTGGAATTTCGTGTCCACCACGTCCAGATCCATGTAGTTGGCATCCAGTTCGTGGAGGATGTTGAAGGGGCGTAGTTGCGCGTGTAATAGGCGTCTTTGTCCAGCGTACGCGAGGTGTTCATGGCGCACGAATAGGGGTTGATGTCGAAGTCGCGCTTCACGGTGCCCGTTACGGCGTCCGCCGTGCTGAAAGCGTTCCCGGCGCTTTCTTTACGGTAGGACGCATTCGAGATCAGGTTGAGGGTGAGGTTGTCCAGAATGTTATAGGTCGCGTTGAGGTTGGCCGTGTAGCGCGAAACCTTGCTGGTCTTCGTCCATCCCGGGTCGTACAGGGCGCTCAGCGAATCGTAGTAGGACGATTTCTCGGTTCCGGAAGTGAGGCTCACCGAGTGGCTGTGCATGATATTGTTGTTGAACAGCGCCTGGAACCAGTCCGTATTGCGGTAACTCCGCCGAACGCGCAGGTAATTCCGATGCTTGCGTCGTCGTATTCTCCATCAGGGGGCGGAATCAGGTTGTACATCCTGCCGTAAACGCCGCTCTCGGAACGGTTGGCCGTTTCGGCGAGGTTCAGCCAGCCCTTTTTGCGCATCTCTTCGTAAACGGCCATCTGATCCTGCGAGTTCATAATGTTGAATTCGTTAAGGACGGAATCATGCGGTAGGTGAATTCACCGGTGTAGTTGATGCGGCTCCACGCCGACGCCTGCACGGCCTTTCTTGGTGGTGATGACGATGACGCCCGCCATGGCGCGTGCGCCGTAGATCGAGGTGGCGGAACCGTCTTTCAAATGTTGAAGCTCGATGTCTTCGGCATTGAGTCCGGCGATGGCCGATGCGATGAGCGTCGTGGCGTCGCCTCGAGGAGAGGTCGTCGGCGTCGATGTTTCGACGATGTCCTCCATGATGACGCGCCGTCCACGACCCACAGCGGCTTCGAACTGCCGTAAATCGATGTGGCGGCGCCGCAATTTTCCGGGGCGGTTCCAGGCATTGCCGGATACGTTCTGGACGAATACGCCGGCCGACCGACGCTTCAGCGAGCCCGCGGCTGATGTCGGCCGCCGGCCAGTTCCGTCGTCGGCAACCAGCTGTCTGCGGCTCCGTGAACAGCCGCTTGTCCATCTTGGTCATCCCGTCACCACGACGGCCTCTACGGCCTGGGCGTCGGGTTCGAGTTTTACCCGGATGTCGGGTGCAATGTCAACATCCTGGGTTTTGTAGCCTACATAAGAGATCTGGGTTTCCCCCCTCCTTTCGGGACTCGCTTGAAGTGCGAGTACTCCCACTTGACATCGGTCGAAGTGCCAAGGTGTCGGAGCCCCGGTTCTTGACGACAACGGTCGCACCATTGACCGGTGCGTTGTTCTCATCGACGACGCGGCGCTTTGACCGTCTGGGTCTGAGCTGCCGTCATACGAAAACCGCGATAGCGATGAGCAATTTTTTATCATAGGCGAAAATTTAAATGGGTTTGGTACGAGGTTCGGGCCGGCTGCCTTTCCGATGGGCCGTCGGCTATCGGAAAAGGAACAGTGCGTTTGAATAAGCGTGCAGCGGGTGGGATGCTGCGGAGAGGGTGCGAACGTGAAGAGAGAGGGCGATACGGCGGATCAGCCGAAGAGCGGGTCGTTCGGATGCCGTTAAGCTTCCGGTATTTTCGACCGGCGGAACTGGAATACGGAAAACGATGCGGGCTGCCGGAATGATTTCCCGGCGATCGTCCGATTTTGATGCGAATACCTCTGATGCCGAAACGAGGCGTTTTTCTTCATTGCATGCGGGTTTTATATATAGGTGTCGCAAATAAGCCTTTCGGGAAGCGGAAACTTTCGTCAGGGCTTCTACAAAAATATCGGAAAACGGCATTGTGTGAGTATATTTTCTTTTGTAAAGAAGTATGATTTCATATCATAGGCCCAAGATCGCTTCTTTGCCGCTCGCCGTGAAAAGCCATCCGGCGTATCCGGGAAAAAGCCCTCTGTACCAAGAAGGGAATCGGCGTTGTCGCTAAATGAGATATTTTGTTTTGAAATCCGGTTTTTTGTATATATTTACATAAATATTCCGGTCTGTTTTTATCTAATTCGCCCTGCTATGTATTTCAGATGCGTATTCCTTCTCCTCGCGGTCGCGGTCGTCCGAGTGCATTCCCGCAGAATAATATCCGCCGCATTACCCACCGCGACGGCGAACAAAGTTCGATTCTGTCGCTGGCGCAGGATGCGGACGGGGTATATCTGGGCGGGCAGTTGCGACGGACTGAATCTGTGGGACGGCAATTCCGTCCGGCATTTCCGGCTCTCGGCAACCTGATTCAGGAGATCGTAGCCACGGGACGACGGTTACCTTCTGGGTGCGGACCAACTACGGCGTCGACCGCTTCGACGCGCGCGACCGGCGGATCGAAATGCTTGCGGATTCCAGCGGGTCTATAAATTCGCGGCCCGCAGCGGGACGAGGCGTTTTTCCTGCATGGCAACAAGTTGTACGGATATGTGGCGTCGCAGGGTGCGTTCGAGGCCGGTCGATGTCCGCGGGGCGGGAGCTGAACGGGGTGCTGCGCATGTGCCTCGACGGCGACGGCGTATTGTGGCTGGTGCGTTCGGAGGATATTCGTTGTGCGCAGGTGGTCTATGACGCCGGCGGCAGGGCTTCGGTGGGGTGGGGAGCGGATGCCGCTGCCGGACGGGGTGGTGTTCACCCGTTACGACGGCGACCGGACGATCTTTTCACCGACCCGGAACGGCATATTTTATTCCGCTTCGACACCGGGCAGCGGCGGGCTTTCCCGATTTTTCGCCCTGCGGAGGAGCTCGGACGGCGCGGCACTGCCTTTGCGTCGGTGATCAGGCGACAAGGACGATTACGTGCTTTGGCCTTCGGGATGAGCGGCGTGCTGCGGCTCCGTTCGACCGATCCGATCGAGGGGCGTTACGAGTTGCAGGAGATCGACGTCAACTGCGGCGTTTTTGCGCTGCTGAAGGACTGTAACCAGGATATTGTCTGGATCGGAACCGACAGCCAAGCGGCAGGCGGTCCAGGGAGGTCGCGGATTCGGTCACCACCTACGACGCTGCCCCTACCTGCTGACCAAGCCGTCAAGGCGCTCCATGTCGACCCGGAGGGGGCGACCTCTGGATCAGGGACCAAGAACGACGGCATCCTGCGCATCCGCGATTTCTACCCGGCGGACCTTTACGCGGGAGAATACCACAGCTATACGGCCGCCGATTCGCCGCTGGGGAAAAATTCGGTCTATACGTTTGCCGGAAGCCGCCGCAATGTACTGTGGATCGGCGGCGACGGCGGCGTGTTACTACTCGTACCGGCACAGGCGGATTTTCGAACTGCCGCGGGCGGGCGCTGCGGGCATTCACGGGCTTTACGAGGACCGGGACGGGGGGTGCTGTGGGCTGCGAGCGTGGGCTACGGGGTCTGGCGCATCGAACTGTCCGGGAGCGCCGACGCGCCCGTCGCCGCGAATGTCGAACCGGTGGAGCTGGGACTCAAGGCGCGGGCCGGAACTTCTTTTTCTCCGTTTGCGAGGAGTCCGATTCCACCCTCTGGTTCTGCAACCACGGTATCGGCGTCGTACACCTATGACAGGCGCACCCGGGAGGGCCGGACCGTCGGGTTCGACACCCGCCGGGGGCTGGCCGTGAACGACGTGACGGCGGGCGTGTGCCGTTCGGACGGCTCGTCGTGGTTCAGGGACCGGCTGCGGCCTGGTGCGTTACGATCCGGCGGGCGGCGGCGCGGAATCCGATTACAGCAACGACCAGCTGCGCTGCGGGGTGATCCACGGCCTGCTGGTCGATTCGCTCGACAACATCTGGGTCGGGACCAATGCCGGCATCGTGCGCTACGACCCGGCGACGAACCGTTCGGTGGTTTTACGGCGCTTCGTACGGACTTGACGTGGTCGAGTTCAGCGACGGAGCCTATTTTTACGACCGGGAGCAGGGGAAAACTGCTTTTCGGCGGGATCAACGGCTTCGTGGTCATCTCCGACAGCAGGGATTCCGAGGCGGCCTCCCTACATGCCGCCCATCCGGTTCCGCGAGGTGAGGGCCAACGGCGAGGTCGTACGATGTCAGGGGCGCTGATGCGCCGGGGGCGGATGGTGCTGCGGCATCATCAGAATGCTTTCAGTCTTTCGATCGCGGCGCTGGATTACGTCAACGGCAGCAATTATTCCTATTTTTACAATATCGAGGGACTGGACGGCGACTGGCACGACAATTACCACAGCAACACGCTGGCCTTCGCTGCGTTTCCACGGGCCGCTATACGCTCGGGGTGCGCTACCGGAACAATACGACCGGGGGTGGGTCCCGTCAGCCGCCTGCCGATCCGCGTGCTGGCTCCGCCCTACGCCTCGACCTGGGCCTGGATCCGGGTATCTCGCCGCAACGCTGGGCGTCGTTATCGGCGTGTCGGGATACCTGATCCGTCGCCGCCGGCTTCGGACGCGGCTCCGGCGAGTCGCTCTACGAACAGCGGCAGCGGGAACTGGTCTATGAGTCGTGCATCTGGTCGTTCTCAACCTGACCAACGAACTCTCGATCCCCGTGACGCTGATAAACGGTCCCTGTCAGCAGATCATGGGCTGCAAGTCGGCCGACGCGTTCGTCCGCCGGCAGGCGGAACTGATCCGGCACAATGCGCAGAAGATCAACGATTTGATCTATATGCTCAACGAATTCCAGTCGACCGATCCGTCGACGGTTCGGACGATATCGAGATGCTGGACGTTTCACGCACGGCCGGCGGCATCGCACAGAGCATTCGCCGATTATGCCGGGGAGAACCGCATCGCCTACCGGACGGCCGTAGGCAGCGGCGTGCTGTTCCCTTCGGTGCGCAATATCCTGATGATGATCTTCAATATCCTGCTGTCCAATGCGTTCCGCCGGACGGGGCCGGGCGAGTGGGTGAGCGTTTCGGTCGGGACCTGCGTCCGTGCCGCGTCCGGACGGGGCGGCTTCCGGCGCCGGGGAGGACGTCCGGCGCGGCGGAACGGCTTCGGATCGAGGTCTCGAACCGGGGCGTGGAACTCGACGCCGGGCAGATCGAGCTGATTTTCGACCGCTACAAACTGTTCAACCACCTGGGGGCATTGAGCCGCCAGGGCGTGTCGCTGAAGGAAGATCTGGAGCTGACGATCTGCTACAACCTCGTGACCAAACTCCAGGGCGAATTCCGGGTGGAGAGCCGCGACGGGCTGACGACCTTTACGCTGTCGCTGCCGCGGCTCGAGATCACCCGTGCGGCCCGGTCCGCCGCACAGCCCGACATCGCTCCCGGACAGCGGTTCAGCCTGCCCGTGCCGGTTCCCGAAGCCTCCGTGATGACGTTCGGCGACATGCTCCCCGACGATGCTCGTCATCAACGAGGACCGGGATATATGGCCGATTTCATCGCCGGTCTGTTCAGCGGCGGCGCTACAACGTGCGGATCGTCTCCGACCTGAAATGCCCGCAGGAGAAACTGGCCGAAGCGCAGCCGCAGATCATCATCTGCGGGACGGTGTCGCTCAATGCGGCGATGATCGGCCTGATCCGCAGCATCCGGGAAACCAAGCAGCTGATGCAGGTCCCGATTATCCTGTTGACGGCGGTTTCCCGTACGGACGTGAAGGTCGAGGGGCTGGAACTGGGCGTGGACATCTGCCTGAAGATACCCTTCGACATTACCCATTTGCAGAGTGTCGTCGACCAGCTGCTGCGCCGTTACGAATCGCTGAAAAGCTACGGACGCTCGGTTTACAGCGCCTTCGACCTCACGCAGGGGCGGTTGCTGCACAAGGACGACAAGGCGTTTCTGGAGCGGATGCTCGACATCATCAACCGGAACATTCTCGATCCGGGGTTCTCGACGCAGTTCATCGCCCGGGAAACTCGGCATGAGCCTCTGCAATTTCTACCGGCGGCTGGGGACGATCACCGGCCAGACCCCGGCGGGAATCATCCGGGAGTACCGGCTGAACCTGGCCGGGCAGTTGCTGGTGACCACGCGGCTCTCGATCGACGAGATTATCTACAAGTCGGGGTTCGCCAACCGCAGTACCTTTTCCGGGGATTCATCGCCCGGTTCGGGGCGACGCCGAAGGTCTATCGCGAGCGGAAGATCGAGGAGGCGCTGCGGGAAAAGGACGCCCGGGCGGAGGAATCGGACCGGGCGGAGGAATCGGACCGGGCGGAGGAGTCGGACCGGGCGTAAGCGAAGCCCTCGGCGGCGCGGGTGCCGGGAGGGTGCGGTGCGGATGTGGGTGCCGGATGGATGCGGTGCGGGTGTGGGTGCCGGGTGCGGGCGAAAGCGGGCGGCAGCCTTTGCCGGGACCGTTTCTGCGGATGTTTTCGGGCGGTTGCTGCTGCGGCGGTGCGGGCGGAACGGTTCGTACGCAGTCGTTTTTCCGGTGTCCGGATCGTGTGCCTGCGTTCCGGATTTTGCCGATTTCCAGGCCGGAAGGAGGATTTTTCCCGGAAAATCGTTATTTTTGCCTCCGGAGCTTCCGTGTACGGTCCGTCCGAGCGGAAACGATGATCACTTTATAACTTTATCGAGATGAAAATTGCTATTGTGGGCGTCAGCGGCGCTGTGGGCCAGGAGTTTTTGCGGATTTTGGAGGAGCGCCGGCTCCCGATCGACGAACTGGTGCTGTTCGGTTCGCAGCGCAGCGCGGGCCGTACCTATAAATTCCGCGGGGGAGGAGCTTACCGTCAAACTGCTGCAACACAACGACGATTTCAAGGGAATCGACTTCGCCCTGACGTCGGCCGGAGCGGGTACGTCGAAGGAGTTCGCCGAGACGATCACTCGGCACGGTACGGTTATGATTGACAATTCGAGCGCTTTCCGCATGGATGCCGACGTGCCCTCGTCGTGCCGGAGGTCAACCCCGGAGATGCGAAGAACGCGCCCCGCCGCATCATCGCCAATCCCAACTGCACGACGATCCAGATGGTCGTGGCGCTGAAGGCGATCGAGGACGTGTCGCATATCCGCCGCGTGCACGTGTCGACGTACCAGTCGGCCAGCGGCGCCGGGGGCGGCCGCCATGGCGGAACTGGAGACGCAGGATGCCGAACTGGGCGCGGGCAAGGGAACCGACGGTGGCGAAATTCGCCTTCCAGCTGGCCTACAACGTGATTCCGCATATCGACGTCTTTACCGACAACGACTATACGAAGGAGGAGATGAAGATGTTCCACGAGACGCGCAAGATCATGCATTCGGACATCGCCGTGTCGGCGACCTGCGTGCGCGTCCCGGTGATGCGCGCCCATTCGGAGAGCGTGTGGCTCGAAACCGAGCGTCCCGTCTCCGTGTCCGAAGCCCGCGAAGCCTTCTCGAAGGCCGAAGGCGTGGTGCTGATGGACGATCCCGCCGGCAAGGTCTACCCGATGCCGCTCTTCATAGCCGGCAAGGACCCCGTGTACGTGGGGCGTATCCGCAAGGACCTGACGTGCGACAACGGCCTGGCGTTCTGGTGCGTGAGCGACCAGATCAAGAAGGGTGCGGCGCTCAATGCCGTGCAGATCCTCGAAACGCTGATTTAGCTTTCGGCCGGCGGCTGTCCGGGAGTTGCTTCGGGGCGGAAAGCCGACTGAAGAACTGACGGCCTGCGCTGCCGATGACCGCATTGATTGCGGTTTGCGCGTAGAGCGGCGGTTTTGTCGCAAGAACAGGCCCGGGCCGAAATCCCCGGGCCTGCTCTGTATCGGGAAATCCGGATAAAGCAGGTCGCTTACCCGATTAAGCGGGGGTGGGCATGTGTGCGAAACAGAGGATAATTGCGACCTTTCCGGAACAAATCCCATACTGTTATGATCACTTCCGTAAAGGTAAAATTCCGCGCATCGCGCGTATCCGGCAAGGCCGGAACCCTACTATCAGTTGACCCATCTCCGCCGGACCCGCTGCATTACGACCGGCATCCGTTTGATGCCCGGCGGACGCCGGCGCAGCGGGCCGTCTCTCCGAGCCGGGCCGCATTCCGGTCTGGCAGTGCCGCATGGAGTGCGACGTGGACCGGCTGCACCGATCATCCGCGACCTGGGCCGCGAGGGGCGGCCCATACGGTCGACGTTGCCGACCGCTTCTGCGCACAGTCCTGCGGCGTGGGCGTGACGGCGTTCATGCGCGAGCAGAATCGTGCAGCTGACACATGCCGACAACCGGCTGGGCACGGCCCGCAACTACACGCGCACGCTCCGCAGTTTTCGGGCTTTCTCGGCGGCGGCGAACTGCGCTCGCCGCGTTCACCGAGCGGCTGGTCGAGGAGTACAACGCTTACCTGCTGCGCCGCGGGGTCGTCCGGAACACCGTGTCGTTCTACATGCGCATCCTGCGCTCGGTTTACAACAAGGCGGTCCGCAGGC
>VOFK01000849.1_pt1 | contig 14997 bp, 22 predicted proteins | sample 5384121 | NCBI WGS metagenome assembly VOFK01 (sample SAMN12384730, study PRJNA508395) | human gut metagenome | isolation source: healthy gut J | host: Homo sapiens | reverse complement strand
CGAAAAGAACCATTATGTAGGAGCAGATGCGCGGGATATTACTTGTCATATCAGCGGTTCAAGCATAGAAATACTGAATAACGAAACCTCTGAAAAAATGGAGCGGTACTTATAGACTCTTGGACAGTGACGATACAAGCAGTATTTATGAAGCGACTATTGAGGACGCAGTATGTCAGATGGTGAAGGGTGTGACGGAATATGAGGATGGAACAGAGGCAAGAGATACGCTAATTCTTAGTTGTGAGGATTATGTGCTGAATTTTTTTGCTCAGAATAAGTTCTTTTATTTCATAATTTCCATTTGTACGGAAATTACCACTGCATAAAAATTTAACCACAGCGTTCAAGCGTAAAACTTGACGCTTTTTTCTTCCCCAAACGCCGCATAAAGGCGTATGACCACAACTGAATACAAATCATAGCCCTTGCTTTCAAAGGCAGATACAGAGCGCCCATCGAGTACATATAAGCTTAATTTTACATTGTTCACAAAAATGTTGACAGTAAACCGTGCTGCTCTGATTGATGTTGAAATTCATCGAATTTCGTGGTATAATAATCTATGTATAAGTGCGTATCAGACGGAGGTACGAATATGGCAGTAAGCTACAAAAAGGTTATGGCATTTACTACTTGACCGAGATATGAAGAAAAAAAGACTTGATTGAATTGGCACATATAAGCGATTACACCATCAGAAAGCTCAACCGTGGTGAAAATGTGACTACCGATGTATTGGTAAGTGATTTGCCGTGCGCTTGACTGCTCACTGACGACATCGTAGAAATTCTACCGGAAGATAAATAACAGAAAATAAGGCTGAGATAACTACACAGAAAGAGAGGTCGCAAGAATGGCGAGGGCGACAACAAAACCGAAAAAAGAAATATCTATGGAGGAAGCTTTTGGAAAAGTGCGGATAAACTGTGGCGCTATTGAGCCTGCCGAATACAAGCACGTTGTTTTGAGTTTGTTCTTCCTTAAATTCGCAAGTGATAAATTTTGTGAAATGCAGAGAGAAGATCATTAAAACCCACGGCGAAAAATACGCCGATATGAAACCTTTCTATACGCAGGAAAACGTGTTCTATCTGCCGGAGGAAAGCCGTTGAGTTATATTATCGAGAACGCAAAGCAGGACGACATTGCTTTGAAGATTGATACTGCTCTGTTTACGATAGAAAAAAAGAACAATCCTGCTCTGAAAGGCGCTTTGCCAGATAACTATTACTCCCGTTTGCATTTTGATACGGCAAAACTGGCTTCACTGCTTGATGAAATAAACCGTATTAACACCGAAGATGAAGAAAAACGATATTATCGGGCGTGTGTATGAATACTTCCTGAGCAAATTTGCTCTTGCCGAAGGAAAGGGGTAAGGGAGAATTTTACACGCCGAAATGTATCGTCAACCTGATTGCCGAAATGCTTGAACCGTATGACGGTATTCTTTATGACCCCTGCTGCGGTTCCGGGCGGTATGTTCGTGCAGTCGATTAAATTCGTCGAAGCTCACAGCGGAAACAAAAAGAATGTGTCCATCTATGGACAGGGAGTACACTAACACCACCTTCAAACTGGCAAAGATGAATTTGGCTATTCGAGGCATATCTGCAAACCTCGGAGAAATGGCTGCAAATACTTTTACCAATGACCAACACAAAGATTTGAAGGCAGATTATATAATGGCAAATCCGCCCTTTAAATCAGAAAAAGAATGGCGTGCGGAAAATGAACTTGTGGACGACCCTCGATGGAGAGGTTATGAAGTTCCGCCTACGAGCAACGCCAACTACGGTTGGATACTGAACATCGTCTCTAAGCTTTCGCAGAACGGCGTTGCCGGCTTCCTGCTCGCAAACGGAGCGTTGTCCGATGATGGTACAGAGCTTAAAATTCGTCAGCAGCTAATCGAAAATCATCTTGTCGAAGCCATCATTATTTTGCCGAGAAACCTGTTCTATACAACAGACATCAGCGTAACGCTTTGGATTTTGAACAAGAATAAGAAGGCTCGTGTCGTAGAGCAGAACGGCAGCTTAAACGATACCGCAACCGTGAAGATGAGATACTTTTATGGATTTGCGACAGATGGGCAGTCCTTACGAAAAAGAAGTACATAGAGTTGACTGAGGAAGATAGAGCGAAAGTCACGGCGGTATATCACAACTGGCAGCAGGAAGGCTTTTGAGCAGACATATGAAAATGTGCCGGAGTTCTGCTATTCTGCTTCATTTGATGAGGTCAAAGAAAAGGATTTACTCTTGTTCCGAGCCGTTATATCGAGTTTATCAACCGTGATGAGAACATTGACTTTGACACCAAAATGAAAGCTTTGCAGAGCGAACTGAAAGACCTTCTTGTACAAGAGGAAAAGTCAAAAGCAGATTTGCTGAGTGTGTTCAAGGAGTTGGGATATGAAATCGAACTATAAAGCTCTTTATGAACTTGTTGAAAGAATAGATGAGCGTAACAGCGATGGCTCTGTGACTGACCTTCGGCGTAAGCATTGATAAATGTTTTATTAAATCAGTTGCTAATACCAATGGAACAGACTTGACGAAATATAAAGTTATCAGAAAAAGATGATTTTGCCGTCAGTCTTATGCAGGTAAGCAGAGACTCTAAAAATTCCGGTAGCACGATTAGACGAATACGATAAAGCGATAATGTCTCCGGCTTACCCTATTTTCCGAGTAAAAAGATAAAAGGTAATTCTGCCTGAATATCTGGATATGTGGTTCAAACGACCTGAATTTGACAGAGAAGCAGCATTTTATTGCGGTTGGCGGAGTTAGAGGCAGTATGCCTTGGGAAGAATTTGAAAAAATGCAGTTGCCTGTTCCCCTATTGAGGAACAGCTTGAAATCGTCGCAAGCTATAAGGCAATAACCGATAGAATAGCATTAAAAGGAGGATAAATGATAATTTAGCGGCTTAGTAAAGTCAAAAAATTAGATTGCAACGCAGCCAAAGACTTGATTTCAGCTTTGTTTTCCCTGATAGAATCAAATATTGGAACCACTTTTTCCATAAAAAGCTATCCAAAAAGAGGTTTTGTCAGGAATGAGGATTTGTCGCTTCTTAAAGTCAGGTACAGTAATCTGTTGTTGAGAAGTACCTGTGCTATGCAAATCAATTGATGATAAAGCGAAGTATAAGTATTTGGCAGTCACAAACTGCGTATCGGGAACAACAGCAATAAGCCTAACAATTGGAACATATGGTTCTTCCCTTAAAAAAACATAACCAACAGTTCCTCGTGCAGAGACAGTAACGCTTTCATCAGAGATTTTAGCTTTATCTGTGAACCCGTAAAGTCCTTCTTGTTCAATTCCGTTTGAAAAGATAGGTACATTGCAGGTTTCGGACTGAATATCGCTGTATGCAGAAGGCTTGTCCCCGCCTGCACTCAATTCCGAAATGCTTTCAAGAGGAACTATACGCCATCCTTCGGGTAGAGCTGTATTGTCAACATCTGTAACAAACATTTTTTTTTGTAGACTGCTTGCGCTGTCGCTTCTAAATTATCATTTACCGCAGATTGAGAGGAAAATATGAACCAAACGCTACTTAAACCCAAAAAGATACCTGACCGAGCAATCGGAAGATAACGAGAATGCCAAACCGAAGGAGTGACTACAATGGCAAACTTTAACGAACACGCTTTGGAAATGTCCATAATGGAGCTGCTGAAAGACGAGGGTTATACCTATGTCAGCGGCGACCAAATTCATAGAGAAAGAACAGAGGTATTGCTTACCGATGACTTGAAACAGTACCTCTATAATCGCTATGCTGCGGACGGTCTCACACCCAGCGAGGTTGAGAGCATTATCCTTATGCTTCGCAATATATCCGGCACGATTTACGAAGCAAATAAGGCTGTGTTAAAGCTTTGCTTTGCGATGGTTTCATCTTCAACCGTGAGGACAGAACCCAAAAAAGACCTTTATATTGAACTTATTGATTTCGACACTCCCGAAAACAATATTTTCAAAGCGGTCAATCAGTTTGAAATCGAGGGTATCAACAATCAGTTGCGTATCCCCGATGGAATTGTGTTCGTGAATGGTATTCCTGTTGTAGTCTTTGAGTTTAAGAGCGCCGTAAAAGAAAACACCACGATAATGGACGCTTACAGGCAGCTTACGGTTCGTTACCGCAGAGATATTCCGGAAATCTTCAAATATAACGCATTCGTTGTGATAAGCGACAGGGGCAAACAATAAGTACGGCTCATTTTTCAGTCCGTATGACTTCTTCTACGCTTGGAGAAAGGTAAACTCAGATGATAAGGAGTTTGACGGTCTCAATTCTCTTGTCACGATGATAAAAGGGCTGTTCCGTAAAGAACGTCTGCTCGATGTAATCAAGGATTTCGTTTATTTCCCCGACAACCCGATAGCGACTTAAAAATAGTATGCCGCTATCCTCAATTCTTTGCCGCAAACAAGCTGTTTGAAAATATCAAGGCACATATGCGTCCGACCGGCGACGGAAAAGGCGGTACATACTTCGGTGCTACCGGCTGCGGTAAGACTACACTATGCTCTTTTTGACCCGTAAGCTGATGAAAAGCAAATTCTTTTCCTCTCCCACTATACTGCTTATCACGGACAGAACCGACCTTGATGATCAACTTTCCAAGCTTTTTGTCGGCTCGAAAAAGTATATCGGTGACGAGACTGTTGTAAGCATAGAGTCTCGTGAAAAGCTGCGTGAAGAACTGCAAGGCAGAAAAGCGGCGGCGTTTACCTGACGACAATACAGAAATTCACCGAGGATCTGCAACTTCTTACGGACAGAGCCAATGTAATATGTATTTCCGATGAAGCGCACAGAAGCCAAATCAATCTCGACCAAAAGGTTCGAGTGACGGAAATAGGTGTAGAAAGAAAATACGGCTTTGCAAAATATCTGCACGACTCGCTCCCCAACGCCACCTATGTAGGGTTTACCGGTACGCCGGTTGACGGAACGCTGAAGTGTTCGGCGGCGTTGTTGACGCTTATACAATGACCGAAGCAGTACGTGACGGCATTACGGTCAATCTTGTCTATGACGGACGTGCGGCAAGAGTTATGCTTGACAACGATAAGGTCAAAGAAATCGAAGTATTATGCCCAATGCGAACAGGAGGGCGCAAACAGTATCAAATTGAGGAAAGTCAAAAGGCTGTCGCCAAGATGGAAGCTATCATCGGAGACCCCGACATTCTCCGTGCGGTTGCCGAGGACTTTATCAATCACTATGAAACCCGTGTCCGTGAAGGGGCGACTGTTGCGGGAAAAGGCTCTCTTTGTGTGTGCCAACCGCTATATAGCGTATGACTTTTTATAAGATAGTGACGGACTGAGACCCGAATGGGCAGAAAAAATCTGCTCCGATGACGTCATCCTCGACGATAAGGACAAAAAAAGAGTTAAAGCCGATGGAAAAAATCAAACTGGTAATGACTCGCAACAAGGATGATGAGAAAGACCTGTTTGATATGCTCGGCACGAAGGACGACCGCAAGGAATTTGACCGCCAGTTCAAAAACCCGAAGTCTAATTTCAAAATTGCGATTGTCGTGGATATGTGGCTGACCGGCTTTGATGTTCCCGAACTGGATACGATTTACATAGACAAGCCTATTCAGCAGCATACCCTGATCCAACGATTTCCCTGTCAACCGTGTATGCGAAGGCAAGGACAAGGGATTGATAGTCGATTATATTGGCATAAAAAAGAATATGAATACCGCCCTCAAAAAATACACGAACTTTGAAAGCGAGGAATTTGAGGGCGTTGAGCAGTGCGTTACGATTGTGAAAGACCAGTTGGAAGTCCTCGGTCAGATGTTTCACAATTTTAACAGCAAAGACTTTTTTTGTGGGGTGCCTATGGAGCAGCTCGCCTGTCTCAATCGTGCGGTCGAGTATGTTCAGCTTTCGGATGAACTGGAAACAAGGTTTTATGGCGGCGGTTAAGAGAATGAAACAGGCTTTTTAACCTTTGCAGTTCGAGCGAAAATATCTCCGACGAAGAAAAGGACTATATCCATTTCTATTGCGCTGTGCGCTCTATCCTCTTTAAGCTGACAAAGGGTGACGCTCCCGACATCTCACAGATGAACGCCCGTGTGCGTGAAATGTTAGAGGGTGCCATACAGTCTGACGGTATCGAGGAACTCTTTGAAAGCGGCAAGCATATAGCGGTCGATATATTCAGCGACAGTATATGGATAAGATAAACGCTATTCAGCTTCCGAACACAAAGATTAAGATACTGCAAAGGCTGCTCCCAGGCGATTGACGAGTTCAAAAAGGTAAATAAGATAATGGGCGTCGAATTTGCGGACAGACTGAAAAAAGTCGTTGATGAGTACAATAACCGCCGCAGAGATGAAGCGTATGCCAATGAAGTTCTCGACGATGTGGCAGAGCAACTCGCTCAACTGTTAGAGGAATTGAAGAAAGAGAAAAATTCTTTCCAAAGTATGGGGATTGACTACGAGGAAAAGGCGTTCTATGACATTCTAAAAGCCGTTTCCAAAAAGTACGAATTTGAGTATCCCGACGACAAAATGGTTGAGTTGGCTAAGCGTATTAAGATAATCGTTGACGACAAATCGAAATATACCGATTGGGCGACCCGTGAGGACATCAAAGCAAATTTGCAAGTGGATTTGATTTTGCTCCTTGACGAGTTCGACTATCCGCCGGTCACTTTGGACGATGTTTATAAGGAAGTGCTTGAACAGGCTGAGAACTTCAAGAAATATGCAAAGTAAGCTTAACAAAGTTGGAGCGGGGTGATTATAATGGCAGGCTTATCGTATAAACCTTTGAGCTATACAGAGTTATCTACATATCAGTTGCTCTGTATCAAAGATGTTTATCAGTTGATTGATACTATTTGCGCCGATAAGTATGCCGACTGGAATATCATCGACTTTGAAAAGGCGGTTGTGAGCAACAAATATCCCAATTCTTATGATGAGCAATCTGTCAGAACAGCGATTGAGAGCAGCCTTTGAGGCTTGACTCAGAGAAGTCGAGGAAACGGTATTTAGAACAGGGAAAGCATTACGCCTATGAATTGTTTCTCTATTTGCCGGAACAATTTCGTTTTGATGAGCAGCCGTATAAGCTGTTTTTGGGCATATATGGCAAGGGAATTTTCCAATAACGAATTGCCCATCGAAAAAAGCAATTCAGGGAGCGATACATCGCCGTTCTCAAAAAAGTTTAATATGCGGCTATATTCAAACAGAACCTTATATGTAAAGAGATTTTCTGTGAAAACTCGGTATGGGGGAGCAGATGGAATTAGAAGAAAGAGACATAAGAAATGCTTTCTCTCGACTCTTGAAGGCAGAAATCGAGCTTATACAAGGAAGTACGACCGTATTGCGGATACAGCTTATCTTGATAGGGCAGTTGAGAAGCTTGAAGAGTTCGCGCAGAGAATTTACCCCTGATTATCAAATCAGGAAAGACCTGAATGTTCCACGAACTTTGCTTTGCGATTGATAGCGCCTGCACAGAACTTGCAAGAAATGATATTTTACTGCTTTGGGGCGTTTTTGGAAAACCCATAACTCTTGCGGCTTGTGGGAGTAAAAGAGGAGTAAGTCCTTCTTGTATCCGGCAGCGACAGGAAATGGTTGTGAGAAATACCGGACACGGGAAGCAGACGAATAATAATGGAGCCGAAATCCGATGATGAATAGCCTCGAAGGGGCTTTATGAGAATGAGATTAAGGGAAAAAAGTGCAGATGAAATTCTATACATTTAATGATAAGATGAACGACTTGAGATTGACGATGAAGCCTGATAATGTGTTATCTGCAAAGAACCGTAACGAGCTTCGCCAATGGCTTGAACATAATCATCTGACTGAAAAAGGAATGCTGGGTTGCGGTGAAGCGTGGCAGACCGACATCTGACGATGTATTTTTGGTATGTTGACGCAGTGGAAGAAGCCTTATGTTTCGGTTGGATTGACAGTACGACAAAAACGTTGCAGGACGGCGTCACATATCAGAAATTAGCTCAAGAAAAAAGGCAGCCTTTGGTCTGAACTGAACAAAGAACGCTGCCGTAGAATGGATAAGCTTGGAATGATGACCGAAGTATGGTCGTGCTGTTTTTACCTGATATGACGCCGGCAGGGGTTTGTCATAGATGATGACATTCTTGCAGCGTTGCAGACAGATGATGTAGTGTGGTCTAATTTTCAAAGCTTTCCGGAATTGTATCAGCGAGTGCGTATAGATACAATTCAAATAAAGAAAAGCAACCGAAACTGTTCCTTTGCACGATTGCAGAAATTGATAGACAACACACGAAACGGCGTTATGTACGGGGAATGGAACGATAACGGGCGTTTGTTGAATTACTGATTAAGATAGAAAGAGGTGCTGGCTGTGGTTTCATTGATTTTATTGATAATTAGCGTTATATCCATCAGTTGTGCATATATTATTCAGTATAAAAGTCCAATATTGGGGGAATTTGGGACAAGCTTTACCGGAACACTTTGTTGCGATATTACTTATTTTTACTTTGATTTTTTCGGTAGCAGGAATAATAATGTGCTTTGTCGAGCGAAAAAGGAAACACGCCACTGGTCTATTGTGGTATGTGAAGGTTATTGTATTCAGTGTTCTTTCAGTATACTTGACAGGGGTAGTCGCTATCGGAACTTTTTGGGGATTATTGTTTCGCAGCTAATGGTTATTTTAACTTATGTCGAAATTAAAGAAATCCGTGTGCTGTGATAACATAAGGAAATAGAGACGATGAAATGTGGGATAACCTAAGTTATTATAACGTATCAACTGAAAGAAAAGCATTAGAGATTATTTTTGATTATTTGCAGCTTGATATGCTTACGAAACCTGAGTGTAGCCTTGCCTCAAACAACTATCCGCTATCACAAGGTCTGACCTTATCAAAAGAAGCCGGAACATTGCCGACATCATTCGACGGCATTTCGCCGCAAAAGTATTATCTGCTGATTGGGAAGTTGTTTTGTGTATTGCCGGCACCGATAAATCGGATATACGAAGGGTAGTTTTTCTTTATCATAGAGACGAAAAGAGTTTTATAGTAAACTTTCCTTATGGTGGTAAACTGACTGAAAACGAGACAGCAATAAAAAGCTGGATTGATAGCAGATTAAAATAATAAAGGAAATTATACTCGATTTGGAGGTTCACGGATGTTAGAAGTTTGTTTCAACGACAGTGTAAAGGGCGCATTGATTTTTAGCACAACACTGTGAAGATAACCTCATAGGGGGAGCGGTCAGCGTAATATCAAATCGAAAAGGATTGCTTCCATTTTTCTCTAAACGAAAAGCAATCAAAGAGTATAGAAGGAAATATGAAAAACTTCAAAACTCAGCTATTTCATTGGGTGGAGTGAAAGAGGATATTATAGGAGTGTCATTTGCCTTGTCAGAAGGAGATATAGCTTCATCTATATCATTAGAAGAATGTCCAAGAAAAAAAAAATATCTCCGTGAACAATTTCTTTTTCAAGATATTGTGGGCGTGAAGATGGTAGTAAGGATTTTTGAGGATTTTTGGTTGCGTGTATCAAAGATTTGGAGGTGCTGAAATCTAAGCCTGCACAAATCAGAATATGGTTAGACCAAACGCCGGACGCCCAATGCGGCTTACTGTTTATAGCCCATATGCTTAATGGGAGCGGAACGGAGATACATATTGTTTCTCTCCCCGAACAGATTATAGGGGGAGGATAATATCTGTATAAAATATCGAGGATGGGGTGAAGTAGAGCCTCAGCTTTTCGGTACTTATCTTGAAAATGAGACGATGCTAACGAATGAAGAAACAGACTTACTGGCTAAACAGTGGGAAGTCTAAAACAAGAAAAAACGCAATGCTTAGAGTAGTTGAAAATGGGATTGTTTGTAGTGCCGATATAAACTATTATGACAGTTTAATAAAAAGAGAGTTTCCTGAAAGCAGTTGCAAAGTAGCTTTTCTCATCGGAAGTGCATTGGGTAAACAGAATATACTGACCAGTGATGTTTTTTTTATTGCAAAGAGGGTGCAGCATTTTCTGAATACAGGGGAGCTTGTTTTGTTGCAGCAATCTAAGGATGGTTTTTATTCTTCAACAATAGCGGCAAAGTGATGGCGCAAAGGTAGAGCACTGTTGAATAAGCATATAAAAAGCAGCCGTAGGAAAGCGAGGAAAAAAATGAAACGAGGTTCAGCTATCAGCGTTGGATTAAGCGTCGGTATATCAATGAGTATCCTTTTTAGCGTGGTTTCTGCAAGGTATTAGAGAGCTACGCCGCTATTGGTGTAGGTATTTGTTTTGGCATTGCACTGGGTGTCCTCACCTTCGTGATGTTTCGAGCTTATCGGAAAAAAGAAGTGAGAAATTGCTTTCAGGAAAAAGTATAGAAAGACCGCCGGCTCTCCGCAGAGAACTGACGGTCTTTTGTAATGCTTATAACCGATTGACTGTTTTTTGATTTCTTTCTTTAGATACCAGATGTTGTGTGTAACTAATAGCAGCCCGCTATATAGTAAGATGGACAAGAAGATAATAAGCGAAAAATCACGGCTGATAGAATATGTCGTCCAGTTAATACCTGATACTATGCAATGGCTGACAATATAAGCAACAGGATATAATCCGATACGCTCTACCCACAAACGTACAGTTTGCTTCTTCCTTTGTAAGGGAGCCAAACGATTACCATAATGCCCAATACACCAGTCGCAAGGATAAGATAGTATCCGAGTACCAGTCTCGGCAGGGTAGTTATGCCTTTTGTTTCGCCGTCTATCTCGATTTGGTTTTCAGCAGAAGGGTCATATTTTGCAAGGCAAACATTTTCGCTTGTATCATTTGGGATATAGAAAAGGTACATCGGCTTGCCTTCGCTCGACGACCGTAGCCGAAAGGTTCTCTTTTCCTTGTGAAAACCATTTGTACCAAAGTGTTGTCCACGCCTCAATATCGCAAATGCAAATGCTGCTGTCATCAGGGTCATCGTGAATATCGTAATGAAAGTCAGTTACATTTTTATCAAATGTCAGCGTTAGTCCTTTATCTCCGAGTTCCTCGATGGTAACAATTCCTTCGGAATACGGTTGATAGATAGGAGCGCCCAACACGGCGAAAGCCGAAACGAGCAGAGCGATAACAAATACGGCAGTCAACGCAATAGTCTGAATGCGTTTTAATTTTAGTTTATGGCTAAGTTTTTTGTAAAGGTGCTGCGTCATTGCCTTTTTGTATCGGCTTTGGCTTTTTGATTTGTTCGTATTCTTTTCTGCAAGCTTCGCAGCTTTTCAAGTGTTCAGCTACAAAAGCTGCCGTGTCGTCGCTGACCATATTCTCAGCATAGAGAGGTAAAAGGTCTCGAATAATACTACATTCATTTTCATCGGTTCCGTCCCCCAGTCTTTCTTGTATCATTCTTTTGGCTCGGTGGTAGGTTACGCAAGCCCAATTATCGGATTTTCGAACAACTGACCGATTTGAGAGAAAACCTCAGTTCTGCAAACACACGCCACATAAAGACTTCTTTATATGTTTCTGGCAAAGTATGCAATACTGCTCTTATTCTTGAAGCTTCGTCCTGCCTGATAAGTTGTTCCTCGGCGGTTTGCTTCCTCAGAAGGCAGTTCTTGAAAGTTCAGTTTCGTCGATACTGTCCGTTTGAGTAGACTTCTTGAGGTAGGTATAGTAGCAGTTCTTAGCTATTTGACAAAGCCATACTCTAATGTCACAGTTACCACGGAAACTTTTAATGGAGTGCATTGCTTTGAAGAATGTTTCGCTTGTGATTTCATCGGCTATGCTTTCACTGCCGGACAGTCTGCGGATATATCGGAACACGTCATCGAAATATGTTCGGTATAATTCCTCGAACTCCGTCACTCTACCACCCCCCTTTCATCTATAAGACTTCGCAGAGAGCAAAACCTTACAAGAAATTCAAAAAATTTTTTTTTGGTCTGCAACTAATAAAAACGGCGGGAGCTATTCCGCCGTTTTATCTTCTTTGTGGTTATCGGATATGGACTTTGCCCGTTCTTCAAGTTCCAACATATACCTGTCAAAATCAGACATAAAAAGTCTGTCTTGAATGATACGGTATTTTTCAAATTCCGTCTCGGCGTGGAGCTTGGCTTGCTCTGCGCTGATTTTACCGGCTCCGGTTAAAATCTCCGTGCCGTTAAATTCGAGAAATCCGTCAAGGCGTTTTGCCCAATCTTCCATACTCATCGGGATATGGCGCTCTGCCTGCAACTCAGCGTAATCGAGATAGAGCGAAACAATCCTTTCCAAAAAGGACAGTTCGCTTTCCGTAAGATAGTTCTTGGCTATTGACACATCGCTCTTAACGATTTTTCCGTCAGGCGCATTTTCCCAAGAGGTGAGACCCATATGTTCTTTTTTGTGCGTCGGCTCTTTCGGCAATGAGTTCGGCAGCCGTATGTCTGTGAGTGGCATAGTGCAGCTTGTTTTGAACGGTTTGAAAAAAGAGTTTGGTGGTGCTTGCGTCCTTGTCGTAGTCAAATGCCGTAGCGTATAAGTCCGTTACCTTCTGATAGAATTTACGCTCGGAAAGACGAATTTCACGGATATTCTCTAACTGGCGCTCAAAATATTCGTCAGTGAACAGAGTGCCCTTTTTCAATCGTTCAACATCCATTGTCCAACCTTGTATCGTATAATCCTTGACAATCTGCCCCGCCCATTTGCGGAACTGCACAGCACGCTCATTGTTGACCTTGAAACCGACAGCGATAATAGCTTGCAAGTTATAATGATTGGTCAGGTAGCTCTTTCCGTCTGCGGCAGTTATTAAGTATTTCTTAATAACTGAACCTTCAACAAGCTCCCCATCATCAAAAATCCTTTTCAAATGCTGATTGATAGCAGGTACTGAGACATCATACAAGGTAGCCATCATCTTTGCGTCGTCAGCCATATATTCTCATCTTCATATCGCATTTCAACGCTGCTTTCCTCGCCGCCAACAGAGGCAACGTAGGTCAGATATTCAAGCAGCACTTGAACGGATTGTTATTTCGTTCTTTTTCTTTTTTCGGCATAACCGGCTCGCTTCCTTTACGCTTTTTATATTCTTAAAAGAAATCGCTTTTTCGGCTCAAACGGAACCCGAATGTGATAACCGAGTCTGCTTTTAATTCCTGAAGCTTTATCAGCATAAGATTGATTTCAGAGTTCATCGCCTTTGCAAGCTGCACTACATCGTAGCCTTCACGGGCATATTCGAGGCATTCGTCAGTATCAATCAGAACGTGTGCTGCAAAGGCATTGGCTTCGTATTCCGTGGAACTTTTGCATTCTGAAAGCTCAAACTCTTTCATACCGTCGCCTTTGGCAAGCTCTCTATGGTAAATATCGTGACCGAGTTCGTGTCCGGCTACCATCAGCGTCAGGTATTCGTCCATTCTATTGTTGAGAAACATTGCACGATGTTTCCAACGGTACAATTCACATCCGAGAAGGTTATTGAAACAATCGACCGGAACAACCTCAACACCGGACGCTTCCGCTAATTTAATTGTATCTCTCGTTCCGTGCAGTTGAACGAGGCTATTTGCCTTTCTGTATATTCCAACAGAGTCAATCATTTCATTTACCCCTTTCAGGGGGCGTATTTATGCCTGATACAAAGTATATAGCAAAATATTCGTCCCATAAGGCGGACTTATTTCCTATACTTTTTGTGGGGTGTATTTTTTGTTGTCCTTTTGGCTTTCCAGTATAAGTCCTGCAAAGCCTCTTCATCACACCGCGTCAATATCTTCTTCGCTCATCTCCGCCGACATACCGCCCATCTGCTCAACAAGCTCCATAGCCTGTTTCTTTCCACGATACCCATATTTTTCTGTTGAGCTACCTCAACAAAATCATCGTTCTCGTTATGTAGATGGTCGGGGGTCAACACCGAGTATCTCCGCAAGCGTCTTATATACTTCTCTATTCTGCGGATATGTCTTTCCGCTTTCATAGTTGCTGATTGTGTTGACGCCTAATCCGGCAAGCTTTGCAAGTTCAGCCTGTGAGAGTCTTTTCTCAGTTCTGTATTTGCGGAAGCTTCTCTCCGAATGTCATATCATTATCCCCCTTTTGGAATTGTCACAAACTGTTTGGGAAATTTTCTGCACTAACCATTCTTGACATTCACAAACGGTTTGGCAATAATAAGAAACTACCAATCGGTTTTTGTGAGTACATTATAAAACGGTTTGGGAAGTTTGTCAAGGGGTCAAGAGAATTGTTGCGAAATGTTTTACATTGCGATATGAACAACTTCTACGCAAGCGTCGAGTGTATAGCTTGACCCCTGCCCTGAGAGAATATCCGGTTGCTGTTTGCGGCTCAGTGGAAGAAAGACACGGCATTGTCGCGCCAAGAACTACAAAGCAAAAGCCTTTAATGTGCAGACCGGCGACGCAGTATGGCAGGCGAAGCAGAAGTGCAAAGACCTTGTTATCGTTCCGCCTCATTTTTTGAGGAATACATCAAATACTCAAAGCTTGCCCGCAGCGTCTATGAACGATATACAGACCAAGTGGAACCGTATGGAATGGACGAGTGTTGGCTGGATATTTCCGGCACAAGCGGGATTTTCGGTTCGCCTGAAAAGGTCGCCAATGAAACCGTGAGACGATTAAGTTTGAACTGGGTCTGACTATCTCCGTGGGTGTTTCCTTCAATAAAAATATTCGCCAAGCTCGGCTCGGATATGAAAAAGCCGGACGCTGTTACGGTGATTGAAAAGGACACTTTCAAGGATAAAGATATGGGGACTCCCTTAGCTTCTGACTTGCTCGGCGTAGGCCGTGCAACGAGGAAAGTTTTAGATAGATATGCCATCAGGACAATCGGTGATTTAGCGAATACCGACCCTGACCTGTTAAAGCGATGGCTCGGCAAGAATGGGGGTTGCTTTGGCAATTCGCCAACGGCTTG
>VOFK01004269.1_pt1 | contig 15005 bp, 19 predicted proteins | sample 5384121 | NCBI WGS metagenome assembly VOFK01 (sample SAMN12384730, study PRJNA508395) | human gut metagenome | isolation source: healthy gut J | host: Homo sapiens | reverse complement strand
AGCTCATAATCCTTCCAACCGTCCGCGATCCACATAAAGGGTCTACCTCCGCATACTAAATCAATGTATTATACACCCTATTTACCGCCGTGCGTCAACACCGAGGGCGGCTACGGAAGCCGGAAATACCCGTGCGCCGAAGCGGACAAAAATGAAAGGGTATGCCGCCTGCGCAATACTGAAGCGGCATACCGGTTTCAGTTTTTTTCAATAAAAAGATGGTTTTAGCTTCAAAGCCGTCTTTTACCTGGCTCTGATGCTCACCACAGTGCTGAAGGCGGAGTTGGCTGTGTTTTCACCTTTGCTGACCGCCTTCACCTTGTAATAATAAGTGGTCCCGGCCTTGGCGGGAGGTGTTGGTGTAGCTCAGGTTGCTAGTAGTGAACATTTTCGTGTAGGAGCCATTCTTAGATGTGGCCCGGTACACCTCATACTTGTTGGCGCCCGCCACAGCGTTCCAGGTCAGCCTGGGGCTGCCGTTGGAGGTTGTGATCTTCACGCTGGGTCTTGCACAGTGGCAGGTAGCCCCAATGACCACGCTGTAATAGGAATTGGCGCCACTGCTCACCTTGCTAACAGCCTTGACCTTGTAGTAATAGGTATAGCCAGCGTTGGCCTTGTTATCAGTATAATTAGTGGCTGTGGTGGTGCCAACGTATTTATATGTGCCATTGCTGCTGCCGCTGCGGTACACATAATACTTGCTGGCCCCGGACACTGCCGTCCACTTGATGTAAGGCTTTCCGGTGGAGATCAGATAATCCGGTTTCACAACAGGTCTTGCGCAATGGCAAGTAGCAGCGACGGTGGCGCTATAGTCACTCTTAATGCTATTGGCATTCACCGCCTTGACCTTGTAATAATAGATATAGCCGGCGTTGGCCTTGTTATCAGTATAATTGGTGGCTGTGGTGGTGCCCAGGAGGGTATAGGTTCCATCCTTGCTGCCGCTGCGGTACACTTCATACTTGCTAGCCCCAGCTACGGCGGCCCCATTTGATGTAAAAGGCTTACCGGTGGAAATCAGATAATCCGTCTTTACACTGGGCGCGGTGAGCTTATAGTTGGGATCCTTAGCCCCGCAGATAGTACATGCACCATTCTGATAGCTATGGGTGTGCGGCGTGGTGAATGTCACCGCCGACGATGTGTATTCACGGCCGCCGCTCACCGTATAGAATTGGACCTTATAAGTTTTTCCGGGCGAAAGGGTGTAATACAGCTCTGTATTGATGTTGAAGTCAAAGGTCACATAGTTTGAATTATAATTCGTGGTATCCGGCTTATAGTAGGTCAGGAGATTGCCGCTCTGGTCAAATAGCCGCATTCCGGCGGACGTGGTAGTCAAGTTCTGACTAAAAGTAACCTTTCCGGCCACCGTGGCATTGGTTTCCGTCACGCTGGTAAGCGTCGGCCCCTCCCAGGTGGCCGAGATCGGGGCGGAGACAAAGTCCGGCCGAATCACGCCCCAGTAGGGGTTGCCGAGCCTATTATACTGATAGCTGGAGCATACGACCCACTGGTTATAATCCAAATTCTGGTGATAGGTCACTCGGTCCGCTTCATAGATGGCCACATGGCCGTAGGGGATTGCTGGCGTTGCCGCTATACCAGGATGTCGCCCGGCTGAGGCTGTGCTCCCTGGTAGCGCGCCCAACCGCTGGGCAGGGCGTTGGTGGCATAGTCGCAGCCGTTACCCCTTGCATAGCTGGCGCAGCCCAAAAAAATCATAGTAATACTTAATGAGGTCCACGCACTGAGCTCCATAAACGCCATCGTAATCCAGGCTTTTTACCCACCTGCGCCCTTGCCCATGCAAGGGCCTCCTGGGCCGTGTGCCCATTTGTGGAGGCATTGGCCGTCACAGGCAGCGCTAGCGCCACAGAGAAAAGCAGTACCAGCAGGCACAATGCCTTCTTGATTCCTTTCATTTTTAGTCCCTCCTGTTTTTCTCAGCGGTAAGTACCAGGATAGTATTCCAACAAATATGCACCGCCCGGCCAGCTTTGTTGCGCAAGCCCCATAGTCAATTGGAATACCTGCATTTACCGATGTTACAGTTCCATGATACATAGTATTTTTTAGTCAAAATCAACAACAAAAAAAAAAAAATACTCGATATTTATTAAGTTTGCACAATATTCGCCGCAATCGCGCTGGTATTTTTTGCGGAGTCACCTATCATGGAACAGGCCCTTCCATCTCCGCTCTGCAGTTCCGAAAGCAATGCGGGCCATCCTTATCCAGGCCCTAACGGGGAGATTAGAAAATAATGTAGGAATAGACATGTAGGAGTAGTGTAGGAATAATGTAGGAATGGCCTATTTTTTCTCCCCCCTTTTTATCGCTCCCACCCGCGCCTAAAGCATAGCCGTCTCAAGAAAAGAAACCCTTTATCCACATAGGATAAAGGGTTCTTTTTTCATCTTTCATTCAGCTGTGGAAGGAGCTTTCTTACTTCAGGCTCTCCTCCACCGCCACGGCAAACACAGCCACGGTGGCGCCGACCATGGGATTGTTGCCCATGCCGATAAGGCCCATCATTTCAACGTGGGCGGGCACGGAGGAGCTGCCTGCAAACTGGGCGTCGGAATGCATCCGGCCCATGGTATCGGTCATGCCGTAGGAGGCGGGGCCGGCAGCCATGTTATCGGGATGCAGGGTGCGACCGGTGCCGCCGCCGGAAGCAACGGAGAAGTACTTCTTCCCCTGTTCGCTGCACTCCTTCTTATAGGTACCGGCGACCGGGTGCTGGAACCGGGTCGGGTTGGTGGAGTTGCCGGTGATGGAAACGTCAACGCCCTCGGCGTGCATGATGGCAACGCCCTCGCGCACGTCGTCAGCGCCGTAGCAGCGCACGTTCGCACGTTCACCCTCGGAGTAGCGAATCTCACGAACGACGTTGAGTTCGCCGGTGTAAGGTAATCAAACTGCGTCTGGACGTAGGTAAAGCCGTTGATGCGGGAGATAATCTGTGCGGCGTCCTTGCCGAGACCGTTGAGGATGACGCGCAGCGGCTCCTTGCGGGCCTTGTTGGCGTTCTTGACGATGCCGATGGCGCCTTCCGCAGCGGCAAAGGATTCGTGACCCGCGAGGAATGCGAAGCACTTGGTCTCATCCGCTCAGGAGCATTGCGCCGAGATTACCGTGGCCGAGGCCGACCTTGCGGTCGTCTGCGACGGAGCCGTTCAGGCAGAAGCTCTGGAGGCCGACGCCGATAAGCTTTGCAGCCTCTGCGGCAGACCTTACGCCGGACTTGAGCGCGATAGCCGCGCCCACGGTATACGCCCAGCGGGCGTTTTCAAAGCAGATGGGCTGGATGCCCTTGACGATCTCGTAGGGGTCAAAGCCCTTGGACTTGCAGAGCTCTCTGCACTCTTCGACAGAGGAGATGTCCGTACTGCGCGAGGATACCGTTTATTTTGTCTATTCTTCTCTCGTAATTTTCAAACAGAGCCATTGTTTCGTCCTCCCTTCCTTATTCCTGACGCGGGTCGATGTACTTCGCCGCGCTGTCCCACTGACCGTAATGGCCCTTGGCCTTTTCGAGCGCAGTGTTGGCGTCGTCGCCCTTCTTGATGAAGTCCATCATCTTGCCGAGGTTGACGAACTCATAGCCGATGATCTCGTCCTGCGCGTTGAGCGCCATTCTGGTGCAGTAGCCCTCGGCCATTTCGAGGTAGCGCGGGCCCTTGGCGACGGTGCCGAACATCGTGCCGATCTGGCTGCGCAGACCCTTGCCGAGGTCCTCGAGGGACGCGCCGACGGCGAGGCCGTCCTCGGAGAAGGCGGACTGGGTGCGGCCGTAGACGATCTGGAGGAACAGCTCGCGCATAGCGGTGTTGATGGCATCGCACACGAGGTCGGTGTTGAGCGCCTCAAGAATGGTCTTGCCGATGAGGATCTCGGACGCCATCGCGGCGGAGTGGGTCATGCCGGAGCAGCCGATGGTCTCGACCAGCGCCTCCTTCGAATGACGCCCCCTCCTTGACGTTGAGCGTCAGCTTGCACGCGCCCTGCTGGGGCGCGCACCAGCCGATGCCGTGGGTAAAGCCGGAAATGTCGGAGAGCTGCTTGGCCTGCACCCACTTGCCCTCTTCGGGGATGGGAGCGGGACCGTGATATGCGCCCTTGGCGACCGGGCACATATGCTGAACTTCGGTCGTGTAAATCATGGTGATCTTCCTTTCTTATAATAGGAGTCCGCTGCCGCAGCGCGGACTTTAGCTGAGCTATCCGCATTGTATCAAATGTTGCAGACATTTGCAAGCCGTATTTCGCGCGGCTTCGCGCGAGGGACTTTGTGCCATGTGTCGAGCTTTTGGGATGGGAATTGTGCAATATGACAACAGCTCTTTTCAGCGCGCTGCATATTTTATCAATCTTGCCGTCTTGACGAATGGATATTTACGCGCTACAATAACACCATCAAATATGACAGATACATGAGGAGTTCTAATACAATGTTCCGTTTTGCTGATACAAAAGTGAATAACGGTTCTTGTGCCGCCGCTGCCAACCGTGCAGAGGCCACCTTCTCCTGCGCTGCCGCCAACACCAACAATGGGATGAATAGCAAGGTGATGGACGCTGTTTACGCAGCGTCCATTTTGATTTGCCTGCCCATTTTCGGTCTGCGCGTATTGGTCCCTGTCCATTCTGGGCCTGATCCTTTCTCACGCGGCACTTGGCATGAAATCGCAAGCGTAAGTATTGAAGCAGTTCGATACAGCAAAGCGGTCACGCCAAGCAGGCGGGATCGCTTTTTTGTATAAATAATGAAAAGACAATTTTTATTGAAAAGGAGAAAACAAGATGAAAAAAGAAGTTTGCAGCCATGTTTATGGCAGCCGCTATGGTCTTCACCATGGCAGCCTGCGGCCAGAAGGCCGATACCCCCAGCACTCCTGATGCGGACGGCTCCGGCGACCAGTCCGGCGCGGAGGTCCAGACCTTCGTGCTCGGCTCCTGCGGCCCGCTGACCGGCAGCGCCGCCATCTACGGCCAGGCCGTCGTCAACGGCGCGGAGCTCGCCGTCGAGGAGATCAACGCCAGCGACTCCACCGTCAAGTTCACATTCCTCAAGCAGGACGATGAGGCTGACGGCGAGAAGGCGCTCAACGCCTACAACACCATGATGGACGAGGGGATGCAGGTCCTCGTCGGCCCCACCACCACCGGCGCTTCCTTGACCGTTTCCGACCAGACGAACGCCGACCGCACCTTTATGCTGACCCCGTCCGCTTCCTCCCCCGATGTGACCAAGGATAAGGACAACGTCTTCCAGGTCTGCTTCACCGACCCCAACCAGGGCACCGGCGCGGCTGACTACATCGCCGAGAACATGACGGGCGCAAAGGTCGCTGTTATCTACCGCAACGATGACGCTTACTCCCAGGGCATCCGCGACACCTTCGTGAAGGAAGCCGAAGCCAAGGGCGCTTTCGAGATCGTCTCCGAGACCACCTTCACCGATGCCACCTCCACGGACTTCACCGTTCAGCTCACCGCCGCCAAGAACGCCGGCGCTGACCTCGTCTTCCTGCCCATCTACTACCAGCCCGCCTCCGTCATCCTCACCCAGGCCAAGGCCATGGGCTATGAGCCCACCTTCTTCGGTGTGGACGGCATGGACGGCATCCTCACCATGCCCGGCTTCGATGCCTCTCTCGCCGAGGGCGTCATGCTCCTGACTCCGTTCTCCGTCAACTCCGAGGACGCTGCGACCCAGAGCTTCGTCAAGACCTACACCGAGAAGTACGGCGTGGAGCCCAACCAGTTCGCTGCCGACGCCTATGACGGCGTGTACATCGTCAAGGCCGCTCTTGAGAAGGCCGGCTGCACCGCCGACATGAGCTCCACCGACATCTGCGAGGCGCTCATCCAGGTCATGCCCACCCTCAGCGTGGACGGCCTCACCGGTAAGGCCATGACGTGGAATGCCGAGGGCGAGGTTTCCAAGGCGCCTCTCGCCGCCGTCATCGAAAACGGCGAGTATGTCATGAAGTAAAAAAATCGTTTCGTTTCATACGCCCTCTCTTTTGGGCCGACCGGCTGTCGGGGGCGCAAGCCCCGACGGCCTGTTCTACCCCTGGCGGAAACAAAAGGCAGGGAAGAGGGGCGTCGCTTGCCCTTGTTTCTGCCACAGAAAAAAGATAAGATCGGGAAAAAGGGGTGTTTTTTCTATGGAATTTTTATCATACCTCATCAGCGGCATCAGCCTCGGCAGCGTGTACGCCATCATCGCGCTCGGCTATACGATGGTTTACGGCATTGCCAAGATGCTGAACTTCGCCCACGGCGACGTCATCATGGTCGGCGCGTACATCTCGTTTTGCGCGATGTTCTATCTGGGACCTGCCCAACATCGTAGCCGTCCTGCTCGCGGTCGTCGTCTGTACGGTGCTCGGCATTGTGATCGAGGGTCTGGCCTATAAGCCGCTGCGCTGGCGCCGAGCCTCGCGGTGCTTATCACCGCCATCGGCGTCAGCTACTTCCTGCAAAACCCCGCCCTGCTGATCTGGAAGGCAGCTGCACGGTCCTACACCCCCGTGGTCGCGGGAACAGCGAGCCTTTTCGGCGGTCAGCTCTCCATCTCCTACATTTCGCTCCTGACCATCGCGGTCTGTGTCGTCATCATGCTCGCGCTGACCACCTTCGTCAACAAGAGCAAGATGGGCAAGGCCATGCGTGCCTGCTCGGAGGATAAGGCGGCGGCGCAGCTCATGGGCATCAACGTGAACCCGACCATCTCCGTGACCTTTGCCATCGGCTCCGCGCTCGCGGCCATCGCGGGCGTGCTGCTGTGCTCGTTCAACACCTCGCTCATGCCCACCACCGGCTCCATGCCCGGCATCAAGGCGTTCACCGCCGCCGTGTTCGGCGGCATCGGCTCCATCCCCGGCGCGTTCCTCGGCGGACTGCTGCTCGGCATCATCGAGGCGCTGGCCAAGGCGTACATCTCCACGACGCTCGCCAACGCCATCGTGTTCGCGGTGCTGATCGTGGTGCTGCTCGTCAAGCCCGCGGGACTCCTCGGCAGGTATGTGCCGGAGAAAGTGTGAGGTGGCAACTATGGCAAAGCTGACAACGAAATTCAAGTCCTTGAAAAAGACCACCAAGGTCGACTTCGCGACTTACCTCGGCGTGATCGCCGTCTTCATCGTCGTGACCGTTTTGCAGAACGGCGGGATGCTCAACCGCAAGACGATCGGTCTGCTCGTACCCATCTGCTGCTATATGTCCATGGCGGTCTCGCTGAACCTGACCGTCGGCATCCTCGGTGAGCTGAGCCTCGGCCACGCGGGCTTTATGAGCGTAGGCGCGTTCAGCGGCGTCATCGTCTCGCAGAGCCTGCTCACGGCGGTCCCCAATGCGCCGGTGCGCCTTGCCATCGCCATGGTCGTCGGCGCCATCTTCGCCGCCATCGTCGGCCTGCTCGTCGGTACGCCGGTGCTGCGGCTCCAGGGCGACTACCTCGCCATCGTGACGCTCGCCTTCGGCGAGATCATCGCGGACCTGATCAACTGCCTGCTCGTCGGCTATGACGCCTCGGGCCTGCACATCCTCTTCAATGTTTCCGGCACCAAGACGATCGACGATCTCGGTCTCGACGCCACGGGCTACGCCATCATCAAGGGCGCGCAGGGCGCGACCGGCACCAAGACCATCGCGGGTCTCACCGCGGGCTTCATCCTTGTGATGGTGACGCTCATCATCGTGCTCAATCTCACGCGCTCCCGCGCGGGCCGCGCCATCATGGCCATCCGCGACAACCCCATCGCCGCGCAGTCCGTCGGATTGAACCTCACGAAGTATAAGCTCATGGCCTTTGTCACCTCTGCCGCCCTCGCCGGCGCGGCCGGCGCGCTCTACGGTCTGAATTACTCCTCGCTCCAGTCGGTCAAGTTCAACTTCAACACCTCCATCCTTGTGCTGGTGTTCGTGGTGCTCGGCGGTGGGCTTGGCAACATCTGGGGCAGCCTCCTCTCCGCCCGCCGCGCTGACCATCCTGCCCGAGGCACTGCGCAGCTTTGCCGATTACCGCATGCTGATCTACGCCATCGTGCTCATCTTCGTGATGCTCGCGACCAACAATCCCCGGTTCAAGGCATTTTTCGCAAAGCTGCTCCCGCGCCGGCACAGCGTTGAAGAAAAGGAGGTTTGACTATGACGCAGAAAACAAAGCTCGTTCCCGTTACCCAGCCGGCGCTGCTGCCGGAGCGCGACGCGGACAAGTCTCCCGTCCTCGAGTGCATCAACCTCGGCATCACCTTCGGCGGACTGAAAGCAGTCGACAACTTCGATATCACCATCGGCCGCACTGAGATCGCTGGGCTCATCGGCCCCAACGGTGCCGGTAAGACCACCATCTTCAATCTGCTCACCAAGGTCTACCAGCCCACCCACGGCACCATCCTGCCTGGATGGCAGGGATATCCACGGCATGACCACCGCGCAGGTCAACCGCGCTGGCATCGCGCGTACCTTCCAGAACATCCGCCTGTTCCAGAACCTCTCGGTGGAGGAGAACATCATCACCGCCATGGACACCCAGATGCACTACAACATGGCCGAGGGCATCCTCCGCCTGCCGCGCTTCTGGCGCGAGGAGCGCGTGGTCCACGAGCGCGCCATGGAGCTGCTCTCCATCTTCCACATGGAGCAGTTTGCGAATGCCAAGGCAGGCAGCCTGCCCTACGGCGCCCAGCGCCGTCTGAGATCGTCCGCGCTCTGGCAACGAATCCCTGCCTGCTGCTGCTGGATGAGCCCGCGGCGGGCATGAACCCCTCCGAAACAGCCGAGCTGATGGAAAACATTCGCACCATCCGCGATACCTTCAAGATCGCCGTGCTCCTCATCGAGCACGATATGAGCCTCGTTATGAATATCTGCGAGGGCATCGCCGTGCTCAGCTTCGGCCGCATCATCGCCAAGGGCTCGCCGGACGATATCCAGAACAATCCCCGAGGTCATCGAAGCATACCTCGGCAAGAAGAAGGAGGCGTAACGATGGCGCAGATCTTAAAAGTTGATGATATCCATGTGTACTACGGCAGCATCCACGCCGTCAAGGGCGTTTCCTTTGAGGTCAACGAGGGCGAGGTCGTCACGCTCATCGGCGCGAACGGCGCGGGCAAATCCACCATTCTGAACACGATCTCCGGCCTGCTGCACCCCAAGATGGGCAGCGTCCTCTTTGAGGGCCATGACCTCAAAAGGGCGTCGCGCCGCACAAGATCGTCGAGCACGGTCTGGCGCAGGTCCCCGAGGGACGTCACATCTTCCAGCAGATGACCGTGGAGGAGAATTTGCAGATGGGCGCGTACACGCAGCCCAATTCCACCATCGAGCCGGGCATCGCGGACGTTTACGAGCGCTTCCCGCGCCTGAAGGAGCGCCGCCGTCAGATCGCCGGCACGCTCTCCGGCGGCGAGCAGCAGATGCTCGCGATGGGCCGCGCGCTCATGAGCAAGCCCAAGCTTCTCATGCTCGACGAGCCGTCCATGGGCTTAGCGCCCATCCTGGTCGAGCAGATCTTCGACATCATCCGCGAGCTGCACGCCGCGGGCACGACCATCCTGCTCGTGGAGCAGAACGCGCAGGCGGCGCTCTCCGTCGCCGACCGCGCCTATGTGCTCGAGACCGGCAAGATCTCGCTCACCGGCACCGGCGCGGAGCTGATGGCCAGCGACGCGGTGCGTAAGGCGTACCTCGGCGGCTGAGTCCTTCAAAACCGAATCTCTTGACGCGGCGACGCGGTCCTGCTATCATAGGCATAAGATAGGGGGGCCGCGTTATGCAGTTTTATGAATTTGGCGACGCGCTTCGTCCGCTGGGCGAAAAAGCGCCGGAGAAATGGGAAAATGTACTGGCTCTGCTCGAGCCGTCGGAGCTTTCCGCGGTCACGCTGCCCGATACGCTCACGCCGCCGCTCACGTCGGACAGCGTGTACGGCTCGCAGTTGTGTGCGCTCCTGACCGATCAGAACGGCATCACCGGCCATATCCGCATCCCGGCGCGGGGCAGTCAGGCCGCCCGCCGCTTCGCGTTTTCGTGGTCGCAGGGAAATGTGCTCATCGTCGATCACGACCGTGTGGTCGCGAACTGCCTCGACGCCATCCGCGCCATGCGTCCGCATAATGCCGACGGGGCGGACAATTTTCTTGCCGATCTGCTGCTCACGCTGGTGCGGGACGATCTTGCGGCGCTCGAGCAGCTTGAGGAGCGCATCACGAATCTGGAGCAGGAGGTCCTGGCCGACAACACGGACCGCTTCATCCACCGCATGAGCGCCATCCGCAAGGAGGTCAGCCGCGCGGACCGCTTCTACGCTCAGCTCGCCGATTTCGGCGCGTCGCTGCTGGAGGAGGCGGACGACCTCTTTGACAAGCGCTCTACCCGACGCATGAATTATTTTCTGCGCCGCGTGGAGGCGCTGAAAAATGAGACGGAGCGCCTGCGCGAATACGCCATGCAGGTGAGCGGCGAGTACCAGTCGCAGGTGGACATTGCGCAGAACCGCGTCATGCAGCTTTTTGACCATCGTGACGACCATCTTCCTGCCGCTCTCGCTCATCGTCGGCTGGTACGGCATGAACTTCGATATGCCGGAGCTGAGCTGGGAATACGGTTATCCCGTGGTCATCGTGCTGGCGGTGGTCATCGTCGCCGTGCTGATCCGTTACTTCAAGCGCAAGAAATGGTTTTGAAGTTTTTAAGAAAATAAGAAGGAAGTCCGCCGCGGCGGACTTCCTTCTTTGCCATAAGAGGAGCTTACAGGCTCTTCTCGTAGCTCTCGATCATCTTCTTGACCATCTGACCGCCGACGGAACCGGCCTCGCGGGAGGTCAGGTCGCCGTTGTAGCCCTGCTTCAGGTTGACGCCGACCCCTTTTGCGTACCCCGAGCATCTTAAAAAGCCCATTTGCGCATGTCTTTGCATTGCAAAAAGGGGGAAAGGTACCCTGCACAATGAAATGTGAAACAGGCTCCACTCTGGTGTGTAGGAGGATATGATTGGGGTAATGAGTAGGTTACAGGTCTGTTACGGCAGGAAACTCCCGCATCGGAGGACCATCCAGTTCACCGATGAACTTGTAGAAGATTCGCACGCTTTGCCGAAACGGCTGGTTTCGGTGCGTAGCCTTCTGAGTTCCTTCTGGTAATTCTTTGGGGCCAACTTCTATCCGCCTGACAAATGTCACCAAGGTATCCCGATCCAATTCCTTGATGTGCGTGTACTTATTGGTCAATTCAAAAAAACGCTCGATAGCTTTCCTGCGTTTCATTTACCGGATCAACAACGCTCAGACAATCAATCGTCTTTTCAAGGCCAATCGACTCTCGTTGGAGTTCAGAGAGAGCATCCGTTCCAAACGACTGTCATCGATCTTACCCCTCGGCATCCGTATATAGTTTCTGTTATGACCTTGTCGATGGTAGATAAACGAGCCTTTGGGCCTTTTGAGCTGGAGCTGCTTTGACCCTAATCAGATTATCATCACCAGCACGCCGCATAGCCTCGAGCCACCGCTTCTTTCTCTTCGGGGCTTAAACTGATGAGTGAATTCAAGTCTTGGCGAACTACCTCAAGTATATCGCTATACTTAATTCGGACACCAGCACAGGGATCCGTAATATCAGGGCGATGACGATTGCAGCCTGAGATACCAATATTTTTCTCGCTCACCTTATATACGGTTCCGCACGAGCACAGAGCGTGTCCGCATTGTGCGCAAAATGCGATCCCTGAAAAAGATACTCCGCCGGACATGATCGTATTGGCGAAAGTCAAAAGTGCCCTTGCCCAAATTGAACTGAGCCAAATCGAATACTTCCTGCGTTACGATCGGTTCATGGGTGTTTTCAAATTGCCCATTGATCCTTTGGCACGTTCAGTTTTTTTCTTTGACTTACGCTGCTGACTTTCTTGGACTTTCCAGAAAGAGTGTGACCCAAGGCAAAACTTTGGCTTTTAAGAATTCGCTTACAGTCGGTATAATTCCATAAATCACGCTCAGTGCTGCTCCATCTTCCGAGAAGTTCCCCTTATAGAGGACCTTATACTTTAGGGGAGGCATGATGCCGTCGCTATTAAGATCCATGGCTATTTTCCGGCTCGAGTCCCCGTTCGCCGCAGCCTCAAAAAATTCGTCGAATGATCCCCGCGGTTTTCCTCGTCCGGCACCAGCCGATTCTTTGTTTCGGGGTCTTTCACATAGCCGTAGGGGGCACATGTGCAATATAGGCCTTTCTCCCTCTGGCTTTTAAGACCTCCTTTGACTTTTCTTGAACCATCACGAAGGTAGACCTTCATTCATAGCAAATTGGAAAGCGCCATGACGTTCTCCCGCTCGGTATCGAAGTTGTCGGCTACCGTCAGATAACGAATTCCATGCTCAGGAAAGTACTGTTCAGCATAATAGCTGGCCTCTCGCATGTCTCTGCCAAGTCGCGAAAGGTCTTTAGTGATTACGATATTTGCTTTGCCTTGCTCTAAAAGCGCAATCATCTCTTGGAATGCCGGACGGTCAAAATTACCACCGGACCAACCATCATCGATCGAAAAAACGCGAACCAGGAGGATCTCATTCCGTTCACAATAGTCTTGAATGATCATCCTCTGGTTCTTGATGCTGGAGGATTCACCCTCGGCAGCCTCTTCATTAGATAGTCTCAGGTAAGCAAATGCGATTCTGCGAATGTCGGTTCTCACATTAACCTCCTTCGGACGAACCGACCCACTATAGGATGATATACGGCATCGTCTGTACCTTCGTCAAATGCAGTTTTTCCGTTCTTCTCTTTCAGCAGTCGGCTTTATAATCAAATCTGGAACAGATTGGGTGTCTGAATAGGATCGGTTGGACAATATAGGTCGCTTCACCAAGTTTTTATTTCACTCATTTGGTTTTCTTCGCCTCCACCGATAGTATTCTCCAGTTTCGATCCATCATGCGGTTCTCCTTTTATACATAAACTAAAGAGCTCTTCAGAATAAATGTAGAAAAAGAGGCCCTTTTGACCACCCTAACGGGATGAAAATCTTCCAACGATTGACTATGCAGGAAGATAGGAAGAAAAAGAAACAGCCCTGCTGCAGTTTACTCTGCAACAGGGCTGCTCTCTTTTAATAATCTCTGCGTCTTTGCAATGACTGACCAAATATCCTTTTCGAATTGATACTCCCATGAAATAACGGAGCCAAAAAGAAAAGGGCCTCCTTTATGTTCCTCAAATCCACATAATCGGTTCGGTTGTCTTGGAGGTGCCGGATGTTTTTTATAATATCGGAACCCGTAAATCTTCTGGATACGGAATCTGAAGCAAAGTAGGTTGCAATGAGGCCGTCAATAAGTGCTACCTCATCTATCGTAAAGAACATATGATCTCTCCCATCGCGCACAATACCAGCACATAGAATTACCACCAGCTCGGCTCAAGTACAAGATGGAATACAGCAAGCACTATCCAGCCAGTTTGAACTGGAAGTAATTGTTCACAACAATACTACAATGAGCATCTCAACAATAGATGCAAATAATCAAGCATTTTTGACTCGGCCGCTTCTGGTAGCGATTATGGACTATTCAAAGAGAAACCACCGGAGCGCTTTTGGTAAAGGTGCGCCATCTGCTGTTCATAACTATGATGCTGCTCTTGGAAAAGGCGCATTCGTGACTATGACAACATTGAGACCAAGCGGTATCTGGATGTCATTGAATCGATGCTACTGACCAATCGATAGCGGTCTCCTGTGCACGGTCCTCCAAGCTACGAGGATGTCTGATCGGGGACAGCCAGAGTTCTACCTGATGAGACCTGAAACACTTTCATCCTGGACCAAAATCCATTAAAAAACAAATTCACCAAAACCTGCTCTGAGTAATGGGCAGAAATTGGTAGTGATTTCGTGCATACGAGCTGTCCCCACCTCAGGAGCACGCAGAAATAGGTAGTGTTAGGCAATACAAATTCTGTCTGGGTGTTTTTTGCTTGGTCAGTTTTGCTCTTTGTGAGTAGCTTTATGATGCAGCCTCTGGCAGCCTGTTGGCAGCCTTGCTGCTGATTTTGATTGAGTGTCTATGATTACATGTAAGAATGATCGCTTACTCGAATTGCTCTGGTTTGTTGGATACTGTATCGAGTTTCCGACGCAGCTGGCGGTGCGGGATCGGTGGCGGCGCTGAATGGAATCGCAGGGTCATGTATCGTGCGATTCGGGAAGGCTATGTGCGGCTATATCGGAAGAAGCATAAGCGCCATGTAATTCGCTTTCAATGAGCTTGACGCAGAAGGGTTTCGAGTATATGTTGCACAGAGGGATACAAGCCGATTTTCATCTCTCCAATCAAATCCTGAGAATGCTGACCTGAAGTTGGAATTGCTCAACGCTTGATTTCTACCTTCAGCATCTCCAGGGACTTCCGTTGAATTCATTCAAACCATTCATTCTCAGCGTAGCGTCTTGGTTAAGGCCCAAAAGAGAGCCGAGTTGGGAGGTGGAAGACATCGAGCACGCAGCGGAGTTCTATAACCTGGATGCCTCTCATGGCTATCAGCTCTATAAGATGCTGCATGATGCCAGGAGTGCGCGTCGCCGCAAATGCAAAAACGCGATCGCTTGGATTGATTATATTCTGGAGCAGGCCCCGGATCGATTCATAGAAAATGACCCATCTCCCAGAATTGCGGGAACGCGATCCCGTGACTACGCACCTCGCGCACTTCCTGCACTATTTGAATGGGAAAACGAGGGGCAGACCCCTACGGCAAACCTTTGTCCATAATTGAGCTTTTCAGGCGATTAAACCAGCAGTTCAATGACAACTGCTACAGAGACAGATATCATAGGATCAACGAAAAGAGACAAGGAGTGAATACAATGAACCTCAAAGAAGCGTTCCGCTTTCAGAATAAGCTGCAGTCCATGATGACCGATGCACAGAGCATCCTCGGCAACAACGGCAAGCAATACGTAACTGAACCTGGAAGCAATTTGAG
>VOFK01001700.1_pt1 | contig 15041 bp, 25 predicted proteins | sample 5384121 | NCBI WGS metagenome assembly VOFK01 (sample SAMN12384730, study PRJNA508395) | human gut metagenome | isolation source: healthy gut J | host: Homo sapiens | reverse complement strand
AGCAGTATCCCTGAAGAGCGGTTTTTAAAACGATAGTTTTATGAGTCATCTAAGGACAAGAAATTATTGTGAGATTTTGTATTCTTCGGCGATTGATGGTATAGGCGATTTAAGTGGTTGCTTGCTTCTAAGTCGATTACCTAATGACGGCTAGTCTCTAAACAACAGAGTGACCGGCAACGAGTGTGAATATGTTCCCTTTGCTTGTTTCCGAGGCGTGCCGTGACAACAGCGTTACGTGCATTGCGCCGACGAAAGCGTTTTATATTGCCGGTTTGACGGCGGCAGTTTCGGTTCCAAATCCGGTGATTCGTCACAAAGTATGGCGGGGACTGAATACCGATGAGGTGGCGGAGCCGCCAAAATTTATTTGCCATTGATGCAGGCAGTGCTGCATTTACAAAAGCGAGAGAAGTGTGGCTTGACGAATTGCGTGCTATATTTCGGAAAATAAACGTGTCGCTACGTCATATATTCAGGAGAAAATTCCGGAATTGACGGTGATTTTGTCCGATGCAACCTATCTTTTTATGGGTTAATTGTGAGGGAGGTTTCACAGAATGCGAAAGAGCTGGTACAAAAGATTCGCGAGAAAACCGGATTATATTTATCCGATGGCAATGTCTTTGGCGGGGATGGAAAACACTTTTTCCGAATGAACTTTAGCGTGCCCAAGAGAGCGGATGATGGATGGATTAAAACGGCTGTCTCAGGCAATCACACAGATAAAATGATAAAATGTCGCAATAAGTGGTAAGGCATTGACAAAAAGAAAGACGCAAGATTATACTCATAACAGTGTTATATAACGGTGTTATGGATTGAGGTACAGGTGTCAAAACCATTGGAAGGTGTTTCTGAGAAAAAATAGAAACATGTGCAAAGAAGGAATTTCTTGAAAAAGGGTATGTGGATGCATCCCTTCGGAATATTGCTGCAAAAGCCGGAACTACGACGGGTTCAATTTATTCCCCGGTATGGTGGAAAAAGAAGGACTTTTAGTGCAATTGTTGAGGCGGTAGCAGAAGAATTTGTCCGGATGTTCCGTGGCATACAGGAAAAAGTTTCATCAGACGGACCCGGAGAAGCAGCCGGAAATTATGGATGATTTAACGAGAGATGGTATGCGCCAGATGGTTTTATTCATGTATGAGCATTTACAGGAGTTTCAACTTTTGGTGGATGGTTCTTATGGAACAAAATTTCAAAAATTTTGTGGAACATTTAGTGGAGATTGAGACAGAGTATACGGTCAAATACATGGAGACAGCGGGGATTGACCCCCAAAAGGAAAGTCCTATTACCAGTGAATTTTCACATATTATGAATAAGGCCCTTTTTGAAAGTTTTTTTGAAGTGGTTAGGCACAACATGCCAAAGGATGAGGCACTCCGATATATTGATATGCTTGCAAAATATCACTGTGCCGGATGGCGTGTTATTTATGAAAAAGATTGAATATAAAAAGGAAGGCTGCATGGAGTGAAAGCAGCCCCTCTTTTTAAATCTTTGGTTAGTTATAACTTACACTAGTTATGTGACACGAATAGTATTTGAAGGAGGCTTTCTTAGATGGCAAAGAAGAAAGAAACAAAGCAAAGTCCGATGCAGCGGTTATTTGTTTATGCCGGAAAGTATAAATATCTTACCATTGCATCCTGGATTCTTGCTGCGATAAGTGCGTTTGTTGCACTTGTTCCATTCTATTTTATCTGGCGCATAATCAAAGAGGGTGCTCTACGTGGCACCAAATTATGCAGATGCAGAAAATCTGTCGGCTTATGGATGGAGTGCGGTTGGATTTGCGATATTGTCCATGCTTATCTATATCGGAGCTTTTGATTTTGTTCGCATTTGTCCGCATTTCGCGTACAGGCAAATATAAGAGTTGGGCTGATGAAACATATTTTAACGCTGCCACTTGGCTTTATGGATGAAGAGGGAAGTGGAAAAGTAAGAAAAGTTGTGAATGAATCCAGTGCAGCAACCGAGACCTATTTAGCTCACCAGCTGCCGGATAAATGCGTGGCAGCTAATACGCCGATTGGTCTTGCGATTCTTCTTTTTCGTATTTGACTGGCGGCTTGGACTCTTGTGCCTGATTCCGGTTGGGGTAGCTTTTCTTTGTGATGGGAAGCATGATGGGCGAAAATATGAAAAAGAAAATGGCAGAATACCAGAATGCACTCGAAGAAAATGTCAAGTGAAGCTGTAGAATACGTTCGTGGTATCCCCGTCGTAAAGACATTTGGACAGTCAGTATTTTCGTTCAAGAGATTTCGTGAGGCAATTAAAATTACGAAAAATGGACGATTTCTTACACAAAAAAGATATGCGCATTCCGATGACGGTATACACGGTATCAATTAATGCAGTATTTGCTATTTTGATTGCAGCAGCATTTTTTCTTTGGCGGGGTAAATAGTGGAGCAGTGGACAACACATTTCTTTTAAATTTACTGTTTTATATAATTATCACACCAATTATCACGGTTACCTTAACAAAGATGATGTACGCCGGTGAAAATACGATGATTGTTGAAGATGCACTACGAGAATTGATGGAATTCTCAATAAAAAACCACTTCTACACAGAGCACGGCTAAAAAGACGTCAAACGACACTTCCATTTGCTTTGATGGCGTTTCGTTCCGATATGAAGGTGCTTCAAAGGATGCACTGAAAAATATCAATCTTGAAAATTCATGCCGGTGAGCAGGTTGCGTTTGTCGGACCATCCGGTGGTGGAAAGACAACGATTGCGCGTCTGATTGCGCGGTTTTCTGATGTGACAAAGGGCAGCATAAAAATCGGCGGCGTGGATGTAAAAAAAAGGATATTGAGCAGAAAAAGCTGATGGATACCGTATCGTTTGTGTTCCAGGACAGCAAACTTTTTGAAAATGTCCATCTATGACAACGTGCGCATGGGTAAAAAAAAAAGATGCGACCCGTGAGGAAGTCATGGAGGCATTAAAAATGCACAGTGTGAAGATATTATCGAAAAACTGCCAAATGGTATTGATACCGTAATCGGTTCCAAAGGAACTTATTTATCCGGTGGAGAGGCACAGCGTATTTCTATCGCAAGAGCAATGCTGAAAAATGCACCGATTCTGATTTTGGATGAGGCGACAGCGTTTGCTGACCCGGATAATGAGGTGAAAGTTCAGGCAGCATTTGCAAAAACTCTCAAAAGGAAAAAACCGTGATTATGATTGCACACAGACTTTCTTCTGTTACCGGTGTTGACCGTATCTTTGTTTTTGCAGGATGGCGAAATCAGACAGGCAGGAAAACATGAAGAATTAAAAGATGCAGAAGGGCTGTATGCACACATGTGGAAAGCATACAATCAATCTGTAAGCTGGAAGGTAGGTGTGTAATATGATAGAAAAATTGATGCATAAATATGCTCTTTCCAAACAGGGAGCATCGGATATGATAAAAGCAATTATTTCCGCTACCATTTCGAATATTATACTTATGGTGCCGGTTGCCCTTTTGTATTATTTAGTAAGAGACTATATGGCAGGAAATTTAGGGGATAAAGTTCTTTTATGTGGCAGGGTGTTTGATTACATTTGTATTGATTGGTATTTCAACATACATTCAGTACAATGCCACGTTTTTTTATCGACCTACGTTGAAAGTGGTGTCCGAAGAGTAACATTAGCTGAGAAATTAAGAAAAATTCCGCTTTCTTTCTTCGGGAAAAAAGACTTGTCAGACTTAACAAGCACAATTATGAATGACTGCGCACAGATGGAGACCGCATCCTCCCATTTCATTCCGGAACTTTTTGGTGCGTGCATTTCGACAGCTTTGATTGCGGTTGGTTTATTTTTCTTTGACTGGCGTATGGCGATTGCAGCACTCTGGGTACTTCCGGTTTCATTTCTCATTGTCGGATGTTCGGGGAAAAGTACAGAAGAGTTTGAATAGAAAACAGATGGTATTGAAAATGGCATGTGCAGACGGTATTCAGGAGTGCCTGGAAAATGTAAGAGATTTGCAGGCTTATAATTACGCAGGAAGATTACATGAAAGGACTGACTGCAAAAAATTAAGGCGGTTGAAAAGCATGCGATTGTAACAGAGCTTGGAACAGCTGTATTTGTCGGAAGTTCACAGATGATTTTGAAACTTGAATTGCTACCGTTGCACTTGTTGGTGGTGTATTGTTAGCAAAGGGGAATTAGATATTCTTACCTTTTTCATGTTCTTGATGGTAGTATCAAGAATTTATGACCCAATGCAGGTTTCTCTGCAAAATCTGGCAGCAGTTATTGCTTCCGGTGTTCAGAGTGACCGGTTAGATGAAATCTTGTCACATGAAGTACAGGACGGTACAAACACAATGAAGAATGACGGTTATAACATTGAATTTTCCAATGTGGGATTTTCTTACGAGACCGGTGATGTGGTGTTGAAAGATGTTTCCTTTGTGGCAAAGCAGGGAGAGGTTACAGCATTGATTGGACCATCCGGTGGCGGTAAAACGACAACCGTTTCCCGTCTTGCCTCCCCGTTTCTGGGATGCAAAACCGCGGCAGCATAACAGTCGGCGGCATGGATATTTCCAAAAGTAGACCCGGAGACTTTGATGTCACTGTATTCAATTGTATTTCAGGATGTTACGTTGTTTAATAATACAATTCTTGAAAATATACGAATCGGTAAAATGGATGCAACGGATGAAGAAGTGCTTGCGGCGGCAAAACTTGCTCACTGCGATGAGTTCGCAGAAAAACTTTCCGACGGCTGGAATACGGTAATCGGAGAAAACGGATCGGAACTTTCCGGTGGAGAAAGACAGAGAATTTCGATTGCCAGAGCCTTTTTAAAGGATGCACCGATTATTCTTTTTAGATGAAGCGACGGCTTCCCTGGATGTGGATAACGAGACGATGATTCAGGAATCTTTTGTCTCGTTTAATTAAAGACAAGACGGTCATGATTATTGCTCACCGTATGAGAAACGGTTGCAAATGCGGATAAAATAGTAGTATTAAAAAGACGGTGTGTGGTAGCAGAGAGAGTGGAACGCCATCTGAGCTGGATGCGAAAGACGGTATTTATGCCAATATGGTGAAGACGCAGAACCTTGCTGCGGACTGGGCACTGTAGAGGCAGAATACGAAAAAACTGCATAGAATAGAAATGTATGAACTGGCACAGCATTTCCTATCGTATCGGAAAAAACTTTTGTGGATATGGAGTTGAAGATGAGGACGAAGGCTGTCCGCATTGCTGGATAAAAAAGAAAATATGAAGAAAAGAGGAAAATAAATGATACATTCCGTAGCCGTTTTAGGAGCAGGGGCAGTTGGTTTCCTATGTTATCTGGGGATTTCTGCTTTGGATGATGTAGAACTTGGTGTCATCGCAGAGGGAGAAAGAGCGGAGCGCATTCGGAGGGAGGATGTCTTATCAATGATAAGGTTTATCGCCCGCAGGTGTGGGCGCCAAAGGAAGCAAAGAAAGCAGATTTATTAGTGGTTGCTCTCAAATACAATGCACTTTTAAAGGCTCTGCCAAGTATCAAAGAGGCTGTGGGAGAAAATACAATTGTTATGAGTCTGATGAATGGCGTTGATAGTGAGGAAATTATTGCAAAGGAAGTGGGAGAGCCACACGTATTATATTCTGTCATTAAAAGATTGCTTCTCATAAAGAGAAAAAACGGGCTTTTTATTTCAATCCGGAAACAACGATAGGGAATTATTTTTGGAGAATTGAAGACACCCTATGACAGTGAGCGGGTGCAGGCGGTAAAAAAATTGTTTGGAAGAACAGAAATCCATTTTCGTGCGACAAAATATATTCGTGAAGAGGTGTGGAGCAAATACCGGTTAAATGTGTGCAACAACCTGCCACAGGCAATTTTGGGTGCCGGGGTCGGCTGCTACCGGGATAGTGTTCACATGAAAAAAAATCAGTGATAAACTTAAGGAAGAACTTGAGGCAATTGCGCTGGCAAAGGGAATCGATATGTCAGGAATTTCGGCACAAAGGGCCGTGCCGCCAAGTTGCAGAGATCTACACTTTCCCAAATTCATATGCTGCCTTTCCTGTTTCTGCACTTGCTGGAATTTCATCCGTTACAGTTGCACATGGTGTTTTTCAACATTCTTTTGCCGTTCGTTTTAATCCAGAACCGGGAAACAGAGATGGCATCGATCTCTCCCGTCTCCATATACCGTTCATCCGTCGTGCCCTCCGCACCCGCTCACGGGGCAGATTCCAGTACCGCTCCGGAAGCTCTCATCGGAATCACTTGGATCGTAAGTTTATATGATAACAGGTTCTGCTGGTATGATGAAAGACTCTCGGTCTCCACATTGATATAAACTTGTCTAACAATTTCTGTCTCATTTGTTTTCTAATTTTACGCCTGATAAATGCGCTGCCGGATCTGTTCCCATGAACCTTCCCAAGTCAGTTCTCTCAAAAGTAGGACTGATGATCACAGTTTATATGCTAACAAGATCAATTTTTTAAACCATCTTCACTGGCAAAACTGATCTTGTAACCGAGTCCCTCAGGTTCCACCACCAATACCGGGAAGCATCACCGGGGATATATCAGATAATGCAAGTCTGCTGTCTGGTTTTTTGTTCAATACCGTTCCAAATCCACTTTTGTTTTTCATCACCTGAATACGCATATTGATGACTTCCACTTGCAGAACTTTCATAGTGTCACCATGGCATCATAGACGATCAACCATTGTACAGCTTGAACATCCAAAGAAAAACACAGCACTGGTAAAGCAAACTGGATCCGGGGCTACCTCCATTGGCACTACCCTCCTACTGTTCGCATACAAAATATCCTCAGAAAGAAAGGAATGATGCACTTACACTCTCTTTACTTTAATACTAACAAATGTTTTTCAATTTCAGATCTTGAGAGACAGGAGAAATTCTTTTGCATTTTATTTTTGGAAATGAATATACATGGATAACCAGGCTTCGGCCAAAATATATAATAAAGCACTCCTCTTACCTCCACTTTCATCTGATATTTCTAGCAACTTTTTACTCGGCTAATAAGCTACACAGCCAGAAGTGCATAAAATTTCCCCTTTGTAATATCAGCTATCGATCAATAAATGCATCACACTGCAGTTTGTAATAAAATCCATCCCTGGACAATTAAAGTATTTAATTGGGATCCAGATCACACGCATCCGATAGTACATTCTGTTATTCTCTGCTTCAAATAACAGCATCAGAAACACTTTCATAATCCAGTCCTTTTTCTGTCTGACGGATACCGGCTCTACACTGGTGAGATTCCCTATATGCGCAAAGATCGGCTTCCAGTCTGCTGCCTTCTTGATCAGGGGGAATCTTTCCTCCGCCAACAATGTCCGTATCAAGTATCGTTTCTCCGCATAAGAGGAAAAACAGGCTGCAAGCAGATATTTGCTGCTCCATATGCCAATGCCGAGGTAAATTACAATCTAATCGCTGCCATGCTGCTGGCTTCCGCCATTTTCTGCATCCGATAACGGTACCGCCATGATAACCAGAAGGTCATGAAGAGTATGATCTGGTTTACAACTGGAGTCAGATTATCATAGTCATGTCGCATCCCTCACGATCAGATACGCCGCTACCACACTGGATGCCAGTTTATCCAGCTCCGCGTCCGTAACATTTTAAAGCACTCCATCGCGTAAAAGAATCCCATTGATATCCGTGCTAATTTCCGTTTTCCTGTCCCACAGAACTTTTGCTATCATGGCTCGCTTCCGGCCGGTCAATATCGAAAAAGTGTCGCGCTACGAACTTAACTTTCCACCTTTGCGCGATGCGTCAGCGACATCTGGATACTCGTTTGTCAGCGATACTAGATTTTCCGGATGGAAGAACGAGCTGTAGCAATCCGATCCCAAAAACTCCTGTTCAACAGTTTTCTGGGGATTCTCTCCCTGCCAGTTACCTTCCTGTTCTGTTTCCTCGCTTTCTTTCCATTCCGTATCTCTCTTGCTACCTCCTTCAGCATCCGCATTGTCATATGCCAGATCTTCACTTATCGTTTCCAGTGCCTTTGTTTCCAAAGACAGCGTCATATATTCCTCTATCTGTTTTTTTAAGTCATAGCAATCATCAGCAACCACCGTTCTCACATCTGTCAGGCAGGCATCCTCTACAGCAAATCCATAGCCGGAGAGTGTATAGTCCATATAATCAGATACCCGTTCCTCCAGCATTCCTTCACCATAACCCATATAGCTTTTATCCAGTAATAACAAGTGATACCGATCAAATATCCGGGACTGGTACTCTGCCTGTATATGGAGGGATGCACCACGGGCAGCTTCTGCCACCCGTGCCCTGTTCATGTAGATTCCTGTAATCTCAACTGCTGCCAGAAATAATCCCAGCAGGCTGACCAGCACCAGACTTAAAAAATACTGTATCTGTCCGTTATTTTTTTTCAAATCTGCAGAGTCTCCTTACTAATAAATCTTCTTCGCACTCTACCGATCGAGGTCCAGATCTTGTTCACAAGACTTGTAATCTTCTCCTGAAAGATAAGTACCATGGCGATCAATACAACTGTGATCAAAAGGATCTCTACAACTCCCATTCCACTTTCATCTAATAAAAAAATTCTTCACATTTCTCATACTCTTTATTGTCAGCAATGACTATTCCACTGCCGTTTCCTCCTTCTTTTTTGTTCTTTTAAAAATCCCAGCAATGCCGGGGCTATCACTATGATCATTACAATTCCCTAACTGAAGAATCATCGGAAATAAAAAGCTTTGTTCCCGCCTCTTCTCCTTTTTCGTTTTTGCCAGCTCCTTTTTTAACTGCAATGCAGCAGCCTCCTCTTCTGCCAGCAGATTCAGGATATCCCTTGTCCCTTTTTTGATATTCTGTGACAAAAAGAGTAAATATCTTCTGATAAACCGGAAGGCCCAGCCGGTTGCTCAGCCGGTAATAGCCTTCTGTTTCCGGAATTCCCCGACTGTATCTCATTCAATGTATAATTCAGCTCCTCTGCCAGAACCGGGCTGTCACTTTTTGCACCACAGCTCTACTCAGAGACCCCTTCACCGTTAATCCGGCTCCCATATAAAAGGCTCATCAGATCCACAAAAAGATGGGTACGCCATAAGCAACTCCTCATTTCTCTTTTTCTCCCTTCGTCCGTATATCCGAATATTCTTTATAGACGAGCAAAATACTGAATATCCCTCCAAGAACAAATACCAGTACCGGAAGCCGCATCGTACCGGTATGCTGCAGATGATATCCCGCAACTGTCTCCGGAAGAACCAATGATGAAGTATCTGACTTACGCTGTAGCATATCTAACGCCTCCTGAATCGTCTCTATTGCCTTTTCCGTCTCATTCTTTTTCCCTGCCTGCAACCTTTACAGGATAGTTTCTGGATGCCGAAAAAATCTTCATAAGACAGAGTTGCCACCAGATTTACAAGAACCGGTTCATCCAGCCGATGATCAATGATCTCGCCTCGGTAATCAACAATATCGCTTTCATCTTCAATCTCCCATGAAACCCGGAGTCCCAGTTCATCAACAGAATCGATCAGCTCCAGATCCTCCGTAATATGATCTGCATTCTCGTTTGTTCCCAAATATACGGAATCAATGTAAGCAAATCCTTTATCAAAAAAGCCTCTTCAATGCTCTCTGCATCATAGGTCAACAGAAAGCACATCCACAGATATCATCTGCTTTTCACCATTGATCTCTGTTTCCAACTGCGTGACTGTTTCATCTCCACCGTAGGATTCCCTGTTCAATACAATCGAAGTCTTTGTCCGGTTCATATATACTGCCAGACCAACGGATAAGACCAATGTTCCAAAAAAATACCAGCAGACTGTTCGACAGGATTCGGATACAATATTCCTCACATAACCGAGTCAGTTCATCCTCCGGTACAACATGGATCTTTCGCATCCGTTCCCGGATCGTTCTCATATTCAAAAACCTATGTATCTTCCGGTACAGAAAGCTGCCAACCGGTCTTTTTAATTCTCTCATCATCCATCACACTCCAATATTGATCAGTTTTCTGCTCCAGAAATATGAAATGATTCCTGCCAGCAGACATAATGTCATCACGATCCGACCTGCCACTCCTTCATATAAAATACAGATATAACTCTGGTTCACCATACGAAGATATCCAATGATCAGAAAAGGAATGACCAGCATGATCCTCTGTTCATACCGTTTTGCTGCGATCATAGTCGCAATCTCCATTTCCACTTCTACCTTTCGGGCAATTCCAGCCGCAGTCGTTTTTCATGATCTGTACCATATTGCCGCCTGTGCTTTTTTGCCACAGCAACCAGTTGGGAAAAATTATGAATCTCGCGGATACCGGGCGTTCTCCAAAATCCGCAAGAACATCTTCTATGTTCTTATGTAAGCGGATCTCATGCATGATCAATACAAGCTCCCGGACGATCAGCGCATCTTTTTCCGTATGTCCGTGTCAGCTCCTCATGTGCTGCTATAAAAAGCATTCTCAAATGAATATCCGACGCTTGAGACTGGCGGCAAGTGCCTGCACCATATCCTTAAACTGAAGATATAATTCCTGCTGCCTCCTCTTCCTTTTTTGTATTCTTCAAACAGCCTTCGCACATATACACCCGTGGGCAGCATCAGAATCAGCGGAAGAAATGAATCATAAAATATAATGCATACCACTGCTGCCGCAACCAGATATCCCATTCCAAAAACAATGTTTTCCATCAAAGATAACCGGTATCGTGTATAATCTGTTTTCACATCCTGGCCCCTCCTTTCCTATTCCAGCCCTGCCCGTTTCAATTTCTCCTTGTTCTGCAAAGCTGCCTTCTTTTTTTCAAATATCCCTGAACGGTTTTCCTGCCTTTCTCTGCCTGTTCTTCAAATTCATAAAGTGACGTCAACTGAACCTGTCCATTCTCTATTCCTGTTACTTCACAGATCTCTGTTACCTTTCTGGATCCATCCCGGAGTCTTCCCAGATGAATGATAATATCCACAGCCGAAGCGATCTGCCGCCTAACAGCTTCCATCGGAAGTTCTATTCCCATCAGCACCATAGATTCCAGCCTTGTGATCATGTCATATGCTGAGTTTGCATGGCCGGTCGAAAGACTTCCATCATGCCCGGTATTCATTGCTGTCAGCATATCGATCGCTGCCGAATCCCGGACTTCACCTACGATCACCCGGTCCGGCCGCATACGAAGACTTGCCTTGATCAAATCCCGTATCGTGATCGCATTTTCGCCTTCCACATTGGAATTTCTGGTTTCCATCCGTACCAGATTCTCCACATCACGCAACTGCAGTTCTGCAGAATCCTCGATCGTGATGATCCGTTCGGTCTTTGGTATATAATCCGACAGCGCATTCAGGAATGTCGTCTTTCCTGCTCCGTTCCTCCTGATACAAATATGTTGTATCTTGCCTTTTTACCAGCAGCTTCAGGAATCCGGCAGTTTCCTCATCTAAAGCCCCAAGTTCAATCAGCCTTTCCATCGTCATTTTCTCCTTTTTGGAAACTTACGGATCGTCATTGTCGGTCCATCAAGGGCGACCGGTGGCAGCACCACCATTCACTCTGGAACCATCCGGCAGTCTGGCATCTACGATCGGGACTGCTTCGTTCACTAAGCGGTTACATCCGGCTACGATCTGCTGAATAATCGATGCCAGACGATCTTCGCTCTCAAAGCTCTGGGAAAAGGACTGAATACGTCCATCTTTCTCTACAAAGATCTGATCGTACCCATTGATCATGATCTCCGTTATGCTGTCATCCTCTAACAAATCTGATAACACATCCATCCGTCTGACCGCATTGAACAATTCCTTTCTCAACCGAATCCGTCCTTCCAGACTGACATATCCGATATCCGGATGTTCCAGAAGCGATCGGTCGATCAGTTCCAGAACCTTCTCATCTATGATCTCCTGAGACATATCCAGTTCTTCCAGAACGTGCTCTTTTAATTTCTTTCTGTCATCTGGGCTTATATCCCCACCAGCCCTTCCCGCCAATTGCATCATCTCCGCACTGTCATATGCATGATCCGGTACAACGACCTGCTGCATCCGCATGACTACCTTCTGTAATTCCTGTTTCTCCAACAATCTTTGAAATGCCGCAACCTTTTCTTCTGCATACCCGCCATCCAGAACCGGAACAAATACATGATCGAACTCACCAAGTATCGTAATATCTCCAAGCACGCTGCCATCAATATCAAAATACGATCGTTGTGTATCGTCCATATGCAATCAGCTTTTTATGAACCAGCTCACATCCGACCGGTTCAGTTCTCTGACATCCCGATATACTTCCGGTGACGCGATCATGCTAATCCCTCCTTCCACAACCACACTTTTATCCAGATATTCAAAAATCTGCCCTGATTGTATTCGGATCAAATATGCAAGCTCAGACATACCACAAGTCTTATCCGTTACTGTCTCCGAAGTTTCCTGCTTCCTTTCTCCATATGCTTCCATCCCGATATACAGCCCACCACAGTACCTCGTCCATCAGGCAGATGCTTTTTTGCCAGTCTGGTCTTACCCGACCTGCCGATTGGGGAGATAACTGCATAAGTCGCAAATAACTCCCATTTTTTCCTTCTGCCTCCTCCGCTTTTATGATCCGCAACACCCGCTTCAGTATTTCTTCCACACTCAGATACCGGTAAATTGCTTCTTTCTCCGTCTTATCCGGTGCCTGCTCCGCCAGCTTGATCGTACAAATATTTTTCCTTCCGGAAGTCCTACGATCACAGGCATCATGCTTTCTTCATACAACAGCGCATCTAATGTGTGCTCCTTCAGATAATTTTCCAATCGTTCTTCTGTCGAAAATGCCATTGCGAAGAATGGATTTCTTTTATCTGCATTAATGTAATTCATCAACCCGATCACATAGTTTGATTCCATTCCAACTATGCCAAGTTTTAACTGCCGCACTTTTTTCCTCCTTTCCCAGCTTCTTTCTTCAAATATCAACCCCATTGGCAATACACAACAGACATCCCAGTAATATTGCCATGGAAAAATGGATCTTATTCCTTCGGTGCCGTCTTCGTCTTCGATGCTTCAACCATGGGATCCATACATTCTTTACCATATACAGCAAAGACAAAACCCCACCACACAGAAACGAATACAGAACGATCCGCCAGACCTCCATTCCGATAAATGCCCAAGGGCTGCAAACAGCTTGATATCTCCGGCTCCCAGGAATCCAAATTGATACAGAAGGAACAGCAATGCAACCGGAAGGACACTACCAAGTACCACCTGTATGCCTCCCATTCTCCAGCCCTCTCTCTGGATCGTCACAAATATCCCGGTTTCCATCCCGATCAATACCAGCCAGTTCGGAATCCTCCATGTCTTGAAATCCAGAACTACTGCTGCACTTACCAACAGGATCATTAATGTCTTCTCAAAAACAAACGCTGTATCACTCTCCTTTTTTTTTTCATTTTTCTGATGTCCTGCCATCAGCGTATCCATACGTTACCATCCCGAAAAAACATTGTAAATACGCAGAAAATAAACTAATTTTTACCATTCTTAACTTGACACAATCATTTAATATCTGTCAGTTTTTTTTTTTATCTATCCCTTTTCAGGCAACAAAAAAGACCTGCCGTAACAGATCTTTTTCTGATTCTTATGTAATTTCTGAAGTTTGTGCTTCTTTTTGTCATATACGCATTTTGCAGATATTTATCTGGATTTTTGCATTTCTCTGACCTTATGCACTCACTACCGGGATACTTCTTCATTCTGCGGAACCGCTTCCGGCTGGGATGTCGGTGCAACTGCAGGTACGGATTCCTGTACAGGTCCTGCCTGTGGAGCAGGTGCAGGATTCTGCTGTGGTGGCATCTCATTCATCTGTGGTGCCATACCCTGTGGTGGCATTCCGTTCATCTGTGGTGCCATACCCTGTGGTGGCATTCCGTTCATCTGTGGTGCCATACCCTGTGGCGGCATTCCGTTCATCTGTGTGGATTATACATGCCCTGCTGTGGCATTCCATTCATCTGTGGTGCCATACCCTGTGGTGGCATTCCGTTCATCTGCGGTGCCATGCCCTGTGGCGGCATTCCGTTCATCTGTGGATTGTAGCCTTGTGGTGGCATTCCATTCATCTGTGGATTGTACATACCCTGTGGTGGCATTCCGTTCATCTGCGGATTATACATACCCTGTGGTGGTGTCTGCTGATACTGATTGCCACTGTTCATGATACGGTGTTCCTGTTCTTCTACTTCTCTGTATTCCTTCTCCAGCGCAACATTATACAGTCGCTTTGCCCGGCACTGTCAAACAGATGCTTGATCTCTCCAGTGCTTCTTCCTTGATTAGTTGTAACTAATATCTGATCTCCTGTATGGGTGTCAAGATTGGAATTTACTCAGATGAGATCTTGCCTTTATCACGTGCCGTAACCGATTCAGCATCCGGGCACCGAGGGAGTCGACCAAATGATTGATATCTTGGTATAGTATCACGCGGATATATTCATAACTGGCTCCTTCGGCAGCACGGGTATTGATGCTGATTGCGAACGGTCTTCCATCGGTCTTAATTTCTGCCGGGATATAGCTCCATAATATGCCGATGGCAACTTCCATTAACAGCGTGATAAAGGGATAGCCGATATACCGTTTCTTTAAGAAAGCATCCAATGAGCGGGGCATAGATGCGGTTCATTCCCTCAAAGAACAGTTCTGTTTGCGGTAGAACCAACTCTGCTTTTCACGTTTAACCCGTAGTTTGGTGTGGCATCGGGGTAAATGTCAATGCCGCAAATGAGGAGATGACCGACAGAACCGGCTACAACAAAGCGAACTCGCGGGCGTCGTCGCTGGTTATTTCCATATACGATGGGGAGAAAAGCAACGGCAGCGTGATGGTAATTTGATATTACAGCAAAGAATATTTCTTTGGCTCGCGTTCTCGCTTCAAACGGTTTTAATTTCCCGTAGCAATTGCAGCCTTTATC
>VOFK01001703.1_pt1 | contig 15053 bp, 19 predicted proteins | sample 5384121 | NCBI WGS metagenome assembly VOFK01 (sample SAMN12384730, study PRJNA508395) | human gut metagenome | isolation source: healthy gut J | host: Homo sapiens | reverse complement strand
CAAATCGCAGACTTCCTTTACTGGAGCTGAATATCTCGCTTTTCGGCTCTCATTTACCACTTGCCATAAACTCGTGCAGATAAAGTCTCCAGATGTCTGAACATACAAGTCATGGGCAATCAGACGGGGACTTTAGTCAGTTTAAATGACCACTGGCTGCTTGCATCATTTTGTTGCTCTAGCAGACTAACCACTACCGATGAGGATGAGGTTTGAGAGCCTGGGCACGTTTCTCATTCAGCACTGAAGCCATTGACCTTGATATAATGCAGTATACGAATCCATGGTACTCAACAGCCAAACCAATGCGCAATAAATCAACTTTATTGCTTTTTGATCATCACCAGCTATACTGCATTCTGAAACCATATGACAGCTCTGGTAAATAACATTTTCTCATTTCTTGGAATAACTTCATCATGCCCGACAAACAAAACAATCCTTCATTATAATCACCGTTTCGCGCCAAAATCACATCTGAAGCTGGACAATCTCCCAATTAGCACACCATTGATAATAAGATGTATCATGGACATCAAACTCAGATAAACATGGCTCCTTTAACAAGCGAACCAATGGTATATTTCTTCGAATCATAGTTTTCCAAGCCGGGTAATGGGCCATTTGATTGTTGGTCAAGAAATGATACGAAGTACTTTTGCCTCTTCTCCACTCTACCATAAAATTTGAAACCAATATGATGTATTCCCACAACAAACATCGGATACTTGGCTCTTGCCGGGATCAACTTTCAGTTAAAAGTCTCACCATGGCATTGGGCTCACGTGCTTGCCAGCGACTTTTGCCCAGTATCCAAATCTCCTGCGCCGAACAGTCTATAACACTTTGGCAGGCTGCTTTCTGGATTACTCATATTCTCGGCACCAAACAAGCCTTTGTGAAGGCCAGATACGATGTTATAAGTTTCTATCTTATGTTATATAAATCGACTTAAAGCAGATTCTGGGTTAAAAATCACACCAATCATAAGGAGATGATGGCCCGTCAGATTACGGCGAGATTTGGTAGGCGGCATGTACCACCATTCTTGCAATATGCGCAGCCGACTTTCACTGGATGTGTACCACCATATCTACTTAATCGTTTTTAAAGTGAGATGTTAAAACCGTATGCTTCTTTATATTTTCTATTATATTGTTCATACTATTCATTTAATAAACACATTTTCTGATTACGGCAAATGGCTGCATAAATATTTCGTGATTGTACTTTCATTTCTAAAGTCTCAACATATTTTTATCCCACTATTGTCTTTATCGCTTTACCGTGTCCCAACAAATTGCCATTCTTTCATTCAGACAGCCAATTTTTGACAAATTACCAAAGAGATAGTATATATAGAAAAAAGCAAAAACCATCACTTGGTATAGGTGAGGAAACACCAATCGCGAGCTTACGTCAAAACTTGAAGCCAGATTCCTGATGAAAATCATGTTGAAAACCACGATATTTTTCTACCTGTTTCTTTGGCTTACTCTTTGCAGATGAAGTTCTCCATCAGTAAATGACTTTTATTGGCAAAAGATAAAATGAATAATTAACTGACGAGGATCAAATTGACTTCTTCTCATTTGTTCTGCCGATCTCCAGCAGATTTTCCGAGCTCTATGTTTCCATGAATTAGTAGCAATCAGTAAGCTGCAGTTAATGCGGCAAACATGATAAAATTGTTTCGCTGCTTTGATGGGACTGGGCAAATTAAATAAATCTTAAACCAGATGCCATATTCTTTACTTGCCATAATATTGATAAGCACCGTCCTTTTTCAATCTACCAGTATGCTTGGATTAAACCACAATGCTATAATGTTGCCCGATTCTTTTTTGCCTCTTTTTTATGATAGGAACAATCATGAGGGGAGATACTTGCTTTTGTCGGTGTCAATAATCGGATTACTCCATATCTATCCAAAGAGCACTGCTTCTGCCAGTGAGATATTTGCCAGCTTAATCGTCTGAAATTGAGGCCCATTCCGATTGAACCGCCCGCTCCTGTTCACCAGCAAAATGCCTCGTTACTTTCGAATCATATCGTTTCATCCGTTGAGGCGCGGCAACATTTTGTTTCTGCACCGGCGTAACGCTTCCGGACATGGCGACAGCGCTCATGCTTATAAACTGATGGCTCCAGGCTCGGCCGCTTGAAAATCATGCTTGACCCAGGCTGGCGTTGAACCGAGCCTGCGATTTAACTGATATTTTCACGAACTTGTAATAGTGCCGTCAGCGATAAGGTCGGGGGTTTTTACCGCCACTGAAGTACAATGATTCCGCTGTAAATGGAATTCAATCTGTTTGAGTATCAAAGCATGAATGCAGGTTTGGTTAAAGGGAACTCGGCATTTCTTTTCAAGTCGGCATTATTCAACTCGTCCTGCAAGAATGGACATTCCCTTTAAATAGGTGTTGCAGAAGCCGGACAATCATTATACTTTATAAACACGTTTAACTTGCAACTGCCGTAAAATCCTTACTTCTATCTGCAAATATGCTGCTGCACAGTTGTTTGCGCCACCCGTACCATATCTACAGAAGCTTTTCTCCGCCTCCACAAGTTCTTTATTTAATTGAAAATCAGGAGTACCGTGAAGTTTCCTCCGGTAATCACTGATTTGTTTATCAGTCAGTGTATGAGTTTTCCATTATTCCAAAGAAAAGTACGTTCAATCCGATTATTCCCCATAATCAATGGGTCCTTTAAATAACCATAAAAGTGTCTTGAGCCACCACCGTCTTCCCTAAAAAGAAATAACAACCCCAACAGAAAAAAAAAGACTTTCTTCTTTCTTCCCCTATTCAAGTGTTTTTCAAACAATAGCTGTACTTTCATCACATTTGTATTTTTTAAATTCTGCCGTAAAAGTAGAAATGCTTTTCACAGATACAGAATTATATATCTCAAAAACATTCTTTTCTGTCTCATAGAAAAGAAACAAAAGAAAAAAATAATATATTTGCAGCATGTATCGTTTGTGGTTTACATTCATTATAACTTTGTTTTTCCCTGCTTTCATTCTATGACAGCAACAACACATGACAAGCCTTTCTTCTTTCAACATCTGACTATGGAAGACGGGCTTTCAACAATCATGTATCAGCTATTTTCAAAGTAAGGACGGAATTTTGTGGCTAGGAACACAAAAAAAGGACTGAACTGCTATGACGGTCATAATTTCAGGCTCTATAAAAAAAAAGAGATTCATCCACCGCCAACAGTATTAGAGGAAATGGCATTAAAAAGATTCTTCAAGACCGCGACAATAATATCTGGGTACAACACGAAAAAAGGAAGGGACGAAATCAATTACATTACCCGAAATGTCCGACATGGATGGGCGCATCGACTCTATCGGAAAATCAGTTATCGATATCTGCACTGACTATAATCAACAACTGCTCATCCTCTTCAGTGATCAGGAAGTATGGCAATACATAAAACCGTCACGGTCTTACAAACGGTTGTTCACTGCCCCTGAAAACTACTCCCTATTCTCTAATAAAAGATAAACAAGGAGGATATTACATTGGTACCCGACAATATGAGGTGCTAAGATGCGACAGCAACTGGAATATCACATCACGAATCCAGTCTGCACTAAAACAAAAAGGTCCGGCAAACAAAGGATTGGTTTTTCCTTTGTGTATAGACTCGGAAAACAGACTTTGGTATGGCATAAAAAACCAAAGTATCGAACGGTATACCCCCTCAAACAAAGAGTATCACCAAATATAGCTTATCGAATACATCATTTATCAATCCTGACGTACGCGACATGATTGAAATGGATAAAGATTATATGCTTATCGCAACTTTTAACGGTCTTTTCAGATTGGATAAAGAAACCTTGAATCCTTCTCACGTTCTTTCTCCACAAACAGAGGAAGAGGGCACTTTAAACCATTTCTCGATTTATAGTCTCTACAAAGACAAGCAGAACATTTTGTGGGTAGGTACTAATGCAGGAGGCGTGAATTTTTTGTCATCCTTACAATCAACGTTTCAAAACGATCCATCCCAATCTGTTTTTAGGACGCATGGGGATGATACGCAAGGACCAAGAAAAACAATATATGGGTAGCTACAGAAGGCGGAGGATTGTTCTCTTTACAACCAGCAAACCGGTTATCAGGAAAATTATCTAGTACACGGCAAAAGAGAAATCAACCTATTATGCCAATATCCTCAAATCTCTGTTTATTGACGGAGATTCTATCTGGTGCGGCAATCAAAAGGGAGAGATTTTTATTTTCTCCATAAAAAAGAAAAAGTTCTCATTCTACACACGTCTAGGTGACAGTAATATCCTTGCTATTTTTAAAGACTCCAAACAACATATCTGGATTGGCACCAAACAAGAAATTATACAGTTAGCAAAAAATGCCGACGGAAAATATGTCAAACAGTCAACTAGCAGTCTTATTCCCATAGAAGACGTATGTGTCATAGAAGAACTTCCAAACGAAATCATACTGTTCGGTTCCAAAACGAAAGGTATCTATATATACCATACGTCAACCAACCAATGGCAACATCTTGATAATCGTTTCTTTAAACTTCCGGAAGATACCAACATCAGCATAACTTCTTTCTGCAAAACGAAAGACAACCAGATATGGGTGACAACAGAAAATCAAGGGTTGTTCCTATTGGATACGGACTTTCAAATAAAGGGAGCATTTATTCCATTCGGGAAACAATTATCTGGAAGATTTGTATCACGTAGCAGAAGGAAAAAGAAAACCAGCTATGGCTGATGACCAACAAAAGCATTCTTTTGTATGATACCAATCCGCGCCTCATCCGTTCATTTGACAGCCATAACGGACTTAACCTGAAGGACTTCAGTGCCTATTCTTGCTGGATGGATATCAATCGGCAACTGTGGTTTTCGGGCAACCGGGGAATTGCAATGCTGGATACCGAAAATTTTCCACTAAATACATCACGTTCTCCAATCATCTTCACTGATTTATTGGTAAACAACCGTGTTCAACACCCTTTGGCACCCGAATCCGTATTGAAACAGAATTTTAATGAGACTCGGACACTGAGCCTTAATTACAATCAGACTAATATCGCTATCAGTTATACCTGTTCCAATTTCATCTATCCGGACAACAATACCTTTTTTTACAAAATGGATGGTGTAGATGAAGAGTGGATTGATGCCAACAACCGGAAAACGGTATATTACAGTAACTTGCGCCCGGGACATTACCGGTTTCATATCAAAGCCTTCAACAACGACAATATGTTCTGCGGAGAAAAAGAGATAGAAATCATCGTTCTCCCTCCTTTTTGGATACGCTGGTGGGCATTTCTTATGTACGCAGTCATTATATACTTGTTGATACACAGATACGTAATATACCGGCAGAGAAAACAAAGACTAGAGCATGAATTGCATCTGAAACAGATTGAACAACAAAAAGCGGAAGAACTGAATCATGAGCTGCAATTGTTTTTCACCCAAGTGGCACACGAATTTCGTACTCCTTTATCTTTAATATTAAATCCTCTGGACGAAATACAGGATAAAATTATACACATAGCAGGCGTGCAAGAAGCATTGAAACTTATCCGCAGAAATGCACAACGGTTGCTGGCATTGGTCAACGACCTGATGGATTTGCGGAAAATAGGGAATCCGGAACGGATAAGCTAAACCTTTCTAATTTTGATTTCAACGATTTCACCAAAGAAGTTTATTATACTTTTCAAGGAATTGCCGGACAACGTCATCTAAAATTTTTGTTAAACTTGCCAAATACTCCCATCATGGCTACTTTTTGACAGAGAAGCCATGGAGAAGGTACTTTTCAATTTGCTTTCCAATGCTTTCAAATTTACTCCTGAAGGCGGAGAGGTACACCTGTCCGTCACCACAGAAAAAACTGTCGAATCCAAAAGTATCCTCATTGAGATAAAAGATACCGGTATCGGTATCTCGCCCGAAGACGTTGAGAAGATTTTCCGTCCCTTTGCCCTATCACGTAAAGACTTGCATGGAAATATCAGCGGCAGTGGAGTAGGACTGAGTATCACCCGGACAATTATAGAACATCACAAAGGAACCATACAAATTCAAAACAATCCTCCGCACGGGACTTGCATCCATATAGAACTTCCCTGGGTATTCAATCCCCAATACACCATCTCGCCCACTATCATTGATGAAGAAGACGTGAGAAAGGAAGACATCGGACAATTCCCGCTAAAGGTAAATCTGCTCGAAAAAACTATCTTGCTGGTAGACGACAATCCTGAGATACTGAACTATCTGAAAAAAAAGAACTTGGAAAATCTTTCAATATACTCACTGCCACCAACGGAAAGGAAGCATTGGGCATGTTACAACAACAGAATATCTCATTAGTGGTGAGCGATGTCATGATGCCCGAAATAGATGGTATCGAATTATGCAAACGAATAAAAACAGACCATAACCTGTCTCATCTCCCCATCATCCTACTCACGGCAAAAAAGCCATGAATCTGTATATAGAAGAAGGCTTCCAGGCCGGAGCAGACGATTACATCGTCAAACCCTTCAAAGTGTCTACACTGAAAATACGTATCAAAAATATTCTGAACCGACAAGAGAAGATGAAAAAGATTTACGGCAAGCAATTATCATTGAAGAGTGCCGGCATAGAAGTAGAATCTATAGATAAAGCTTTTGTTGATAAATACATTGCCATTGTCAAAGAAAACATCTCTAATCCAGATTTCAACATTGACCAACTTTGTAAAGAACTAGCTATAAGCCGGGCCAATTTATATAGGAAAGTCAAAGCAATCACTACCTTATCACCAGCGGAAATGATAAGAAATATACGTTTGGAATGTGCTTCCGAATTATTACGCAACTCACAACTGACTGCCACCGAAATCGCAATACAAGTCGGATTCGGCAGTTACAGCCATTTCAGCGATTTCTTCAAAAGTATATACGGGATATCTCCTAAAAAATACAAAGAACAATACGGAAAATCCTGATTTAACGCAGTTAAGCTGTAAGCGTCTCCCCGCGTTGCCGTTACTTTCTCCATTTGTCCGGTAACAGTTCCCTTAGCACCTTTTGTCAGTGTTTGGTTTAATCCCAATAAATCTGTTAAGTATGTCTTTGAAGTAGTCGAATGTGTTTATCCCGTTAAGTCTGCATGAGCACGCCAATGAATATATCAGCGCCGCTCTCTTTGCCCCTTGATGACTTCCGCAGAATAGCGAGTTCTTTCTACTTAAACTGATATACCTGTTTAACCTTTCTATCTCGTTATCCAGCTTGTAGTCCGGTTTGAGCACATAATTGCACAATGCCGGATATTCATTCAGGGTATAATTGACCGCCTTGCTCAAATTACTTTTGGGCAGGGTTGTCTTTTTTCGTCTGTATTTGCAACAGTTCATCTTTTAATTCGCTTAATATAGGGAGCATATGCTTCTTTCTGTATTCCATGACTTGTCCGGGTGGGTATTCAGGTGGCATTTTCAAGGTATTTCTTATAGTCGAATACTATCTTCTCCCTTTTTCTGGTGGAAGACAAGCAAGTTCCGATTGTCCCACATATTGTGGGAAAGTATTCTCTAATATTATGGGAAAAAAGATTCTCTTATTTTGTGGGAACAAATTCCCATAATATCAGAGAATACTTTCCCATAATATATGGGACAAAGAGAATATGTACTTCTCTGATAATGGTTGACTAGTTGTTTCTTTATTCTTGTTATAGGTTGGCAGGAAAGACACTATGAGAAATGAATCCAACAAGTATGAGAAACAGGGTAAAATCGGGGGTATTTGACGGAAAAACTATGAGAAATGCTGTTTTAGAAATCATTTCTCATAGTCTATTCTATTAGCTTTCTGCTACTTATGATTGATGAATGAGAATATGAGAAATGAAAATGAAAAATCGTTTGCAGGGAGCGGTAAAACAAGACGGCAACGCGGAGACGCTTACCGGTACAATGTGAAGGAGGTGAAGAGCGATTTATCTCATCTTTTACGTTTCCAATCACCATAAAACACCGAATTCACAATCATCCGGGCTAATGTGAAACCTATGAACCTTCGAAATGCCTCTTTATAGTAGAAACTTCAAAAGACCTCAAAAGAAAGAATCAATCAACAGTGTAAAGGTTGAGTCTTGCGGTATCTATTCCATATACGATGACAGGTGCCCCGGTCAATGATATGGTTGCCTTATGATCAGGAGCTCTCAACCGTATTTTCTGTCCAATGACGTTCACCAACTTCAGACTTTCTCCGGCAGCAGGGAGTTCCAACTCCGTGTGCACACGCCATGTATCCACCCAAGGTTCTGGAGACAGGGCATTGTGTTTCTGGATAAACCCTTCCGCTCTATTCCAAAGGACGGCCATCGCCCCGCTGGGAGTGTCGAACAGCAATCCTCTATGATGGCTGTTCTCATCTGGGAATTTAATCCATCCCTTGCATGTTGCCCCGTCCAGTGCTTCGGCAATCGTGCAATAAGCCATCAGTGAAGGCTTAAAGCTAAGATCTCTGTTGATAAGACCGAAGAAATACTCCCGGTTGCCGGCATTCACTCCCAGTTGGTCGAACCAAACTGAATTAAACAATTGGTAATAAAGAGCATTCTTCACTCCTTCCGCCGCTGCCAATACATACGACAAGACTACATTCTCGGCAGAACCACGAGGAGTGTCGTTCCATGAATGATTGGGATAATCCAACGCATAAACCTCCGTCAAATACAGTTCCTTATTTCCGCCATGCTTCTTTATAAAATCATTTGCCAATCGAATGGAAGCGTAATAATTCCAATAAGGATATCCTTTAACCGGTTTCTGATATTTTTTTTCCACGGAGTAACTACAGGATAATCAGGAGTATAATTTCCTCTACCCGGATGCAATGCAATGCCATCCAACAAGTCCCAACCACCAACCTCTACCAACTTATTCATAAATATTTCATCCCAACCTGCCATGCCAAATGAAATCAGTTTAATTGCCTGCCATTCCGGTTTTTCCTGCTGCACCCGGCGAATTGTTTTTCAGCCACGCCACATAAGGTTCAAGCAACACAGCGCCTCCGATGCCATCTTTGCTTACGGCAATACCTGCATTATCCATGTTGATTTCATTGCCAAACTCCCATATCCTATTGCCATTGCAAACCATTTTTTTTCAAGACAAGCACGAACCGTTCTTTTTACGCATCTGTTCGTCCCATTCCTTTTTTCCAATTAACATTATTATGGAACATCGCCCATATAGAAGGAAAATTTGCCGTATCTCCATTCCGCAACCATTTTACTCCCATTCTCTGCAACAAGCGGCTCAAATTATCCAAATCAGGAATCTCCCAATAGGCAGAAAGCCCCATAATGCTTTTCTCAGGAGAAGAAAAAAAACTTATGAGGAGGCAATACGCAAATATTAGTTCTGGAAAAAACTTGCTCACGCCCCTCATTGTCGACCAGAGAGGCTTCTACAAAAACAAATCCGTTCTTGCTCCGACCTGAACCGGACAGGCCGAACAACACACTCCTCCGCTAGCTAATACCAAAGCTTCGCTCTGTCTGACAACTACATTGCCCTTAAAAATCACGTACCCAATAATTTAACCTAAAGTTCTTTTTTTTTTCTTGAGCTGTATTGGTTACGTTAACATTCACTTCCAAAGTCTCCAAGGCGTCTTCCCACCAGTTGTAGGTTTTATCTGTAGTCAGAGTCAGTGCAAACGGACGCCCGTGCCATCGTGAGCCGATGACCTCGTAAGATTCGTCTGCCGAAGCAATCACAACAGAAAAGCGAGTATCCAGAACCTTTTCTCCCTGTAGACTTTTCTCAGTAAATACTGTATGTCTGAATCCCTCGTCTTTCCAATTAAGATTAGCAGAATTACCTTTGTTATACGCCAAACATATCTTATAATTGCCGTTCCGAAAAGGAACAAATTTTGCATCAAACTCTTCAATGGGAAGCCCACCTTCAGAATGACGTTGCCAAAGACCAGTTTTCGCTACAGGCAGTTCCAAGCTCCGCTCCCCTAATAAAACGAAACGGAATTGGGAACCGCCCCATTTCTTTTCTACATATCCTTCGGGCATCCCACTAACAGTATAATGGACATCTACCGCAGAAGGACGTGCTATATAAGTACCCGTAAGAACCAGCGTCTCCGGAATTTTCCTTCCACTGTCATCTCTTTCAGGAAACGTAAAATGAGCACGAATAGCCTGACAACCATCCTCCTTCACCATTTCATAAGTACACGCTTCCGGAACAATCGCCGGTGACCATCCCAACCTCATACTTCCCAACCGGACAAGCTTTTCCGATTGTTTATTCATAACAAATATTTCGTCAAAACCGGATGCTTGAAGAATATAACTTGCAGTTTCAATCCTACAAGTCTCCTTAGCATATATGGAATGGTTGCCTAAGCAAAATAGCATACCGATATATATAAACGGCCACAAAAAGGACCTTTAAAAGAATATTATTCCGTCTTTCCATTGATAACTACGGTTTTTTATAGATTTTCATTGCGCAACCTCCACCTGGCGCCATAGATATCTTCAGTTTCCTGTCTGCAGGAATATCAATCACTTCTTTTACATAGTCGGATGCTACTCTGTGAGCATTTGCTCCATCACGATAGACTTCCGCCGCAAACGCACCTTCACCGACAAACGACAAGTCAAGTGTCAACGTACGTTCATCCCAATTAGTCATTGCTCCCACATACCAGTCTTTTCCTTTCTTACGGGCAATTGCCACATATTTCCCGATAGCCCCATCCAAAGATATTGTATGATCCCATACAGTGGGGATCGAAGTTATAAAACTCGTACATTCCGCTTCGCGCTCATACATAGAAGGACTGTCACACAGCATATTCAAAGGAGATTCAAAAACTACATACTCCGCCAACTGACGACAACGAGTGCCTTGACTCATCGGCTCCTCAGTAATATAGCGGAAATTCTTTTTATTTGCGTTACGCATGGCACCTTGCGTATAATCCATAGGTCCGGCAAGCATACGGATAAACGGAATAGTCACATCATAAGTCACCTGATCTATATTATTACTAGTAAACTTTAATTGTTCAAGCCCATGCACTCCCTCAAAATTAAGCACATTCGGATAAGTGCGGTTTAGTCCTGTCGGCTTATAAGCTCCATGAAAATCCAGCAATAACCGATGTTTTGCAGCAATCTCCGCCGCTTTATAGTAAAATTCAACCATCGGCTGGTCATCCCTGTCCATAAAATCAACCTTAAAACCTTTTATTCCTAACTCGGAATAATGCTTGCAGTCTTTCTCCAAATCACGATTAAAGGCATAATATCCCGCCCATAAAATTAACCCGACATTACGGAAGCGGCATAATTTATCAGTTTCTTCAAATCAACTTCCGGTACTACCTGAAAAAGGTCTGCCTTCAAATTCACAGCCCATCCTTCATCCAGAATTACATATTCAACGCCATGACGAGAAGCAAAATCAATATATGCCACATAAGTTTCATTATTCACTCCGGTCTTAAAATCAACTCCTTTCAAATTCCAGGCATTCCACCATTCCCAGGCAACTTTTCCCGGACGTATCCATGATATATCCTTCACGCGCGAAGGAGCAGCAAGCTTATAGACCATATCATTATCTGCCAACTCTTTATCATTCTCGGAAACGACAACAATACGCCAGGGAAATACAGCATTAGCCTGACAACTAGCGATATAAGGTTCGCGCACTTGTATCACTTCCTGCAAGGAATTATATCCTCCTTGCTTTTTTCTCCTTGGGATAAGGGAGCATATACTCCCTCCAATGCGTTCCGATCTTTCGTTTTAACCAGAAACATACCGGGATATTGTTCCAAATCAGCCTCAGCAATACATAATTTACGATTATCACCCGTCTCAACAACCATAGGAGAAAATAACAGTTTATGAGGATTCATCCGGCTAATGGCCTCATAAGTATATATATTTTCAAATGAATTAAAGAACTGCTTCTCACGGTCTTCGCTTTTAGTACGGACATACGGTATGTAAGCATTCCGGTCTGTCTGGAAATGAAAACGCGCTTCTTCCGACACTACCGTAAAAGGCTTATCCCCGCTCGATACAAAACGATAGGCCATACCTTCATTATACATCCTGAAAATAAGGTTAAAACCATTCTCAAAAACCAGTGTCATCTCATTGAAATGGTCAGTAACGGCAGCACGTTTATAAAAAAAGGAGAAGCTATCGTCTTATTCACCGTATTATTACGCACAGACCGTACTTTTGAGTTTGGTCCCCACACCTCTCCGTCTCCCAATATCATAGAAATAGAAGAAGGATAAATCAAAGTATCGCCTTTATGTAACAATGCATAAGAAAGAACATTCCCCGTTTTTACAGACACCTTCAGTTGTTTGTCAGGAGAGAATACTTCATAGCGTTTCTGGCTCCATCCCAAAGTAGCCGAAAACAGAAATAGAGAAATTAATGTAATGTTTTTCATATTTATTCTTATAACTTGGTTTTAAATGATTGAGAGCAAAACTATACATTTCATTCCTTGCTAACAAGCGTTGCAAGGCTAAATTTCAGGTATGAGACGATTCCGCAAGTTTTTGAGACGCACGCCTTTCTTACCTATGTTTATAAGCCCTACTTTTGTAAGCATCGTACGGAAAATCATAATCACCATTCAATCAAAAAATAAAATGAGAAAAGTATATTGTTTATATCCTACTACTTATTAATTACAGCATATTGCTGAATGACTTATCGGCACAACCTATAAAAAAAAGATTATAGCCGGAAAGTAGATTCTCTTCTTCAACAAAATGACGTTGGAAAGAGAAAGTCGGACAGATGATCAATACTCAATGAAAAAACTCCAGACAGGTCCCTACCATCAAAAAACCAAAATCATGTAGAAGAAATAAAAGGAATGGTCGGTTCGATGTTCAACATCATTACGGTAGAACGTGCCGAACCAGTATCCAGGATTTGGCTATGCAATCACGCCTCCAAGATCTTTGATATTTGGGTTTGATGTTGTAAATGGGATGAGACCACTTTTCCTATTCCATTAGCAGTTGCCAGTTTTGACCTGAAAATGATAAAGAAGACCGCCTGGATAGCTGCTTCCTGAAACGTCGGCTTGCATTCACTGACCTTTGTGCCACGGTAGATATAGCCAGAGATGCCCGTTGGGAAGAGGGATGGAAGGTGCAGGCGAAGACATATGGTATTGTGGGTAAATAAAGCGTGCGCATGAAGGCTTTCAGAAACAGACTGTCGCAATGCCAAACATTAGAAGCGGAAGTCAGATATTTCTGACAAGACTTCATCAAGGCTCCTCCTTTAGTGTACAAAAGTTGTGTAGTTACAAGTTAATGCATTGTGATTCAATGAATAAACGGTATTCCGGCTACTGCCCACAGTCTTCAAAGTGAGTCATTAAAAAAGAAAAATGGGGATTTAAAGTTAAGTTTTACCAGTAAGCGACATTGGGGTTCTTATTGGAGAAATTGCCTCGACACGCAGTCGGGCAAAGACAAAGATGCCATCAGAATTGCCGTGTCATAGCAGATGATATGCACCATGTCTATAAAAGAAATTCAGACCTTGTAAACGAAGGCCAGAGAAATTGATAGATAATGCCGTAAAGATTAACAATGACATTGAAATGAATTAGGCTGTTGACTTATTGTTACAACAACATCAGAACCAAGTGATAAAAAAGCAATCAACAGAACATCGAAAATCACGGCACGCCTGAGGGAAGCAACACCGGTCCTTCTCAAAACAATCAACAAGAACTTTTCCTTCCATTCCAGCCGCATATATTCAACATCGTACTCCACCGGTCCTTCAAAGATATGTTAGGCAATTGGAAAGGGAGACGAAAAAAGAGGTTGTTAGCAGTCGATGAGGGTTTACGTGGTCAAATGCGTATCCTAATACGCACAAATAAGCGGTAATGAAGGATATGATTTGAAAAGCAATGAACTCAACCGGCATTAGATCAAGCTGACATGACAACAAAGCGTAGAAAGAGCAATGGAATCAGGAGAAGGTCAAAAAGTGATATCATCATCCACAGAAATCAACAGTTGTTAGTAAACAATTAAAAGAAGAAAAAGCAACAAACTGGTTGTAGCACTCAAGGAGGATTTAATTCATTGATTTTCTCAGATATGGAACCTTATGCCGACGCCATTACCAACGACTTGGTGGGATCCGAAGCGCCAGAACTCTGTTGCAGATATACCAATGGAAATATAATCCTTCCGGAAAGCAATGGTTACTTTTCCCAAACAAGTAGGTCAATGTCCTATTTATTATTATAACCAGTAGTGAACCGGAAGACCTGTCTCAATAATCATATGTCATGACGAAACAGCTTGCCTGTTTACCCTTGTTTCGACCAAGTCAATGGAAGACACCCTCCCAGTACTTGAGAAAGAGAAATATTTTTTTAACAAACTCTATTATGTGTAAAAGTAAAAAGTCAGGAAATAACGGAATTATAAAGCGCGAAGAAACCGTACAACTTATTTATAAGACGCGTCGTAAAAAACAATACATCGCTGAGTAGAGCTTTTGCGGCATCCGATGCGAATTTAGCACTCTAAAGAAGAAAAAGATTGTCGAATTTCATTTCTAAGGAAGATTTTTCATTTACAGTCATGAAAAAGTATTTCATTACTGAAACCTCCGGCGAGTTTAAACTATTTGCAGGTAATAAGCACTCCGATGACAAATCGGCTACTTCTTAGAATTACTGAAGACACGAATACCTTCTCCAACAACAGTCAGACTTCATTCAGATAACAACATAATCCGAAATAACATTTATGAGAACTAAAACACATCATCCTTGACGTTATTGTCACCATCCTTAGTCAAAATGTCGGTCTCAGCGGAGTATCGGCAAATGTTCCAGGACGCAACTACCAAGCTACTGAATGGCAATGGAATGCAATCATAGACCCATGACAGCAATACGCACCGAACGAAGGCTACTGGT
>VOFK01001726.1_pt1 | contig 15058 bp, 23 predicted proteins | sample 5384121 | NCBI WGS metagenome assembly VOFK01 (sample SAMN12384730, study PRJNA508395) | human gut metagenome | isolation source: healthy gut J | host: Homo sapiens | reverse complement strand
GATTTCATCCCAGATGTACTTTACATATCGTATCATTTTTAATTTCAATAGGTTGCGCAACCGCATCAATGTTGAAAAACAACTGACAGAGTATAAACTGGTATTTTTCACAAATATCTCTCATGAATTCCGTACTCCGCTTACATTGATCCAAGGGAGCATTGGAGAAAATGTACCGGATGGATGATATTCCACAAGCCTTATTGCATCCGTTGAAAGTCATGGATAAAAAGTACACAACGTATGTTGAGGCTGATTAATCAGTTGCTGGAGTTCAGAAAAATGCAGAACAACAAGTTGGCTCTTTCTCTGCAGGAAACTGATGTAGTTGCTTTCCTGTACGAAATATATTTAAGTTTCAGTGACGTAGCAGAACAGAAGAATATGGATTTCCGCTTTTTGCCGTCTGTGCCATCCTATAAAATGTTTATTGATAAAGGTAATTTGGATAAGGTGGTGTATAACTTACTTTCAAATGCTTTTAAGTATACTCCTTCGGGTGGGACAATTCTGTTTTCTGTGAATGTGGATGAGGTGAAGAAGTGTTTATACATTCAGGTAGCGGATACCGGAGTAGGTATTCCTAAAGAAAAGCAGGGAGAATTGTTTAAACGTTTCATGCAAAGTAGTTTCTCCGGAGATAGCATTGGAGTAGGGTTGCATTTGAGCCATGAATTGGTGCAGGTGCATAAGGGAAACGATTGAATATAAAGATAATGAAGGGGAGGTTCCGTATTTACGGTATGTATTCCGACTGATAAAACTGTTTATTCGGAAAAAGACTTCCTGGTTCCCGGCAATCTCCTGTTGGAAGAAGCGAATATGCAGACTCACCATTTGCAGGAGCTTTCAGAGGAATGTCAGGAACATGAAAAGACAGTCACCACATCAAGAAAACATAAAATATTAGTCATCGAAGACGATAATGATATTCGTGGGTTCCTGCAGGAGGAGCTTAGTGCTTATTTTTTGAAGTAGAAGTGGCTGCGGATGGAATATCCGGATTTGAAAAGGCATGCAACTATGACGCAGACTTGATTATCTGCGATGTATTGATGCCTGGGATGACCGGTTTCGAAGTGACAAAGAAACTGAAAACTGAATTTGCGACAAGTCATATTCCTATTATTCTGCTGACTGCCTTGACTTCACCGGATAAGCACCTGGAAGGACTTGAAGCGGGAGCGGATGTTTATGTTGCAAAGCCATTTAGTTTTAAGCTTTTGCTTGCGCAGGTGTTCCGGCTGATAGAGCAATGCGAAAAGTTACGGAAGAAGTTTTCCAGTGAACCGGGGGTAGTGCGTCCTGCTTTATGTAACACGGACCGGGATAAGGAGTTTGCAGATCAGTTGGTGGCTGTGGTGGAAAAGATTTATTCTCAATACAACATTTCTATTGATGAATTTGCGCAGATGATGGGGATGGGACGAACTGTGTTTTATAAAAAATTACGCGGAGTGACAGGATACTCACCGAATGAGTATTTGCGTGTCGTACGAATGAAGAAGGCTGCCGAACTGTTTTTGACCGAAAGGGATCTGACTGTTGCGGAAGTTTCTTATAAAGTGGGTATTAACGATCCTCTTTATTTCAGTAAATGTTTTAAAGCGCAGTTTGGAGTATCTCCTTCGGCTTACCAGAAAGGGGAGAGAAGTAAAACGTAGTATATACTTACCTTGAATCCGGTTTGTGAAGGATAGACCGGATTCAAGATAAGTATGTTTATCAGTTACATATTGAGGTCTAATTTATAGATTTCACTTCCGGCAAGAAGGAAACATCCTGTTCCGAAATCCTCAAAATCAGGAACTTTGTCGTATGTGACAGGTTGACTGTCTTTCGGTTCTTTGCCGGTTCCCTGTACATAACCAAGAAAACCATTCGGGTGAACTGCATCCTTCACCATAGCATTCCATGCTTTTATGATTACAGGCAGATAGGTCTTTTTATCCAATAGACCGTTGCGTACGCCCCAAGCCATACCATATACGAAAAGAGCTGTGCCGGAAGTCTCTTTGCCTCCGAAGTTTGACGGATCGTGGAGGCTGACATTCCAAAAGCCATCTTCACGCTGGCATTGTTTCAGTGCTTTGCTCATAGCCATAAAATCATTGATGTAATCTTGGCGATGTTTTTCATCAGATGGAATTTCGTTCATTACCCGCACCAAAGCTGCGTATACCCATCCGTTACCACGGCTCCAATAACAGTTTTCGCCATTAGGCTCTTTGTATGGAGGATCGAAATTATGGTCTCTCCACCACAAACCTTCTTTGACATTGAACATTCCGTTCTCTCCGTGTTTATTACGGGTATATTCGTACATATCCCACATTTTGTCGAAGTACTTCTGTTCGCCTGTAAGTTTCCCCATTTTGGCAAATATAGGCATCCCCCATCTGGATAGCATCTATCCACCACCAGTCGTTTATTTGTGGAGTATTGACCAGCATATCCATATTGGCTTTCGTTTTCCGTATTTTTTTTCAGGATCGGGGCAAATGTTGTATAAATCGAGATAGATTTGGCTGGCGCAGTAATTATCTGCATTACGGGTGGTTGTCCCACGGTGGAAGCCCCATTGGTGGTAATCCGCCCATTCTTTGGCATAGAGATAATATTCGTCTGCGGGATAGATGGAGTAGAGTGCCATTAAGCCTTCGTAATATACGCTTCGTGTCCAGATATTACTGGGGCGAACTACTTTTTTCACAAAGGAAGGAGTGCGATAGTCGGCATATTTCTTCATGAAATAGTCGTTCACATGAAGAGTTACTTTCAGAATTTCTTTTTTATCGGGAACTGTCTGTGCTTTTATGTTCCCGTAACTCAATATTACTCCTGCAAAAAATAGTATAAGATGCTTTTTCATTTTATAATAAATTAGATTACTATTGTTCTTAGATTTAGGCACGCAAAGGTGAGCCTTTCTTTACCTGTTGCAAAGAAAATGCATTGTAAGGAAAGTGATATTGAAATTTGTACGGAAAATATGTAATATTAGACTTTATTCTTTATTCATATTAGTCATGGATAAGAACCAAGTATGAATAATTAGCAAGAGCGATTTTTTTGTAAGTCATATTGTTGTATTGATATTTATTGTATATTTGTAGAAGAGTAAGGGGAGACGAATATGAAAAGTCATACAAATAAAATATTAGAGTCTATTAAGCAGGCATTGACAGAGCATTTACCAAAAGGTGGCAAGGCTTTGTTGTTTGGTTCTCAAGCTCGTGGGGATGCACGGATTGATTCTGATTGGGATATTTTGATTATCTTAGATAAAGAGAAAAAATTGGAGCCTGAAGATTATGATAAGGTAAGCTTTCCCTTAACTATGTTGGGATGGGACTTGGGAGCGCGAATTAATCCGATTATGTATACGATGAAAGAATGGGCTGCAAGTTGTATTACACCATTTTATAAAAATGTAGAGCAGGAAGGAATTGAATTAGTATGAAATTGACAGATGAAGAACGTAATTCTTTGGTGATATTACAGTTGGAGAAAAAGCTAAAGTATTTTTGAAACAAGCAGATGAGATGTTTGATCTGAAGTATTGGGATATTGCTTCCAATAGATATTATTATGCCTGTTTTCATGCTGTTCAGGCTTTATTAATACAAAATGGATTATCATGTAAAACCCATGATGGGTTGATAGCTTGCTTTGGCCTGAATTTTATAAAAACAGGCAAAATTAGTGCACGTTTGGGAAGTTTTTTGGCGCGTATGGAACAATTACGGCAAAAAGGGGATTATAATTGCATTTATTCAATATCGGAGGATGAAATCAGTACGATAAAAGCTCCGGCAAAGAGAACTTATTGAGACTATTGAAGTTTTACTTGCCGAATCATAATTATTCTTGTAAGGATATCATCGTTAAAAGACCATTTTTTTTATTTTTTCGGCCACATCTGTCATATATGCCGGATTAAATTCTTCTAGTTCCGTGCGTGGTCGGAATCCCCATGTCACTCCGCAAGCGGTTACACCGGCATTGGCTGCTGTTTGCATGTCTACACCGGAATCACCTACATAAAGAACATCTTCTTTTCGTACATCGGCAAGTTTTTAATATATCAAAAACGATTGTTGGATCAGGTTTGACATTTACTCCTTCCCGTTGGCCGAAAACGGCAGTGAAATGAATTTCCGGAAAGTAGTGGGCAACCAGTTTCTCGGTAGCGGCCTGATATTTGTTGGAGGCTACGGCAATCTGAATGCCTGCGGATTGCAGATAAGACAATAACGCTGAAATACCCGGGTAAGGACGACTATCGTCTGCATTGTGAATATCATAATAAGGAATAAACTCTTTTCTTACCCGGAGCACATTCTCTTCTGTCTTTTCTCCTTCGGGTAATGCACGTTCAAAGAGTTTGTTGATACCATTTCCTACCATGAAGTTATACTTTTCTACATCGTGTGTGGGGTATCCTAATTTATTCAAAGCATAATTAGTGCTATGGGCGAGGTCTGCGATAGTATTTAATAATGTACCGTCCAAATCGAATATTATTAGTTTTTTCATTAAGGCTTATGTTTATAGTTAATTCTATATTTAAATCTTTTATTCTGCAAAGGTATACTAAAAAAATGAGATTGGGAAGAATGAGGCAATAGTTTAGAGAATATCGAATGAACAACAAAGCCGGAAATATATTTGTTATTCTACCAGATTGGCTTAACTTTGCGAAAAACTAAAGAATAATGAATGCAGAATGGTTTGAGGCATTGCCTGAACAATGTCCCCCAACAGATGCGAAGCGGTGCGAAGGCTGTTATTATAGAATTGCAAATGGTAATCCTGTTACAACAGAAGATTTCTTTTCGCAAAGAAAAATGCAGCCGGATAAGGTCTTTAAAGGATTAGGAATAGATGAATGTGTGACAAGGGCAGTCTCTCTATTTTCAGAGAGGGAAGAAGCGGAGAAAAGATTAAAGCTTCCTAAGTTCAAGAAGGCAAATATTGCTTTAGTCATATTGGAACCAAAAGATGGAGTGTTAAAGAAAACATTTGATATAGCACATTATTCTTGGTGGAGAACAAAGGATTTTAATGTTTTACAAGCTAAAATAGTCTGATTATGGGAATGGAAGATGTGTTAAGGATAGACAAAATTCTGGATTTCTGTGATGTGCCTCAGCTTTTTGTGGCAAGAGATGCCTTTGATACACTGTATCTTTGTCTTTTATATGATGATGAGACGGTTTATCGCTATACGGGAATACGTATCTCTACACGTAGACTTGAATCCTTCTTAGCAGGTAAAGCCGAGTTGCGTTTACTCTATCTACAGCCTGAAAATGAACATGAGTATTACGATGTTGTGTTTCAATCGGGTGAATACCAGAAAACGTTATTAAAGGAAAGTGTATTGTTGGAAGATAAATTGCCGGCTGAGGGATATGTTTTATCTGGAGAGAAGCGCGAGAATGTGGTCATTAATTTGCCAATAAAAGACCGTAGTCTGCTTGCAGAGCTTGTTCGTAAATTTGGCTGGGCTTGTATGTAAGTTTAAAGAAGATAAAAAAGATTGTCCCGCTACTGCTTGAAAGTTGTGGGACAATCTTTTTTCATCCTTATATATACTTTGATTACTTCTTCGTAATACGGAACCAGTCAACGTCTGCCCAACCGCCGTCATTCGTTTTAATAGCCGGACGCGTACAGAACATACCGACTTTGGCACCAATCCATTGTCCTTCTCTTGCCTGGAAAGGAACACCTAATGATTCATATTTCTTTCCGTCGAGGCTATAGCTGAAATTACACATCACAATGAGGTCATGTCCGCCTTCACTACCCTTGATTTTCTTTCCGTCACAACTGAAACGCACTTTCAGATAAACCGTGTTTTGCGAAAGATCAACAGCGGCTTTCACTTCTTCTGGTTTGCCTTTATCTGCTCTGTCACATTCAACTTGCGACAGAACCAAACCTTTGTCTGTATTTTCTAGAACAAGTCCGGCATAATCCCTGCCCATAACGACAAGTCCGGTGCGTTCGCCTTTATTCTTTTGGTTAGGGCTGAACGTCAGTTTCATTGTTGCGGTAAAATTATCAGAAGGAGTTTTTTGTAATAAGAGGTTGGCTACATCCCACAGGTTCTTATAATCTTCTACTACCGGATAAGAGTATAATCTGACATAGCTTTTGTCACCTGCATAATACGCCCATTTTTCATTAATGTTAGCATGCCATTGCCACTGCGGAGAAAGTGTATACCCATCAAATTCGTCACTTTCTTGTGGAGTGCAGATAGGATATGTTTTACCGACATTTGGCTTCTTGTAAGTCAAAACAGGTTCTCCGCAGCCGTCACCGTCTTTATCAATACCGATAATAGGCCAGTCGTTCACCCATTTCATCGGTTGGAGATGCATAATGCGTCCGTAAGCACCGACATCTTGAAAGTGGAGGAACCAGTCTTCTCCGGTAGGAGTATCTACCCATGCACCTTGGTGAGGACCGTGGGCAGGAGAGTTACCTTGCGCAAGTACTGTTTTCCATTCGTAAGGACCGTAGATGTTTTTAGAACGTAATACGACCTGCCAGCCTGTCGGCACAACCGCCTGCCGGATGGAAGATATAATAATAACCGTTTCTCTTGTACATTTTAGGACCTTCGCAAGTCTGATGTGCTTCGTGACCGTCGAAAATTATACGGGAAGGAGTGATCGCTTTTGTTGCTTCTGCATTCAGTTCGCAGATAGTGATTACACTTTTCAATCCGGCACGACTTCCTGCATAGGCGTGTACCATATATACTTTTCCGTCTTCATCCCAAAAAGGGCAAGTGTCTATGATACCTTTTCCCCTGCTTTCACCAAGACCGGTTCGCTCCACGGACCTTTCGGATCTTTGGCTTTCACCATAAAAGCTCCCTGATCGGGATCTCCCCAAAAGATGTAAAACTCACCGTTGTAATGACGAATAGCCGGAGCCCATACACGATTGCCGTGTTCCGGCCGTTCCGGAGTTTCGATAGGGGAGAGGGCATTGGGAACTGCGGCACCGATGATTGTCCAGTTGACTAAATCTTTAGAATGAAGGATTTGCAATCCCCGGCAAACAGTTGAAACTGGATGAAGTCATATAGAAATCATCTCCTACACGGCAAGCATCCGGATCGGAATAGTCGGCATAAAGCACCGGATTTTTGTATTTACCGTTTCCGAGGTCGGAAACCCATACTTCAGATACATAGTTCTTCTGTGCTACTGCGGTGAAAAACCGTTAATAAGCAAAAAGGCTAAAGTCTGTGTCAATCGTTTCATGTTATAGATAGATTATTTATAGATATGATTCGTTGGTTTTATCTGATGGCAAAGGTAAATAAAAAAAGACTCTGCACAAGGAGGAATATTTGTGCAGAGTCATAGAAAAATTGGTAGATACCTCGTAATTTTTGTTTAGTTGTATTTGTTTCTACCCTATTTATTGGGGCGGTTATCTTTTATTCTCACTGTCACCGGATGAGCCAGCTCTTCTTTCCATTCGCGGAGATGAGCAAACCATGCTTCCGGCGTTTTATATCCGAATGTCTCTTTCATCGAGGTGAAAGTCGTGTGATACTGGAAATATTTATTTCCCGGGGCGGTAATTGTATAAAGGAAGTTGGCTTTATCCTTTTCTTCCGATTTTACATAACGTTGGGGAATACAAGTGCCCAGCCCTACAGTTTCTTTAGCATATTTTACGGTATCGTTTACCGGCCAGTCCGTTCCCCAACTTCCTACGAGTCCTTTATGATCGGAGAAAGATTTGGAAGTACCTACGATGTCTTGCACACCTGTGCAGAAAACTTCTTTATTGAGCGGTTCGTCAAAAAATGTTTCGATATGAAGATCGCGATGTCCGGCATAAAGCGTGTAGCGTGTCATCATATTCAGTTCCTGGTCCTGATATTTCCATCCGGTTACTTCTATTTCTGCAATTACACGTACCGGTCCATAAGAGACGATACGTTCTGTACGAGTGTCCACTGGAGTAATATGGGTTGCCTTTTGTCCGTCCCAACCTTTCAATGCACCCGGTCCGCAACTGTCGAACACGCGAAGTACGTCATCTCCGAATCCTTTAGCTAACTGCTCATCCGTCGGGTAGAACTGCGATTCTTTGATTTCCAGTCCTTTGTTGAACTTGCCGTAAATATCCGGTGTCTGTTTCTCATTGAAATAAAGACGATAGCCCACCAGCTCCGATTCCAGAACCGGACCGTGCGGACGTACCATGCTGTATATATTGCTGGTGCCGGGAACGGTGATAGCCTGTACCCGTTGATGTTTACCTTTCTTGTTGTCTACAATAAACATATCGGCATAAACTCGTTCAGGATAAGTCTTTGTACTCTTTTCTGAAGAAAGTGTAACCTGAAATGTTTTTCTACCATGAGCAGGAAGATCGGCAACAAAAGCCAGTTCGTCCATCTTGCGGTCCCGGTTCAAATCGTCCAACTGCGAAGGAATTTCCTTCCTTCCTTCCATGACAACAGCGGATTTTACTTTGAAGCCGGCGTGCAACTCATGCAGGTTGATAACAACCGGAGCATCTGCTTTGGCCTGATTCCAGTTGTTTTGTACTTCAACTGTGATGGTTTTCTCCTGTTTCTGCGTTTGGGCAGACAGGCTGAAAGCTCCTAAAAAGAAAGTAATAATAAAAAAGATTCTTCTTCATGTTTCTAAGGCTGAAATTATACGTCGTATTTCTCCTTGCAAAAAATAGCAGAAAAAAAATAGCAGACTGTGTCTCTTTTGAGGAGATTATAGTCTGCTATTTGAGCTTTTTACTCTATATAATGATATTGTGGTTTCTATTTTGCATCACAGAATGGCAATGAGTTTTTTATTTGAGACTTAAAATCTCCTCTTTTGCACCTAATTCCTCATATACCTTTCCGTCTATAGTCAGATTCTTGGCATTCTTAACGTTTAATATATTGTTACCTTTAGAAGATTCTACATAAATATTTTCCAAAAGTAACTCCGTCAACCTGGCTGATAACAACGCCGTCCGTAGCTTCTGTCATCACGACATTCTTAACGGTAATATTGCTGATCGGCATTTCCGGAAAACCATTGAAGAACATGGCACGTCCCGAACCTCTGCAAATAATATTGGAAATATGGATATCACGGAAGGCGGGAGTTTCTTCCGTTACCGGAGGAATCGCTGTTTTCATACGGCTCAACAGATCTTCTTCCGATTCTTCACCGGCACCTTTTCCACCGTAGAACAGGTCGAACAATAACGGTTCGTTCGGAATATTAATCATGTTGATATTATTAATGTAGATGTTTTCTACAACACCGCCCCGTCCGCGAGTGCTCTTGAAGCGCAAACCTACGTCTGTGCCCATAAATGTGCAGTCTTCTACATAGATGTTCTTCACACCACCGGACATTTCACTACCTACCACGAATCCGCCATGTCCGTGCAATACTGTATTGTTTTTAACGATAACGTTCTGGCAAGGTTCTCCACGACGGCGTCCATCTTCGTCTTTACCGGATTTGATACAGATCGCATCATCTCCCGCATCAAATACACTATTGATAATTAGAGCGTTTTTACAAGATTCCAAGTCGATAGCATCACCGTTTTGAGAATACCAGGGGTTGATGACCATGATATTATTTACTGTGAAATCTTCGCAAGACAATGGGTGCAGACACCAGCTTGGTGAGTTTTTGAAAGTAACTCCTTCCAACAGCACCTTCTTGCTTTTGACGATGCTTAACAACACCGGACGTAACCATGGACGGATTTCAGCCCATTCTTCATCTGTGTTGATACCTTCGGGGACATTGAAGTCTTTGCAAGCCATTGCACCTCTCAGTGAGCCGGCAGTGGGATACCATATCTCTTGTTTCTCGTCGAGAACACCTCCCGAGTTTACCAGCTTTTTCCATTGTGAAGCAGTCAGCTTTCCTTTTTTTACCGGACGCCAGCAGTCACCGTTTCCGTCAAATGTACCATGTCCGGTGATAGCTATATTTTCTGCATTGCGTGCGGAAATAGGCGATTGGCAACGACGGGTTTCCCGTCCTTCGAAAAGAAGTGGCAATGATAGGATATGCTTCAAAATCACCGGTAAAAAGTACCAGCGCATTTTGTTCCGTATATAGATTTACATTGCTCAACAGCTCGATCGGACCAGTCAACCAGACACCTTCCGGGATAATCACTTTACCCCCTCCGCGTTGATTCACGTCTTTAATAGCATCGTTGATAGCTTTGGTATTCAGGAACAGACCGTCTCCTTTGGCTCCGAATTTCTCAATGTTTACTTCGTAAGCAGGGAAAACCGGTTGCTGTACTTTCGGCATTTCAAAAAGGTAAATTCTGGTAAAGAGCGTCACTGATGGAGCTTTCTTTTACGGCAGTCTCGCTTTGTTTACATCCTGATGAGATAAACGGTAAACAGGATATGGCCATCCAGAAGAGTCTTTTTGTCAATGTGTTCATTTAGTAACTTATTTCTATAGGGTTATACATCTATTGTTTTTCTTGGTAGTTGGGTGATGATTAATGAGGGCGATTTCATAATTCTTATGTCCTTCCTTCCGCAGGCGATCTGTCGCAGGCGGCCTGCCGGAAAGGAATAAGACCAATTCATGTTAACCTAATTCTAACCTTAAATAAATATTATGAAAAAACCTCTTAATTATCGATTGCAAAGATAGGTGGCAAACCCCAAGAGGATGTGGACTAATTGATAGAATACGTGTATTTTTTGTCATTTCTGTCTATTATTTGCACACTTTTCGTGTTTTTATGCAGAAAGATACTATCTTTGCACAAAATTTAACTATTAGAAGATATGAGTAACAACTTGTTGAAAGGAAAAAGAGGTATTATCTTCGGTGCTCTGAACGATCAGTCTATTGCCTGGAAAGTAGCAGAGCGTGCCGTAGAAGAAGGTGCAACTATTACATTATCAAATACTCCGATGGCTATCCGTATGGGAGAAGTCGACGCTTTGGCCCAGAAATTAAATTGCCAGGTTATTCCGGCAGATGCCACCAGCGTGGAAGATTTGCAAAATGTATTCAAGACCTCCATGGATATACTGGGTGGACAAATTGATTTTGTACTCCACTCTATCGGTATGTCTCCCAACGTGCGCAAAAAACGTACTTACGATGACCTTGACTATGGAATGTTGGATAAGACATTGGATATTGCAGCTGTTTCATTCCATAAAAAATGATTCAGTCGGCCAAGAAATTGAACGCTATTGCTGATTACGGTTCTATCGTTGCTTTGAGCTACGTGGCCGCGCAGCGTACTTTCTACGGCTACAATGATATGGCAGATGCAAAGGCATTGCTGGAATCTATTGCACGTAGCTTTGGTTACATCTACGGACGCGAACATAGCGTACGTGTGAATACTATCTCGCAGTCTCCTACATTTACTACTGCCGGTTCGGGCGCGAAGGGTATGGATAAACTGTTTGATTTCTCCAACCGTATGTCTCCTCTCGAAATGCTACGGCTGACGAATGTGCCGATTATTGTATCGTGATGTTCTCCGATCTTACCCGTAAGGTAACTATGCAGAACTTATTCCATGACGGTGGTTTCTCCAGCGTAGGTATGAGTCTTCGTGCAATGGCTACTTACGAGAAAGGACTGGATGAGTACATGGACGAAAATGGTAATATCATTTACGGATAAAAAAATATGAAACTACGGATCTCTCTTCTTATTATTTTAATGAGTATGCTTTTCGCCTCCTGCGGGATAAGCACGGGAAAGGGTACGGAGCAGAAGGAAGAGGAGATTTCTGTTCTAAGATATGATAAGCTGTTGAGCGAATACGTTCGCTCCAACAGCTTTTCTGCTATGCAGAAGTTGACTATGGACTATCGGCAGCCGACGAAAATCCTGATTGAGGATGTATTGTCTATCGGTACGGTGAAAGATGATACCATTTCGCAACGTCTGCAGAAATTCTATTCGGATACGACTTTAGTCCGTTTGCTTAGCGACGTAGAAGCAAAAAGTACCCTAATCTGGATGAGGTGGAAAAAGGACTTAACAAAGGATTCTGGAAACTGAAGAAGGAAGTGCCTGATACAAAAGTGCCGTTTATCTATTCGCAAGTGTCTGCCTTCAACGAATCTATTATTTTGGTGGATTCTTTATTAGGGATCAGTCTTGATAAATATATGGGGGGGAAGATTATCCTCTTTATAAGCGTTTTTATTACGACTATCAATGTGCTTCGATGCGTCCGGAACGGATTGTACCGGATTGTTTCTCATTCTATCTTCTCAGCCGTTACGGACTGAACTATCATGAGGGTACTTGTTTGATTGACTTGATGATGCACTCCGGAAAAATCAACTACGTCGTGCAGAACTTATTAGGATATAGTGATATCGGCGAAGCGATGGGATATTCTAAGGAGGAAAACGACTGGTGTAAGGAGAATGAAAAGGAGATCTGGAATTATATCTGTACCAACGATCATCTGCATGCACGAGACCCGATGGTGATCCGCTATTATATGAAGCCTGCTCCTGCTGTCGATATGTTGGGTGCTCAAAGCTCCGGCATTGATCGGGACATGGATGGGAGCAAGAATCATCGCTTCTTATATGAAAAAGCATAAGGATATGAAACTGAAAGATCTCCTGGAATTTACTGATTATCATGTGATGTTAAGTGAATCCAACTATCTGGCTTCCTAAACTGTTGCATTTTTCAATTCTTAATTAGCTTCGCTCAAAACCTTATTTGATTTTTAATATTAAAGTATAGTCTTAATTTTCAATTTAAAAAGTGGAAACTGCCCTCTATTTGTTGCCCGTGACGTTAGGTGATACGTCTATTGAAAAGGTTTTGCCTTCTTATAATAAGGAGATCATTTCTGGTATCCGGTATTTTATAGTCGAAGATGTTCGTTCTGCCCGGCGTTTCCTGAAAAAGGTGGACCGGGAGATTGATATTGATGCATTGACATTTTACCCGTTGAACAAGCATACTTCTCCTGATGATATTTCCGGTTATCTGCAACCTTTGGTGGGTGGAGCTTCAATGGGGGTTATCTCCGAAGCAGGTTGTCCGGCAGTAGCTGACCCGGGAGCGGATGTGGTTGCTATCGCACAACGTAAAAAGCTGAAAGTGGTTCCTTTGGTCGGACCTTCTTCCATTATCCTTTCCGTGATGGCTTCCGGCTTTAACGGACAGAGTTTTGCGTTTCACGGTTATTTGCCGATTGAACCGGGAGAACGTGCAAAGAAACTAAAAAAGCACTGGAGCAGCGTGTGTATGCTGAAAATCAAACGCAACTTTTCATAGAGACGCCTTACCGGAATCATAAGATGGTAGAGGATATTTTGTTGAATTGCCGTCCTCAAACAAAGCTCTGTATCGCTGCCAATATTACTTGTGAAGGAGAATATATACAGACGCGTACAGTGAAGGACTGGAAAGGACACGTGCCCGATTTATCTAAGATTCCCTGTATTTTTTTCTCTTATATAAATAACGCCTTTCAGGTGTTCATATTCATCTTCGAAGCAGCTGCTGAAGAAGCCTTTTTTCCTAAGTTTTCCTCTATCTGTTTGAAATTCCACAGCTTACTGTTTTTAAAGCGGGGGGTACAAAGGATGGAATCATCTTTGATATCGACAATGAATAGATAGATAAGACGGTTGGTTACTTCATTCTCGAAGTGATAAACGATGTTGAATTCAGGTTTGATACCTTTTTTCATGAGGAAAAGCATTGTTGATTAAACGAGTGGCGCCTGCTTCCAGAGATTCTCCGTAGCGAAGATAAACATTCCATGGGAATATCTACTTTTCCTCTATCCAGAATGGCTGTTGATGGCCTGTCGCAAAGGAATAACATTCCGTGAGTGGATATGGCAATTCTTATCACCGGATTGATGTATGCATTTTTGTAATTAACAGCTTCTATTGCAGGTGTTTTCCCGATCACGTCTCCTTCGGTATTCACAATAGGAACATATTCCGTGTGTGACATTAAATGATTGAAGAAACGGATGGCGATCTGATTGAACAGGATACTTCATCAGAAAGACAGCAGGGGGAACACTTTTATAGAGTACAAACATGCTCGTCTTGCTCAACGGGTCTTGGAAAACGATGGTAATGCTGATTATAATAAAATGCAATATACCGAAGATCAAAGCGATACGGGCAGATACAACGGCTGCTTCTGCTCCCTGCGCATATAAACGTTTGTTGCAAGAACCTATCTGTTTTAAGAAATGGTTGATAAACCTTTTCTTATGCATGTAAAGACTTTAGCATCGGAATGAGAATACTGACTTCCAGCGTAGTGGAAGTGCACCGGGTGGAACGTAATCACCAGGAATGAGAGCTGCTACGGATAATAGTGCTAACACTCCGGTCGCTATATAGAGGATAAAATTAGGAATTAACAATCCTTTACGTCGATAAGAAAGGTATATACCTATAATACCTATGCCTGTACCGATGTAAATAGCCGTGTCTTGCGTTATAAGTTCACACAATAAAATGGAAATAATAACGGGGGATAAAACCCAGCGACATGTTAAATGTGGAAGAAAGTGTTCCTTTATGAGCCATCTCTATATTTATGTTTATTTGTCGGTTCTATCAATAAAACAAATAGGGGATATGTTTTTGTTTGCTAACGAATATGTTTCTCTGCGTGGTAGGAGGAACGAACAAGGGGAGCGCTTTCTACGATGTTGAATCCTTTCTCTAAACCTACAGTTTTATATTCTGCAAATTGCTGCGGAGTGATGTATGCTGCAACGGGATAATGCCGGTGACTCGGTTGAAGGTATTGGCCTATGGTAAGAATCTGGCAACCGGTTGATAACAGATCATCCATCAATGTTTCGACTTCCTCCGGGGTCTCACCCAGTCCGACCATAATGCCGCTTTTAGACTTAACTCCCTTCTCGGAAATGTGTCTGATGACTTGACAAACTTGTATCATAATTTGCCGCGCTGCGCACTAGCGGACTAATGCGGCGTACGGTTTCCATATTGTGTGAAATAATGTCGGGACGGGCT
>VOFK01002347.1_pt1 | contig 15065 bp, 18 predicted proteins | sample 5384121 | NCBI WGS metagenome assembly VOFK01 (sample SAMN12384730, study PRJNA508395) | human gut metagenome | isolation source: healthy gut J | host: Homo sapiens | reverse complement strand
TGATGAAAAGCCTCCGAGTCAGTCAAATGATTCGGAGGCTTTTTGTGTTTATACTCTACTCAACTGTATAATATCGATTAATATAGGGGCGTAATCCACTTACAAAACATTCTACGGCAATAACCATTAGGATAAGTCCCATTAAACGCATCATAACATTGTTACCTGTTTCTCCTAAAATATTGACTAATCGAGTTGAAGCTCTTAATATAAGGTAGGTGATGAAATAAATCAAAGCAATCATTCCTATTAATATACCTTTCATACTCCAGGTATTGGCATCATCCATTAGCATGATACCATTTGCTATCGCACCCGGACCACATAACATGGGGATAGAAAGGGGAGTTATGGATATATCATTTGCGTAGGTCTTGATTTCTTCATCCTTTAGCTTTGTATTAGTGAAACGGGCCTGAAGCATATCGTAACCAATCTTTAATATTATAAATCCTGCTGCAATTCGAAAACCATTGGTGGATATACCGAAGAACTTAAAGAGGAATTGCCCGGAGAAAGTAAAGGCAAGGAGGGTTATAAACGAAATGATGGTAGCACGTTTGACGATGTGTTGTCGTTCTTCATCAGACATTCCTTTAGTCATTGTTAAAAATACCGGCATGGTACCCAATGGGTTGGTTAATGTGAAAAAGGAAGTAAAGCATAGCAATGCATACGGTAAAAGTGTATCCATGAGTGTGATTTTTTAGGTTATATGCAAATGTAGTTTTTAATTGTTAGATAGCCCAATAAAGTAATGATATATTTTTGCAAGAAGATTTTTTATATAATAACTTTAGCACATTTGTTGTATAGTGGATTATATTTTATCTTTGTCTCAGAATCTAACATCATCAAATGAACTACTATTACTTAATAATACTTGTGTATGCATGGTTCTTTTTTGCAGGTGCGCAATCTGTTGTTGCACAAGAAAATGTATTGCCGACTCACGAATATTATACTGAGGAATATATTGCGAAAAATTTATATTGAAGAGCCTAAACGTGCTTTTTACAATTGCTTGACGAAGCAGAGAACTTGAACTGCATGCCATCGAATATGATAAATGATTTGCGTAGTAGGACTTATCGGAATATGTATATGAATAAATCTGCTTTTGTTTATGCCCGAAAAGCCTATGTCATTGATTCTATTCAAGGTACTGATCCTTCTCATCTTTTAGAAATGACAATAGATTTAGCGGAAATATCTTTCTTGTTAAGTCGATTTGAGCAGAGTGTTAAATATGCTACAGAAGGAATTGCTTTAGCGCGTAAAAATGGAAATAAGGGATCGGAAGCTAAATTATTGTTTTGTTTGGGAGAAAATAAGAAGGTGCTTGGGCTTAAAAGAGAAGGTTATGCTTATTTTGACCAAGCAATAGATTTGATAAAAGGAGAGAGTGATATGCTTTCCATGCAAATGCTTTCTTATTTTTATGGATTGAAAATGAATTATCTTCTTTCTGATGGTTGTTTTGATGAAGTTCTTTTTATAGGATTGGAGCGTGAAAAGTTGATACATGAAATGGCTGATTCCCGAAAATATCCGGATTCATATATTGACTTGCAATATTCGTATGTATACATTAAACTTGCCTATGTAGCATTTAAATTGCGAAAATATGAAGAGGCTGATAACTATTTCAGGAAATATAGTTCAACAAAGGCAGCTTTGACTCCCGATGGTAAATGTGATGCGGCTCCTTATTTGTTATTGACTAAGCGTTATAAGGAGGTATTAGAAAAATGTGAAGACTTTAAGAATGTCTTGAGAAGTCAGGATACTCTTAATCAACAATATTTAAGTGTTCTTCAAAAAGAAGTAGCGGCCTATTCAGGTTTGAATAACTTTAAGAAAGTAGCAGAATTACGTGAATCAATTCTTAATATTGTTACTCACATGTATAGAGATGAAGTAAGGGATGCAGCTTTGGAGTTGGATGCAGTTTATAAAGTGAACGAAAGGGATAAGCAGATAGCGAAGCAGGACTTTCGATTAAAGATGCATGGCATATTTCTTCTTTTTGCAATTGGGTTTATTTTGTTGATGTCTTTTTTCCTTTGGAAAAGCTGGAAGTATAATCGTATTATCAGGTCAAAGAATAAAGTACTTGTACGCCTTATAAATGAACAATTATCTCCAAAAAGAGAATACTGATGTCGTGTCTGAGTCTTTACCGGCTGCAAACCGGGAAGAGGATATTTTATCGGAAAATGGTATGGAATGGGCAGAGAACAGAGAGCTGTTTAGTAAATTGAATGAAACTATTCTTCATGAGAAATTATATTTGTCACCGAATTTATCAAGAGATGATTTGGTGAGGATCGTACATTTGAATTATGCTCGTTTTGCCAGGATGATAAAAGAAAATACGGGTGGTAACTTAAGTGGATATATAAATAATTTGCGTTTGAATCATGCTATTCAGTTGTTAAATGAGCATCCTAATTATACGATGAAGGCGATAGCAGAAGATTCAGGCTTCAACAGTATGCCTACTTTTAATAATCTCTTTAAGAAGAAAACAGGGATGACTCCTTTTGAGTTTAAAAGTGCACAAAAAGAATAGGTCATATAATATATTGGTTATCAGTAGAAAAGAACTTTTATTTATATCTTTTGAACAAATCTTTATAAAGAGTATGTCTTTCTAAGCATATTTTTCGTACATGATTATGTTTTTTTGCATCAGAAACTATGTATAACCTTATTAGATGTAGAAAATGAATTATGTGGTATCTGAGTCTATTATTCATATTATTCTTAATTATAATTTTTACTTATTTTGTTAAAGAATATCGGCGGTATCGTTTAGAATTAGATAAGACGCTGCTTGAATACCACTCTTATGTAGTAAAAATGGATAAATTGGAAAAAGAAAATATCCAATTAAGGCGAGAGTTGGCTATCGAGAAAAATGCAGCAAAGGAAAGGAAAGAAAAAGTGAATCAACTCAAGGCGGCTTTCTTGGCTAATATAAGTCATGAGATACGCACTCCTCTGAATGCCATTGTCGGGTTCTCTAATTTGTTGATAGAGTCAAAAGATGTTTCAGAGAGGAGACAATATGCACAAATAATCAGTGCAAATAATGAATTGTTGCTTAATTTGGTTGATAATATATTAGATTTAGCAAAAGATTGAGTCTGGTTATCTTTGTTTGCATACTTCCTCTTTTAGTCTTTCGGAACTTGTGCGGGAGATTGCTATGAAATGTGAATCCAGAGTGAGTGATGAGGTGAAAATTATAGTAAAAAAAACGGAGAATGATTATTGGGCTGAATTAGATAAAAAGCGTATAACTCAAGTTCTGGAGCATTTTGTGATGAATGCATTAAAGTATACTTCGCAGGGATATATTGAAATTACTTATGAAGTGAAGGAAGCAGCAGTTATATTAAGTGTTACAGATACCGGTTGCGGAATTCCTTCTGATAAATTAAATAAGGTGTTTGACCGTTTTGAAAAAGCGGACTCTTTTGTTCAGGGAATTGGTATTGGATTGTCTATTTTGTAAATCGATAGTAGAACAAATGGGAGGTTGTATAGGAGTTGAATCGGAGTTGAATGCAGGAAGTAAATTTTGGATTGAAGTACCTTGTCATCCTATTTGTTGTAGTGAGGAAAAAAACAGTGTATATTTGATGTCATAGCATTAATGTTTTTACGTTGAGCCTTGCGTTCGTTTTTTTGAGTTGACTCAAGGCTCGGCTTTTCTAATTTTTGCAGACATAAAAAAGGCTATCTCAAAGTATATTTTGAAATAGCCTCTTTATTTTTTTTTCAACATGTAATGTTGTGTGCGCCTGATAGGACTCGAACCTACACGTCTCACGACACCAGATCCTAAGTCTGGCGCGGCTACCAATTACGCCACAGGCGCGGCAATCCTTTCGGTAAGCGGTTGCAAAGGTAATGCTTACTTCTGAAATAACCAAATTATTTCATTATAAAATGCATATAATCCTTTATTGTTTGTGATTATGTAAATATTCACGTGCCGCTTCAATAATAGTATCAATGCCTTTGTTGTAATCTTCGGAAGTGATATCTACTTTTTTATCCGGTTCGATACCGAATTCCAGATGTTTCATATCAGGATCATACATCGGGCTTGCAGAAAAGCGGACAGACCAACCATTGGGGAGTTCGGAAGAGAAGGGGGCCCTGAACCGCCACCGGTTTTGTCGCCGATAACGGTAACTCTGTCTAATTGTTTCATTCGGTTCACAAAATCGTTGGTGGCACTATAAGACCGGCGGTTTGTTAATACTACGGTATGTTTCTGCCAGCGTACACGATCCATGGGTGGCTCAAGATAAACAGCTTCGGGAGTGGAAAACTCATTATGGCCGGGACCGGTTTTGTAGGACATGTAGCCAATCAGCTTTTTCTCGTTAGTGAAGCGTTCTGCCAGTTTCTCGGCAGTAGTGAGGTTGCCGCCTCCGTTATTGCGGACATCAAGAATTAATCCGTTGCAAATGGCCAATTTGCTGAGAATCTGATCTAGGTTGCCGGAACCGATACCCGACTGGAAGCTTCCACAATATACATAGGCTATATTATCTTCTAAAATCTGATATTTAAGTCCTGAAGCGGTATTATAATCCTTTCCCAAATAGCGGCTTTGTATGCTGTCATCAAAATTGCGCGGATAATTGTCGTACCACTCTCGGTATTGGGAAGTACGATCTTTTGAAACCAAATTGACATGTCCGTCCCGCAGTTCGTTCAGCATTTCCGATAAGACATCAAAGAGTTGTTCATTACTCATACCGGAAGTTAACCGCTTCTTATAATCAGAATGGATTTTATTCCAATCTAATCCGTATTCCTGATTCTTATATTCTAGGAAACAATAGTGTTCATCGATGATTTTCCATAAAGCTTCGAAGTTTCCATCGGGAGAATCATTGAAAGTATCTTCGGTGATGCAGGAAGTGCCTGAGAGAATCATCAAAAGGAAGATGGCTGTTTTTTTGAATATTTTCTTTATCATATACGATTTAATATGGACTGACCTTTGGGGACATTCCTACTTTCTTTTTGTTTTTTATCAGATAGAAGTTTTTCACAAAGCCCAGCATGAATACGTGAGACCACGTGTGACTTTTTAAGTGGTTGACTTTAGCCTGCTGGATATCACAAATATATCCTGCCCGCACATTCATATTGCCTACAGGAAAGTCGAGTGTGAGCAGTTGACGAAGCGCCGGCTGATTGTGTAAAGAGGTGAAAAGGATATTTTTTCCTCCATGTTTCAAACTGAAAATCTCATAATAAGATTGTCCGTATTCGGGTGAAAACATAACTCCCATTAAAGGTAGGTTGGCCTGATAGCGTGCTATCAGGGGATAGTTTCCGATACGGAAACGGTAGATGACCATACCGGACCCTGCAATATTTACATACGCTTTGGCTTGCGCAGGATTATTGGAATTTCTTGTGTTGTATACAAATCCTCCGTTTAAGTCAATCATGGGTCCGGCAAGGATTTTTCAAGTTCTCTGCCAGCCTGAACTGATAGTGCCAAGCATAATTCCAATTGATTAATCCAGCCAGTTCACTGCCTGTCTCGGCTTTATTGTCCAATGTCAGTGACAGGTTTATCTGAAACAGACTTTGCGCAGATACGTTGCCGTTCAGCAATTTGGTCATTCTCATACTCTCTCTGAGAATACGGATTTCGGGACCGGTATATTCCATCGGAGACAGATAAGTATCAAGGATATTGGTATAGCCTGCTCCATAAAGGGTAGCCCGCATGACGTATCGGTTTGTCTGCAGGCTGTCTTCTTGTGCTTTACCCCCAAGGACAAAGGGAAGCAACAATAATAGTAAGAATATTTTCTTCATGGATTAAAACAGTTTCATTTGCCCGGTTATCTCATCTATGATATCTGTCTCACTCTTGCCATGGTCAGGATCTTCTATCATTGCCTCTTTTTCATTGTCATCATCATTCTCTTTTTTCGTTATCTTCTTCTGCCGAAGAGGATTCGTCGGGAAAACGGACAGGGGGTAGCTCGTTGATAGATTCCACAGCATACGTGGTTATTCGTTTTCCTTTTGCTTTATAGCTTTTCACACCGATAAACTCATCGACATCAATTTCCAAGGCCTCGCGGAAGCTGTCGTGACCGCCAAAGATAACTTGTACCCGCGGATAGACGATGCTGGTCAGCAGAATAGGACGGCTGTCCTTATTCTCACCTAGATAATTGAGCTTTTTGGAAGTTGCTTCAAAGGTGAATCGCTTTAAATAAGGATATCCCTGTTGGTCAGCGTCATAGAGTGCTGCCGACCATACTTTGTTGGCATTGAATTTTTCAATCACACAAATTCCCGGGTCATAATGATTATTCAAGTCAAAGTTGGTGGTATAGAATTCTCCGTTTTCTTGAACTATCAAGATAAGGTCATCGCTTTGGAATTCTCCAAGGTACTGGCCGCGTTCGTCATAATTCAGTCGTAGAACATCATGGTCAAACCATACTTTGCGTCCTCCCAAAGTAGAGCCTCCGCGTTGCTTCAGGGCAATCTTATGCACTTCATATTTGCTCAGGATATTTCCCATGGACTGGCGTCCTTTGATATTGATATCACTGAAATCTTTTTTCATAGATTATCTTTTTGATACGCGGGTTCGGTTTTAGTGTTATCTTGATGACTTCTGCCTCACCGTTGGGGTTAGCCGTGAAATAGACGATACGCGAACCGGGAGTTCCCTGAGTGACATCGTATTCGCGGTCACGGGTAATCGAAGTGATATTGAATCGCTTTATATAATGAAATCCTTCTTTTCCGTCGCGATACACCACATTGTAAATGGTACGTTTGTCGTTCTTTTTGAAAACGTTTACATACAGTACGTTTTTGCCGACAAACATCTTGTCGGTTACACGAACCACTTTGTATTTTCCGTCTTTATAGAAAATAATCACATCATCAATGTCCGAGCAATTGGCCACAAACTCGTCTTTCTTCAGGCTTGTGCCGATAAAACCTTCTTCGCGGTTGATATAAAGCTTCTCGTTAGCTTCGACTACCTTTGCTGCTTCTATGGTATCGAAATTGCGCAGCTCGGTGCGTCTCGGATAATTCTTGCCATATTTTTCCTTCAGCATCTCATACCAGTTTATGGTATAATCGATGATATGCGCCAGTTTATCATTAATGTCTTCTATTTCTTCTTTGATGCGGGCGATGTTTTCGTCTGCTTTATCTTTATTGAATTTCAGAATACGTGCCATTTTGATTTCCATCAATTTCAGGATATCTTCTTTCGTTACTTCCCTGATAAATTGCGGATAGAATGGGGTCAAACGTTCGTCGATGTGTGCACAGGCCGCATCCATATTTTCAGATTGTTCGAATCTTACGTCTTTATAAATGCGTTCTTCGATGAATATCTTTTCAAGAGAGGCAAAATGAAGATTCTCCAGAAGCTCTCCTTTGCGTATTTCCAATTCCTGACGAAGCAGGGACAATGTATTGTTTACAGATTTTTTCAATACGTCACTGACAGTGAGAAAGTGTGGCTTGCGTGCATCAATCACGCAACAGTTAGGTGATATGCTCACCTCACAGTCTGTAAATGCATATAAGGCATCCAGTGTTTTGTCGGAAGATACTCCGGGAGCGAGATGCACCAATATCTCTACTTTCTCTGCTGTGTTATCATCTACCTTACGGACTTTTATCTTCCCTTTTTCAACTGCTTTCAAAATGGATTCTATCGGTGACGAGGTTGTCTTTCCATAAGGAATTTCGGTGATGGCCAGCGTCTTGTTATCCAGCTTGTTTATTTTGGCGCGTACTTTTTACCACACCGCCGCGCTCTCCGTCATTATAACGGGATACATCGATAGACCCTCCGGTTTGGAAATCAGGGTATAATTTGAACTCTTCTTTGCGCAGATAGGCAATAGATGCGTTGCATAAATCATTAAAGTTATGCGGAAGAATCTTTGAAGAAAGTCCTACGGCGATGCCTTCCACTCCCTGAGCGAGAAGAAGCGGAAACTTGACCGGTAGTGTTATGGGTTCTTTGTTTCGTCCGTCGTATGAAGATTGCCATTCGGTGGTTTTGGGATTAAAGACCACGTCGAGGGCAAACTTCGAAAGCCGGGCTTCAATGTAACGGGGAGCTGCCGCACCGTCGCCGGTCAGAATGTTACCCCAGTTTCCCTGACAGTCTATCAACAAGTCTTTTTGTCCTAATTGTACCAGTGCGTCACCGATAGAAGCGTCACCGTGAGGATGGAATTGCATGGTATGACCTACAATGTTGGCCACTTTATTATATCGTCCGTCATCCAATCGCTTCATACTGTGAAGAATACGCCTTTGAACCGGCTTAAGTCCGTCATTGATGTGCGGAACGGCACGTTCCAAAATAACATAAGAGGCATAATCCAGAAACCAGTTTTGGTACATACCGCTTAATTGATGCTTGACAGATTCATTTTTGGTATCTGCGGGCTTATAGTCTGAATGTTGGTTTTCCGCTACGGGAGTATTTTCATCGTTCTGTTCTTCTTTATCGATAATATCTTCGCTCATATATATTTAAATTCCTTAATGTTCTGCTGATATGCACGCAAAAATACGATTTTTATTGAAAAAAATCATTTACTTTGCACATTATTTCGTCCTAATTAAGGGATGACAACAGGAAAAACAACAAAAGTGTAAGAATAAACATAAAAGGAAAATGGCACAAGAAGATGTTTTTAAGAAATTAGTTTCTCACTGTAAAGAGTATGGTTTTGTATTTCCGTCAAGTGATATTTATGACGGATTGGGTGCTGTCTATGATTACGGTCAGATGGGAGTGGAGTTGAAGAATAACATCAAACAATATTGGTGGCAGAGCATGGTGCTGTTGCACGAAAATATCGTGGGTATCGATTCGGCAATTTTTATGCACCCTACTATCTGGAAGGCATCGGGACACGTTGACGCTTTCAATGACCCCTTGATTGACAACCGCGACTCTAAGAAACGCTATCGTGCCGATGTTTTGATTGAGGACCAATTGGCTAAATACGATGATAAAATCAACAAGGAAGTTGCCAAAGCCGCCAAAAAGTTCGGAGAAGCTTTTGATGAAGCACAGTTCCGCAGCACCAATGCACGTGTGCTGGAGCATCAGGCTAAACGCGATGCACTTCACGAACGTTTTGCAAAAGCATTGAATGATAATGATTTGAATGAACTTCGTCAGATTATCTTGGATGAGGAAATCGTCTGTCCTATTTCGGGTACGAAGAACTGGACGGAAGTGCGTCAGTTCAATCTGATGTTTACTACCGAAATGGGCTCTACTGCCGACGGTTCTATGAAGATTTATCTCCGTCCAGAGACGGCACAGGGTATTTTCGTGAATTACCTGAATGTGCAGAAGACCGGTCGTATGAAAATACCTTTCGGTATTGCTCAGATTGGTAAGGCGTTCCGTAACGAAATCGTTGCCCGTCAGTTTATCTTCCGTATGCGTGAGTTTGAACAAATGGAGATGCAGTTCTTTGTTAAACCGGGTACCGAGCTTGATTGGTTTAAAACCTGGAAGGAAACCCGTTTGAAATGGCATAAAAGCATTAGGATTTGGCGATGACCATTATCGTTATCATGACCATGATAAATTGGCACATTATGCGAATGCTGCAACGGATATCGAGTTCTTGATGCCTTTCGGATTCAAGGAAGTAGAAGGTATTCATAGCCGTACTAACTTTGACTTAAGTCAGCACGAGAAATTCTCAGGCAAGAGTATTAAATATTTCGACCCGGAATTGAACGAAAGTTATACTCCGTATGTTATTGAAACATCCATCGGTGTAGACCGTATGTTCCTGAGCATCATGAGTGCTGCTTATACGGAAGAAAAGTTGGACAACGGTGAAACTCGTGTCGTTCTGAAATTGCCCGCAGCATTGGCTCCCGTAAAACTGGCTGTCATGCCTTTGGTCAAGAAGGACGGTTTGCCTGAAAAAGCGCGTGAAATCATGGATAATCTGAAGTTCCACTTCCATTGCCAATATGATGAAAAGGACAGCATCGGTAAGCGTTATCGCCGTCAGGATGCCATCGGTACTCCTTATTGCATCACTGTGGATCATCAGACACTCGAAGATAATTGTGTGACATTGCGCAACCGCGATACCATGCAGCAGGAGCGTGTCGCTATTTCGGAATTGAACAATATCATTGCCGATAAAAGTAAGTATAACAAGTCTGTTGAAGACTTTGCAATAATTAATAGTGTATGAATAAAAGTATTCTTTGGCTGATTAGCCTGTTGTTTGCCGCTTCATTTGCAATTGTTTCATGTAGTGAATCGGATGGAGAGGAAAATCCTTATGCAAACTGGCAGGAGCGTAATCAGAAATATTTGGATTCCATTGCGGCTGAGGCAAAGGCGAATCCGGTGAATGGAAAGTTGTTCGTTCCTATAAACTTCCTCCTTTGGGCTTGAATGAGCAGGGAAAGGTGAACGAGTATGTTTATTGTAAGATAATAAACAACGGAGAAGGAGAAAGACCTCTGTTTACGGATACTGTGGCGGTTAATTATCGGGGTAAGTTAATAAACGGAACTGTTTTTGACCAAAGCTATAAAGGAGAATTGAATCCGAGCATTGCTGTTCCGGCCGAATTTCCGGTAGGCGATGTGATTGTCGGGTGGACAACAGCTCTTATGAATATGACCGTAGGCTCCAGATGGGAACTTTATATTCCTTCCGAACTTGCTTATGAAGAAGCCGGAAGCGGTTCGATACCGGGCTATTCTACTTTGTTTTTTGATGTGGATTTGGTGAAACTTATTCCTTTGGCATCGAATGGTAAAAGTGCAGAATCGGCTTTGGATACTGAATAAGCGGTTATCATAAAAAGATTTGAAAGAGTATTGCAGTTCTTCTGTGATACTCTTTTTTTTATGAGAATATGTTCAGCAAAGGCTGTTTCATGTTTGGCTATCCGTTTGTCGGGCTAAGCCTTGCATGCCCCAAAGGCTAACCCTTTTTTGTATATGGCCAAAAGCTTTTTTACGTCCGTTAGTACGTCCCACTGCAACAGAACGTACGTCCCACTATAGCAGGATATACGTCCCACTGTAGGACGTACGTCCCACCGTTGTAGGACGTACTGGTTCTCCGTATAAAAAGGGTTAATCTGAGGTATGAAAGTGCTTTGCTTTGGGCAAGAAGAGGCTTGGTTCTAAAAAAAATAATCTTTTATCTTGGTCTACCCCTTAGAAAGGAGATTGACGCAAAAGATAAAGATTATAATATTAAAGAATTAAAGCTTGTGTGAGTGGATTATTTCACATTTCCCCACTTTAATCAGGTATTCTGCAATCTGTACGGCATTCAGTGCTGCGCCTTTTCTTGATTTGATCGCCTACAATCCAGAAAAGTCAGTCCGTTCTCATTGGCCAAGTCCTTGCGAATGCGGCCAACGTAAACAGGATCTTTACCTGCCAGGAACAATGGCATGGGATATTCTTTTCTTCTCTGGATTATCCATCAATACCAAACCTTCTCCTTTGGCAAATGCTTCATGGGGGCTTCTTCGGGAGAGATGGGACGTTCTGTTTCTACCCAGATGCTTTCAGAGTGAGCGGAGAGCAGGAACACGTACACACATGGCACTTACCTGAATGTCAGAGGTGCATAATTTTACGTGTCTCGTTAAACATCTTCATTTCTTCCTTGGTATAACCGTTGTCGGTAAATACATCAATTTGGGGAATCAGATTGAATGCCAACTGATAAGCAAATTTATCTACAGTGACGGGTTCATTAGCCAATACCTGGCGATATTGTTCGTACAATCGTCCATGGCTGCTGCAACCTGCGCCGCTGGCAGCCTGATAAGTAGCTACATGCAAATACGCTTAATGTGAAAGGTTTTCGATGGCTTTCCGGGGGCGACTACCATTTGATTGTTGGCGCCATTGGGATTGGCTATCACATTGCGTGGACGGTTTAATGTCTTCCGGTTCACTCTGGCACAACCAAAATATCTTCATCCATACGGGTATGCGCTGGAATTGTCGATTAATACGGCTGCCATGTTTGGTGATGGTTTCACAAAATTTTTTGTGGTTAAGATTCCAAGCCGATGTGAAAGCGATGTCAACACCTTTAAAGTCATCGTTGTGCTGAAGGAGTTTTACTTCTATCTCTTTACCGCGGAAAGTGTATTTTTCGTCCTGCACTGCGTGAAGAACCGAACAACATCAACTCATCCAACGGGAAGTTTCTTTCATCGAGCACACGCAGGAACTCTTGTCCTACATCCCGCTCGCACCAACAATTGCTACTTTCATTTTGTTTTTTTATTTTATAAATTAGTAATACTAATCTGTTTACCTGCCAAGCGAAAGCAGTTCAGATTGGCAAATTAGAACATTTTGGAATATAAATCAGTAAAAGTTGTTCCTTTTCGTAATTTTGTCGATATTATGGTATAACCCTCAAAATAAAAGCAATGGGGTATTCGGTTTTAAATATTCATTTTCGGTTACTGACCCTACTTGGATATTCTTCCTGGTACTTATTATTATATTTGTTTGCTCCCATGATATTGGGGCGTTTGCATTCCTCATATCATCGGTATGATTCTTGCGGTGTATTTGATTTGTAAATATGGTTTGTATTTTTGGAGCGAGATATAGCTTGATTTCGAGTTATTCGGAAAAGAGTGGGATTGTATTATATCATGTTTCTGGCGGGGCTGGAGATGGATATGGATGACAAAAGAACAAAACAAAGGGATTGGTCTTTTGGACTGTTCACTTTCCTCATCCCGATGGGGCTTGGTATATGGATGTATGGTTAATTATGGATTGTCACTTCTGTCCTGCTGGCCGGCCTTATGTATGCCAGTCATACTTTGATTGCTTATCCCATTATCAGCCGGTATGGCTTGTCGCGGCAACGGACGGTCAGTATCACTATTGGTGGTACGGCGGTGACTGTGGTGCTGGCTTTGATGGTGCTGGCTGTTATTGGTGGTATGTATAAAGGTGAGGACGTAGGCGGACTGTTTTGTTTTGGGTGCTGTTGGTTGCCAAGGTGGTTTTGCTGTTCGGACTTATCATATTTTTAATGCCTCGCATCAGCCGGTGGTTTTTCCGTACATATGAGGATGCGGTGATGCAATTTATATTTGTGCTGGCTATGGTGTTCCCGGGCGGAGGCTTGATGGAACTGGTGGGGATGGAAGGTATTTTTGGGAGCTTTCCTTGCCGGGCTGGTATTGAATCGTTTTGTTCCTCATGTTTCTCCTTTGATGAACCGGCTGGAGTTTGTGGGTAATGCGCTGTTTATTCCCTATTTCTTGATTGGGGTGGGAATGATTATTGATGTACGTTGCCTTTTTACGGAAGGTGAAGCGCTGAAAGTGGCGGTTGTAATGACCGTAGTGGCGACATTCAGTAAGTGGCTGGCTGCATGGATAACCCAGAAGATATATGGCATGAAAAAAGTGGAGGGCAGCCTGATATTCGGATTAAGCAATGCACAGGCTGCTGCGACTTTGGCCGCTGTGTTGATAGGTCACGGTATTATTATGGAAAATGGAGAGCGGTTGTTGAATGATGATGTTTTTGAATGGTACGGTGGTCATGATTTTGTTCACTTGTATTATAAGTTCTGTTGTGACAGAGCGTGCCGCACGCAAAATGGTGACCCAGGAAAATCTGATGGAGGGCAGCGAAGGTAAGGAACAGGAACGCATCTTGATTCCGGTAGCTAATCCTGAAACCATAGAAGGATTGGTAGGCATGGCTTTGATGATGAGGCATCCTAAACAAAAAGAGTCATTGGTGGCACTGAGTGTGATCAATGATAATAATACTTCAGAAACCAAGGAACTCATAGGCAAGCGTAACTTGGGCGTACGGCGATGATTGCTGCTGCTGCCGATGCGTCTGTAAAGACTGTGTTGCGTTATGATTTGAATATTGCGCAAGGTATTATTCATACGCAGAAAGAATATGCGGTAACGGATATTGTAATAGGTTTGCATCGTAAGACGAATTTGATGGAATTCTTTCTTTGGTACAATGACGGAAAACTTGTTGAAGGGCACGAACCGCCAGATTATGATCGCTAAATTATTGATGCCTGTCAATACGTTGCGCCGGATTGTGGTGGCGGTTCCCGATAAGGCGGAATATGAAAAAGGTTTCTTGAAATGGATGACACAGCTCTGCCGTATGGGTAAACAATTGGGATGCCGCGTGCATTTCTTTGCTACGGAAGATACATTGAAGCATTTGCGTGCCCTGACAGAAAAACAGGAGGCGAATACTTTTACGGAGTTTTCTTTATTGGAAGAGTGGGATGATCTGCTTTTTTTATTGACCGGACAGGTGAATTATGACCATCTGTTTGTGGTTGTGTCTTCGCGTAAAGGTTCCATCTCTTATCAGACTTCTTTTGAACGTCTGCCGTCACAAATCAGCAAGTATTTTGCCAATAACAGTTTGTTGATTGTGTATCCGGATCAGTTAGGGGACGATCCGCAAGAGATTGTTTTTTTTTCTGACCCTCGCGGGCAATCGGAAACACGAGTATATGATAATGTAGGAAAATGGTTCTACAAATGGTTTAAGAAAGGTGATGAACGAAATTAATATAGAGTGGTAGCAACGTACGGAGTTGTTGCTGGGAAAAGATAAGATGAAACGCCTGCGTCACGCTCATGTGTTGGTGGTAGGTTTAGGTGGAGTTGGGGCGTATGCTGCCGAGATGATTTGTCGTGCAGGAGTAGGCCGTATGACAATAGTGGATGCAGTACATTGTGCAGCCCAGTAATATTAATCGTCAGCTTCCGGCCCTTCACTCTGCTGTGGGACGTCCCAAAGCGGAAATTTTGGCGGAACGTTTCCGTGATATTAATCCTGATTTGGAATTGACTGTATTGGTGGAGTATCTGAAAGATGAGCGTATTCCGGAATTGCTGGATAGTGCAAAATTTGATTTTGTGGTGGATGCCATTGATACGGTAGCTCTAATGTTACTATATATAATGTGCTTCAACGCC
>VOFK01003930.1_pt1 | contig 15083 bp, 26 predicted proteins | sample 5384121 | NCBI WGS metagenome assembly VOFK01 (sample SAMN12384730, study PRJNA508395) | human gut metagenome | isolation source: healthy gut J | host: Homo sapiens | reverse complement strand
CAGCGGTTGGTTATCCGTTTTAATCCATGAACACCTCGTCGATGGAATAGACCACGACATTCCTCCGGCGCGACGTATTTGAGGTAAATTGATAGATGCCGGCTGCTGTACGCCATATAATACGCCATTCGCGGCGGCGCGATGATGAAATCCATCGCCAGAGACGGATTGGCCTGCAGCTCCGAGAAAAAATGCGACGTGCCTTCCAGCTTTCGCCCCGGCGCTGCGCCGGCTGGGCGTTACGCGCCAGACGCGCTGACGCCTCCGGAAACGAAGCCGCTGGCCGGAAAGCCCGCAGCGCTTGAGCGTAGGCGTGATGGCCAGGCAGATGGTCTTGTCCGTCCGGCTCTCGTCCGCCACGACGAGATTGGTGTCCAGCGGATCGAGGCCGCGCTCCCGGCACTCCACGGAGGCGAAGAAGGATTTCAGGTCGATTGCGATATAGGCTCTCTCTTTCATGCCCATTCCCTCCTTCCCGCGCCTGCGCCGCGCACATCAAAACGGCCGGGCAGCGCCCCTTTCCGACGCTCTCCCGGCCGCTATCCTTTGATTTTCCTTTGGCTCCACGCGCGCACCCGCGCACGTCCGAATGGGTTTTTATATGCGGAGGATGAAGCCTGTTCCGTCAGTCAACGGAATCCTCCCGCGCCGATATCACTTTGTCTTTCGCTGGATTCCTCTTCTGCGAGCGCCATCTTGGCGATCTCTTCTTCGGTCAGCCCAGCCAACGCGCCCTCATACATCGTATCTTGCGCGGCGTCATCGCCCTGCGCCAATTCGGCGGTGGCTTCCGGCTCCTGTTCCAGCGCTGCGGTGGTTTCCGGCGTCGCGGTCACCGTGGGTGCAGGCTTCGCGCGCTGTTCCCCTGTGAGATAACAATCAAAACCGATCACAGCGATCAGCGCGACCACCAGCACGGCGACCACGGCTTTCATACCCGGCTGCATCGGACTCACCCTTTCTTTTCCCGCCCTTCAGGCGGCCTCGTTGTTGCCTGCCAGCGAGAGTTTTTCGCTGTCGTTTACAGGTTTTCCAGTTCGATCAGGCCGCAGCCGCCATCCTTGCGGCGATACACCGTCGCGGCTCTGCCCGTTTCGACATTGTTGAACATGTAGAAGGAATGACCGAGCATGTCCATTTCCAGAATCGCGTCTTCAACGCTCATCGGCTTGGAAGCGTACCGCTTCACGCGGACCACTGTGATCTCTTCCTCGTCCGCGTCCGCCGCAGCGTCCGCGACCGGCGGCTTCTTCCTCAGGTCGCGCGCCAGGCGCGTCCTGAGCTTCTTCATCTGCCGCTCCAGAACATCTATACCTTTATCCAGCGCGGGGAGGGAAATCTCCCGCTCCTGGTTTTCCGTGCGAAGTGTGTGACCCATATAGGGCATGGTCATTTCGACCTTGTAGGTGTTCTTCTGTTCCGTAATGCGAACGCTGATTACCGTATCGCCCTCGGCCTCATCCTTGAAATAGGCGTCCATACGCTGATGGATTCTGCGCTCCATCGTTTCAACGATCCCAGCGGGAACATGCGCATCCTTAATCACAAAACGTGTAATCATGAAATCGGCCTCCTTTGCCTTGGGATTGCCTTAAAATGTTCGCTTGGCCTTTTCGGCTCTTTCTCCTTTCTTCGCTTATAGTATACGGAATTTGTCAGCTTTCTTCAAGCCAAATCGCATATTGATTGTAAGGAATTAACAAACGTTCGTCCTGTTCAGCAGCTTTTTCATAAGTCGGCAGCATGTCCTTCTCCCGAACGGATTCGGCCAGCCGGTCAATCGCAATCCAGCCGACGGCGCTGTTCTCGTCCTCCGCCACGCGCAGGGGCAGCGAATCGTCCGCCTCAAACAGATACGATACGTTCAGGTGCAGGTGGCTGCCGACCGCCTTCCCGCGCTTCACGTGCGCCCAGACCGGCAGAATCTCCAGCGAAGCCGCGCCGTTTCAATCTGTCGAGCCGCTCGATGCCCGTCTCCTCCCGCGCCTCGCGCATCGCGACGTGCAGCAGGTCGGTTTCGCCGTCCGCGTGGCCGCCCGTCCATGCCCAGCTCTGATAGATCTTGTGGAACGCCATCAGCGTTTTCGTGCGCGCCCGGTTGACGATGACGGAGGAAGCCGTCACGTGTGCGTAGGCGCAGTCCCGCGTCAGAAGCCGCTCGCCTTCCCGGTCAATCAGGGGGTCAGTATTTCCGCCTTCTCCGCCGCCTCGCGTTCGTCCTTCGGGACATAGCCCCTGATCGTCTGCTTCCAGTCCTCGGGAATGTTCGGGTTTTGCATCGTCAAGCCGCCTTTCGCTTTGTTGCGTGCTCTCAGCTTACCACAATTTCGCCCGCGATGCAAGTCAGCCGAATCCCTCGTCCGCCGCGATCAGCTCGCCCTGCGGGGTCATCTCCACGGCAATTCCGTCCTCCTCGTTTCCCGCCTGATAAAACCAGATGCGATAGTCCGCCTGCCTCGTCTGCTCGACATACATCAACTTTGCATTTCGCATGCCGCGCCGTCCACGGCTTTTTTCGACGCTTCCAGCCTTTTTTCCATGCTTCTTTCCGTATTGCCAGGCGTATTCCCGCGCCTTTTCCTCCGCTTCTTCGAAGCTCAATTCGTCGTCCAGCGGATTGACATGATACACCTCCGCACGCATCGGCTTGCCCAATTCCGCATCTTCTCCAAGCCGCGTAAAACCCGTTACGGCTCGTTGTCGTACCAGCTCAGCTGCACCCAGTCGTCCGTGCCGATTCCGTTCACTTCCACAATTCCGCTCGGCAGGCGTTTGGCGCAGCACCTTCGCGTTTTCGTCCGGCGCAGCGTAAACCGCCTGTTCGCGCCCGCCTCGGCGGTGTACCACCGAACGACGTGCGCCACACGCGCTCCCGCCATACGCCCCGTAGGTCAGCTCGCGCGCGGCATCCGCCCTCCAGCGCCGCCTCGCCTTGACCGATGCGCACGGATCCACGCGCGCTGAACCTCCAATACCTCCGCCACCGTGCCGCTGTAATAATGGAACAGCATGTCGCTGCTCTCGTCCGGCTCGGCGTAGAGCGTCACCGTGTCGCTCTCACTCCACCGGCGCGCAGACGGCAACGCCCGTTGCGGCAGGGGGGTGTTGTAAACGTTCATCACCTCGCCCTTCGCGGACATCTCCACTATCAGTATATCCATCGACCATTTCCGCCCGTCCATGAGGATCGGATCATTCATATAGACGTGATAAAACGTTTCTCCCGTCAACGGCTCGTAAAAACAAACCGCTGCAATCCCAGCGCATTTTCCTCATCCAGCACCCGCGCATCCGTGTAGACCTCGGAAATGTTCCATTCTTCCCGCTTTTGGGGCACCCATTCGCGCAGTTTCCGCATGGCATCGTCCCGCGTAATTTCGCCCGCCAGCGGCAGAACCATCCATGACGAAGTCCATCGTTGCGGCCGGATCGTCCACGTCATGGGGATAAAGCCGTTTCGCCCCAGACCGCCACCCATTGGCCGTTATAGCCCATGATCTTCGGCGCCCGACGCCGCGAGGGTATCAATCACCCCGGATTGCTCGTCGCAGGCTTCATAAACCGGCGTATCCTCGTCAAATGCGGGCATTTCGGCGTATTGCTGCACCTCGCGCATCGCCTCCGTGCCGTATTTCAGCCGTTCCTGCCGAATATAGCCCTCCAGCGATTCGCCCGTCATCCCCATGCGCACATGCGCCCAGCCGTCCGCAAGGTCGAGCACCTGCAGCGGCGCGCCCTGAAAATAGCGCATCAGCGTTTCGCTCCGCCCGTCCGGCGCTTCATGCAGCACAACCGAGCCGTTTTCCTCCCCGGCGCGCAAGACCGCGCCGATTCGCGCGCGTATCGAGGTCGGCAGACCAGCGCCGCCGTCGCAAAGCATCATCATCGTGCAGAACCGCGCCCCCATATTGTTTTCATCATGAAATTCCTCCTTTCTACTATAGACGAAGCAAACGGGCGAAAATTTCATTTTTTATGAAAAACGGGGCGCACCATGAACGGTTTCCGTCCCGATTCGTGTTTATATGGATGTATTCAGTTCAAAGCCTCTGGTGGGACGCCATCGTCGCTCGCCTGTGGCGGATTCACGATGGAAAACCCTCGAAGAGCGTCGGCGCGACGGAAAGCGTTTGTCCTTTAGTTCATCTTCACCGCGTCTTTTTCAAACCGGATGCCGTATTTGAACAGAAAACCGAGCACGAGCGCCGCCGCGCAGACCCGACGGCGCGAGCAGCAGGGCGGCCAGCGCATACAGCGCGGCACATCCGCCACCTCATTGGGGATGGCCACGATCACCCGCAGCACGGATATGCTGACGAAAGCGTTCACCGCATTGTTTTTGATGGTTTCAAATCCATGCTCATCCCCTCAGGCCTTGACCACGCGAACCCGCATGCCGAAAGCACGACCAGCAGCGCCGTCAGCACCGCCAGACGGATGCTTTCGCGACGCACGCCAGCACGGCCAGCCACATCGGCACTTTGACAAAGGTTCGCCCCCGTGCCCCTCGACAACGAGCCTGCTGCCGAAAATCAGGCTTTACGATCTCTTTGATTTTATCCCACATCGTTCTTCACCCCGTATGCTTACAGGCGGGTAATCATCAGCTTGCCGCTCATGGTATCCATGTGAATCGGCAGGGCGCAGGTGCCGTAGCGGTTCGGGCCGAACTCGTTGACGACCTTCCCGCTCATGCCGCTGATATCGGCCACAAACCCGCGGATGTCGCCGGGGAGCGCCACATGCGCGTTCGCGCTCATGGAGTTGAGCTGCATTTTGCGCGTCGGCGCGACGGTGCAGAAAGCACCTCGATGTCGCCGGAAACGCTGTTGATCTCCCATTCCTCGCTCGCGCCCTCGGCGTGAATCCGGCCGGAAACGACGCTCAGATCCGCCCGGTTCGCGTCGCAGAGACGAACTGCCTGCCCGAAACGGTGTTGACCACCACGTCGCCCGCGCAGGCGCGACGGTCGCGCTGCCGGAGATCGTCGTCACGTCGATTTCCTTTGCGCGGATGCCCGCGTCCGGCTCGACGCGCACATCGCCGGAGGTCGTGTTCACCTTCACCTTGTCCACGTCGATGGCGTACAGGCGGATATCGCCGGAGGTCGTGCCGAGCACGTAGTCGGCGGCATAACCGCGCGGCACGCGCACCGTCACCTTGCCGCCCTCCTTTTGAAGACGGAGAAGAACGTCTTGAACACATCCGGGTTCGCGCGGCGCACGTTCAGCGCGTGCTCCTCCATCGTCACAGTCGGCTGCTCCACGCCTTCGCGCCCGGCCTCCCATTCGACGAGCACATCCGTGCCGTCCGCCGCCTTTACGGTGACGTCGTCGGAATCGAGGCTCACGTTCACCTCGCGCAGCCCCGCCGCCGGATAGCGGCTGATGACGACCATGCCCGGCGCACCGCTGATCGGCTCGGCCTGTCTGGCCGCGTTCTCCGCGTCGCGCACCACGTCGTCGATGTCAATCGGCTCGTTGGGGCAGCCCGCGTCCGCCTCCACCTGCGCCGCGTCGGCGTTCAGGCTTTCCTGCATCGCGTCCATCTCGCGCCGGAGCGCGTCAAGCTCGTCGTCCGTTTCGGGTTTTTCTGTCTTTTCGGCCTTTTCCTGCTCGGCCAGCTTGGCGAGCTTCTTTTCCACCTCGTCAGCCTCGGTCTCCAGCGCGTGCCAGGCCTTTGCGCGCAGCGCCCGCGCGCCCTCCTGATCGCCCGCCGCCTGCTTGAGCTCCGCCTCGGCGCGGATGCTTTGGGCGCGTTTGCGCAGCGCCGCCGGAGCCTTGGGCTTTTCCTCGCCGAAATCGATGACAATTTCGCCCTTGTCGCCCGACAGCTTGTCGATCGCCTTGCCCGCCGCCTTCTGCGCGTCGCTCAGCCCCTTGCCGACCGCCTTGCCGATGCCGCCGATCATGCCGCCCGTCAGGTCGTCCACCTGCCGAACCAGCTTCTGCGCCTGCGGCACAATCTGCTTGCCCACGTCGCCCAGCGCGCCGAACGCCTTGACCCAGCATCGTCGCCGATATCCGGCGTTTTTCGGTTCTGACCTCGAAATCCGGCGCTTCGTCCGCTTCGGCCTTCGCGGCCTTTTTCCTCGGTCTTTTCTTCTTTATCTTCTTTGTCTTCGCCCGGTTCGGCGTTCATGTCGCAGCAGGCTCTGCACGTCGCCCCAGCGACGCAGCCACCTCGGCGAAAGCCTCCTCCTCCGTCTTGCCCGCGCGAACGGAATCCTCGAAGCGCGCCTGCGCGTTGGCCATCATCTCGTCGCGCTGGGCGAGGTTATCCGCCGTCATCTTCATATCGGCAAAAATTTCATCAATCATTCTGCGAATCTGCTTGTTCATCATCTTGATGCGTCCTCCATTCAAACAGTTCGATATCACGGCGCGGTATTTGCGCCAGTCCGCCTGATGATTTTTCCGCAAAGAGCGCGCGCCCTTTCTCGGTCAGGTGGTATATGCCTGCGCGCGCCCGCGTTTTCGTTGCCCCAATAGGATTCGATCATCCCGGCCGCCTCGAGCCGCCGGAACGTCGTATCCAGGGGTCGCCTCTTTCAACTGCAATTCCCCGCGGGTGATCTCCTGCGTTTTTGCTGATCACATAGCCGTAATTGTCGCCCTGATCCAGCTGCGCCAGGATGATCGTATCCGTATAACCGCGAAGGATATCCGATGAATTCAGCATTTCATCACCTCCGACGAGATACAGTATATCTCCATATACCTCGCCTGTCAATGTATCTCGGTCACTTTTTTAAAAAATTCATCCACAGTCAGTCGTCCAATGAAATTTATCGTCATATCGTTGACGGTTTCCGGCATTTCTTCTATAATGAAGCTGACGAATCCCATGTCTGACGCTGCTTGGCATCGTTATGACCGATTGATAAGGAGGTTGACCCATGAAAAAAACCCACACGCTTCTTCTGGCTCTGTTCCTGTGCCTCGCGCTGATTTTCCCCTGCGCGCTGGCGGAGGACGCTTATGTGCCCGGCCAGCGGACGCAGGCGCGATCGACGCCGCGCTGGACGCGGGCAGATTGTCGGCGGCGAAACGCGCCTGACCTTTCAGCTTGGCGACGAAATTCTCTCCATGCTGTCAGGCGACGAGGGAGCCAGGCGCAGCTTGACGCGCTGATGGAGGTCATCGGCGGCGTCCGCCTTGCGGGCGGCTTCGGCAAACTCGAAGACGGCTATCGCGTGGAGCTGGGCGGCTCGTATACCGCGCCCTCCGGCGACAACGTCTTTGTCACCGCCGCGGCGAACCTGACCCTTGACGGCGTCAGCATCGAGAGCAACCTGATCGAGGGCGAGCGCCTGAGCATCCGCTGGGAAACCCTGCTGCGGCTGCTCGGCCTGACCGACGACGAGGTGAACCAGATCATGGCGCTCCGCGACGTGGATTGGGACAGCGCCATGGAGGAGCTTTCCACCGTCGTCGCGCAGGCCGCCGAGGAAATCGGCAGCTGGTTGAGCCGTATCTGGCCACGTCCGACTTCCTCCCTCGCTGGATATTCAGCAGCGCGACAACGTGGCGGCCGAGGGCGATTATCCGGCGGTCGATCACGAGATCTCCGTCACCTGCACCGCCGAGGATCTGGGCCGCCTCTTCCACACGCTGGCCGATCAGATGGAGCGGGACGACGCGCTTCTGCCCTACATCGAGAGCAGCTCGTCGCGAACACCACGGTGACCTTCACCAGCGACAGCGGCGAAACGACCCGCACCACGACCACTGCGGAGTTTTTCGACGGTATGCGCGAATTTGCCGACTCGCTCATGCTTGAAGACGCCACGCTCGGCATTCTGGTGGGCTACAACGACGACGGCCTGCCCTTCTACCTCACCGCGGCGCAGACGCTGGATGATGAGACCGCCGCGCTCTATCTCCAGATCAACCCCGGCGAAACGGAAAACGCCACCGTCTTCACCCTGACCATGCTGGAAGCGGACGACGAGGGCAACCTCTCCGACCGCATGGGACGCGGATATGACCCTCGTTCTCGATCCGGCCGATCCCAACGCCTTCTCCGTCGAGCTCAACGTTCAGTCCACCGAGCTCAACCTGTATTACGCCATGGCGGAATCCGCCGTCACCATCGAGGAGAATCTGCCGGGCTACAAGACCACGTTCTCCATGACGATAAGCGAACCGGACGAAACCAGCGGCCTGCGCATCGTCTACAACGGCGAAGGGCTGACCACCCTGACCGACACGGACGGCGAAAAGAGCACGTTCTTCATGACCGCCAATCTCTATGACGACGGCGACGACCCCATCGACCTCCTCGCAGAGAGCGGCCAGCTCATCGAGCCGGGCGACGGCGCGCTCTCCGGCAGCTTTACATGAACGAGAACGTCTATGTCGGCGGCCTCGGCCTGCCGTCACCGTCGGCTTTGACACCGCCGTTTCCTCGTGGGCTTACAACGCGGCGGAAACCGCCGCCCCTTCAGGAGACCCAGTTTTGAGGTCGCGACCGGCGAAGAGCTCGCCGCGCTGCAAAGCCGCGCCTCCGAGCGCCTCCAGCAGAAGCTGATCTCCCTGCTGTCGCTTATCCCGGCGGAGTTTCTGGAGCTGTTCGAGTAATCTTCTTCCGGTTTTCCGGGGCACTGATTACAATGACAGTAAATGAGTAAATTCGAAATTTTGCACAAATTCCGATAACGGGCGCGCGATGTGTATAGTGCAGTAAGATGGTTTACAGATTAGGCAACCACATCGTTTACAGTTTTTGGTACGCTAGAGCCATATCAAAGTAAGAAAGGAAGAACGATATGGCTTGGGAAGAAAGGACTGTAAAAAGAAATGCAGGGAAGAGTTTGTAAAAGGCGTGTATTGGCCAAAAAAAAAGAGCAAGGCTGCGCTGTGCAGGTAGTACGGGATCAGCCGTCCCACAGGGGACAAATGGCTTCAGCGATTCCAAGAAGGTCAGCCCCTGTCCAGATCGGAGCCGCGCGCCTCAAAGACAAGCTGGCCGCGTCTCACCGGAGATGGAGGCGAGCATCGTTCAACTGCGGCAGCAATACCCGGCGCTGGGCGCGGAAAAGCTCCGTAAAATCATGGAAAACAGAGGAGGTGAGAATCTGCCCTGTGCGCGCACGTTCAACAACATCTTTGCGCGCAACCATCTCATCACCAAGGACGCAAGTCTGGCGGTGACTCATATTCAGCGCTTTGAAAAAGAGAAGCCCAACGACATGTGGCAGACAGATTTCAAAGGAAATTTTGCTCTTGCCAACGGCGTTCGCTGCCATCCGCTGAACATTCTGGATGACAGAAGCCGTTTCTGCCTTTGTGTGGAGGCGCTGGAAAATGAAACCTTTTAGCGGTAAAGCCTGTGTTTGAACGGGTATTTTCTGAATATGGATTACCATTTAGCCTGCTGTGCGACAACGGGAATCCATGGGGCACAGCACAGAGCACGGGCTACACTGCCTTTGAGGTGTGGCTTATGGAGTTGGGCATCCTCACCCTGCATGGCCGCCCTCGTCATCCGCAGACCCAAGGGAAACAGGAGCGCTTTAACCGTTCTTTTACCCACGAGTGTCTGGACGGAAATACGTTCTTGGATACTGCGGATGCTCAGATAAAATTTGGAGGCTACCGCACATTTTACAACACCGAGCGCCCGCATAGCGCTCTGAACCTTGCCGTACCCGCAAGCGTTTACGTCAAGAGTGAAAGAGCGTTTCCCACCCGGATATCGGACTGGGACTATGGCGCTGATTGTCAGTTGTGCAAGGTCAAGGAGACTGGTTATTTTAGCTTTAGAGGACAGGGGATATTTTTCTCAGTGAAGCCTTTCGAGGCAAGCACATAGCAGTCCGTGAATCCCACCTCCCAGGCCAGATCACCCTGATCTTCCGGCAATTTCGGATCGGACGCATTGACCTTGAAAGGCGGGTTTATACCATGAAGCGGCGCTACCGTTTGGTCGATGACCCAAAAAATATGTAAACCATGTGCTTGCACAAAGTGTAAACCATGTTGCTCTTGACACGATGCGCGCCCCTACGGGCACGGCGTAACTTATTGCTTAGACGGAAAATAACCGAATCAAGAGCTCCCTCTTCGAGGGCGTGGAGCTTGTCGCCCGCGGTGCGGGAGGCAGGCAAGCGGAACGCCGGAAAAATGTCAGCGAAGCTGACTGAAGGAGTTAAGCGGGCGCGCCCGCGTTTTGTGCAGAATTTGCTTTCTTCTCAATTATTCTAAATGGACGCTTCTCCAAGCACAGAGAAGCGTCCATTTTTGTCAATTCCTTCATTGGCCGCGGCCGCCGATTTCTTCCGCCATCACAACATCCAAACGCATCCACCGCGTCTCGGCCAAAAGACATACACCGTCTCTTTTTCCCCAGCCGCGGTGCCCCTCCGCCTTCTCCACGGCCAGCAGGCGATTCGGCTCCGCGCCCTCCAGCGCACCTTGCCAGCAGGCGGAAGCAAAACTGCCCCTGCGCGTCGGGGCTCGTCACGTTCCACGCGATATACAGCTCCCGCTCCCACACATAATTGACGGCGTAGCGCTGTCCGTCCTTCCTCAACTCCGGCGGGCAGTGGTACACACGTAGCCGCCGTTGTTCACGGAATTTTGCGCGCCGAGTTTGAACCATGCGTCGCAGCAGATTCCCTGCGCGCGCAGCGCTCGCGAAAATATTTTTGCCATTCACACGATGATCTCTCCCCATGCGCCGCCTCCGGAACAGACCGCCGGGCGGCTTTTCTCTTTGGTAAGATCATAGTCCACATTCTGCGCAAAAGTCACGCAAGAAACCTTTTACGGGCGATAATGGCGCGTTTTTTCCTTCAAAATCAAGCGTTTTTCGAAAGCATCGTTTATCTTGTGATATATATTCTGCGATTTGCTTTGGGACCAAAAATCGGGGATGCGCCGCCGCAAAGGCAAGCGCATCCCCGTCGTTTTATTCCATTTCCTCGTACCGAAGAACGCGGCAGTCGTGCTCGTACTCATCCGCGTACAGCCTGCGCGTCAGGCTCTCGACCTCGCCGCTCTGGTTGTCATACGGATCATACCGCAGAAATCTGCGCGGCGGGTTGAACTCCTGCTGGAACGCGCTGCACGTCGGCATGCGCCACGGCTCGAGGTTGCCGAAATAGAAATTCCAGCGATCCAGATCGCCCGCGCGATAGGCCGAGCCGCCGAACGAGCAATCCGCGAACAGCCACCCGAACGGCGCAACATAGAACCGCGCCCAGTCGTGGTGCCCCGCGCTGTCCGGCTTGGTATACAGGCCGCTCTGCCACTGCGCCGGAACGCCGCACAGACGGCAGAGCGTCACAAACGTGATGGCCTGCACGCCGCAGTCGCCGCGCAGCCCGCTCAGGAAGTATTCCGGGATATTCGTCACCGTCAGATACGGCGGCATGAAACGATAGACCGCCTGCGTGGTGATGAAATCGTAAATTTTGCGCGCCTTGAGCAGCGCGTTCGTCGTCCCCCGACGATCTCCTTGGCCAGCGCGCGCAGATACGGCGTAAAGACCACGTGCGGCGGCTGCTCGCTCGGTATCGAACACCGGCTGCTCGGCATAGACGTCGCGCGCGTGCGGCTGCTGATACGGCGCGTCGATTTCATAGGCGACGTCGGCGCTGACCGTCATGCCCGGCTGATACGGAAGCTCAAAAGTAGATCGTGCGCTGCGGCTCGTCCTCCGGCGCGAGGAACGCGACGGGATGCGACGCGCAGAGCAGCGCGGCGGATTTCACCTGCGCGCCGACGATGGGCATCGGCAGGTGGACGCGCAGCGTTTCGCCCGGCGTGAGGCGGTCGCTGCGGATCGTCAGCTGCTCGTGCAGCTCAAAGCGCGCGTGCACGCCGCCGTTGGCTTTCATCTTGGCGATGATCTCGTGGAGCTGGCGGGCGCTTTCCCTTCGCGCCGTTTTTCACTTCGGGATCGGTCGCCCGCGCGGCGTATTCCGCGCGCGTTTTCAGCAGTCCGGACAGCGCATTATCCTTAAACCGCACCTCGCCGTTCACATAGCGCCAGTCGAGCGTGCCGTCGTCGCGCAGGGTTTTCCAGCTCTTCCTCCTCAAAGTCCTTCACGTGGCTTTGGAGGATTTCGAGCATCTGCGCCTGCGTATACGGATAGCGCGCGCAGAATCTCATATGCCAGCTCCGTCTGCACGCGCAGGCGCCTTCAGCGTCTCGGGCACGCGCGGATCATCGAGCCGCAGGCGGATGACGCGATCCATGCGCGCAAAGTCGCCGGCCTCGTAAAGCCGCTGGATATCCGGCGGCAGCGGATAGCTCAGATAGGAAAGATCAAGAAGCATACAACGACCCCCTTTTCACGCTCAGCCCAGCAGCTCGCGGACGTAGGCGATGATGTTTTCATCCTTCGCGTGGGCGAAGAACAGCTCGGCAAAGTGCTCGCCGGCAACCGCGCCGCGTACAAGCTCCTGATCGATGTCCTTCAGGCAGGTGATGAGATCCTTAAGCGTATGCGCACGCACGGCGTCGAGAATCTTCTTGTTGCGCTGCTCCGGCACGACGCGATCCGCCGGGTAGCCGTTGCCGCTGCCAAAGCCGAAGAGCTTTTCAAACGTATATTCGAGGTTCAATTCAGCGCCCCAGCCGAAGCCCTTTGCAAACGGCATGGATACCGCGTTGCCGTCGTTGATCTGGGCGAACATGAAGCCGTCGGAGGGATCGACCACGTGGCCGCAGAGCACGCCCGGGAAGCTGTTGAGCGCCAGCATCGCGCCTTCGCCCGTGCCGCAGCCGGTGACGACATAATCCGCCGCGCCGGAGTTGAGCAAAATCGCGGCGAGAATACCGTTCTGCACATAGGTCAGCTGGCTTTCGCCTTCCTTTGCCGTACATGCCGTAGTTATCGACCTGATGACCCATCGGGGTGACGACCTTCTTGAGCGCGGCCTCGATCGCCGCGTTCTTCGCCGCCTGACTGTTTTCGTTGATCAGCGCAATCCGCATAAATAAAACCTCCTGACAAATGAATATGCTTTCGGGAAAGATTCTTCCGCGATGCATACACAATACCGCCGAGCGGGCGGCTTTGTCAAGAGGAAAAGGGATTTAGTTCAGCACGGAGGCGGGCACGCGGCGCAGCACGCCGATGAGCAGCGGGCCCACGACCAGACACGCGACGGCCTCGCCCGCGGCGACAGAGAGCATGCACAGCGGCAGCGCAATCGCCGGGGAATAGCAGAAATGCACGACAGCGCCGACGATCACGCCGTTAAACAGCACCGGCATCAGCGCGGCCAGCCAGAATTTTTCGCGCAGGCGGCGCGTGCAGAGCGCGGCCAGCAGCGTGGCCAGCGAGCCGAACACGATATCGAAAATCGTGCAGCCGCCGAGGATGTTGGCCAGCAGGCAGCCCACCAGCAGCGCGGGAACGGCCTCCGGCATCAGGATCGGCAGCAGGGTAAACGCCTCGGAGAAGCGAATCTGCACCTCGCCGTAGCTCAGCGGGGCCAGCAGAACGGTCAGCGCGGTATACCAGCGCGCGATGATTGCGCCGCGAGCCAGCGCGCGGGTGTCTTGCGGTTTCAAAGCACTCATGGATAACGATCTCCTTTGTTCATTTTTGCTAACCGGCAAAAACGACAGGGCAAGCGGCAGGGGCGGCCATGTTTTGCAATAAATAAAAAAAACGGCCTGAGCCGCTTGGAAGGCGCAGCGCGCCTTCGGCCCATAGTTTTGTTTAAGGACTGGATGGTTTCGAACAGTCCGCAAGGGTTGCCCACTGATTATAGCAAAGGCGCAAAAAAAGCAACCCTCTTTCTTTTCGAAAGATGGACTGCTTGCAGAAAAATAGACAGTGAAATAAAGCACCCTCCTGTTGTAGAATTGAGAAAGTCAAAACTACAACAGGAGGGTCGTTTTATGTCCAGACCATACACACATGTACAAGGATTGCTGCCTAGCGTATTGGCAATGAAGGAGGAGGGGTACACGTACCGACAGATTGCAAAACAATTCGGCTTAACAAAGGAACAAGTTGAGGAACTATGCAGCAGAGCGCGAAGAAAGCAGCGAAGAATTGAGAAAGGTTATATTCCTCAACCCAAAGGCCGTCCGAGAAAAACGCCGGCCACACAGGAGCAGTTACAGAATAACCGAATCGTCGAGCTTGAAATGAAAGTGGAGCTGCCGCAAAATTTTCTATCCGAATGTGGAAGGATGTGAGTGCCAAATATCGGGTAATTGAAAGGTTTAAGGAAAAATATCCAATTCAGAAAATGTGCGAGCTATTTGAAGTGTCCCGAAGCGGATTCTATAAGTGGAGAAAAAACGAGTATCACAGCCGCAGCAGCGCGGCGAGTTGGATCAGTTCATCATCGAGTGCCAGGCACAAGTGAATCAATCTTACGGATACTGCCGGGTATGCCTATGGATAAAACAGAATAAATCAGTTGAATATCATCCATTAACTGTGCTGCACCACATGCGAAAGCTGGATCTTCTGGCGCAGATCAGGCGCAGACGGCCCTATACACTGTATAAAGCAGGGGTGGCCATCGCTATGAGAATCTGCTGAATCGCCAATTAATCCAAAAGCAAATGAATTACCGCTGGGTGACAGATATCACTTACATCATTACGCCCGCAAAGGACCTATTATCTCTGCGCCATCATGGATCTTTGCGGCAGATACATTGTCGCATACCGCCTTGGCACTGAAATCAACGCAACTCTTGTCAGCGACACGGTTAGAGACGCATTTGCGCGGGAAAAAAAGGAAAGGTCGCTGATGGACTACTACTCCACAGCGACCAAGGCTGTCAGTACACCTCTGAAGAATACTTCGCCTTAACGCAAGAATACCACTTTTCGGCTTCAATGTCCAGACGAGGATGCCCTTATGATAACGCAATAATGGAAAACTTCTTTGGCACATTTAAGACCGAATGCCTTTACAGATGCAAACCAACTACCGGCGAACAGGTTCAGCAGCTGGTTGACGAGTATATCCATTTCTACAACTACCAACGCATTGATATGAAAAACGGCCTTACCCGTTTGAAATCCGGAGTAAAGCCGCGTAATGTCGTGCAATTCTACGACGGGGGTTGTTTTTCGTGTCTACTTGCCTTATAGCAGTC
>VOFK01003131.1_pt1 | contig 15097 bp, 17 predicted proteins | sample 5384121 | NCBI WGS metagenome assembly VOFK01 (sample SAMN12384730, study PRJNA508395) | human gut metagenome | isolation source: healthy gut J | host: Homo sapiens | reverse complement strand
CTCAAGTATGCTTCGTTCAGTTACATGTGCTGTTGAATCACTCTACTACCTCCATCAAGGTCGGAAACCCGATCACTTTATCTTTAAATATTTTTGCCAGTTCGTCATTCAAACGTACTCCCTGTTCCAAATGCCAACGATGTAATAACCCACTGCTTTCTACCTCCCATTGCAAAGAATACGCACTTCCTTCTTCCCGATGACTCAATATCCGGCAAATACGTGGGGCCTTCAATGTTCCCGTGCTTTCTGCACTTCAGGGATATAACTCTTTATCCAAATCATAAATTGTCGTGAACGTCATCGTCCACTTGAAAAGTTGTATTATAAATCAGCATATCATCGTTTCAATATATTATTTACCGCAAACATAGCAATTATTTCAGAATATTCCATTATATTTGCGCCAACAAAAGCAAAGACGTTTACAAACGTTATCAGTTAAGACAAAGGGGCGTTAGCTCATCTGGCTAGAGTGCGACACTGGCAGTGTCGAGGTGATCGGTTCGAGTCCGATACGCTCCCTTTTTTCTCTCCCAACTTTGAACTTTAATAGTGTACTGGACATGAACATCACAAAAATTTGCCACTATTCTTCTAATCATCCCATGTAATTTCCTGCTACGGAAACAAGTCTTCAAAAACAACACAATCAAACAATGCAGACTATGATATACGCCTCAATGATAGCATAGCAGCAGTAAACGCAATGCTAGAAGAAGGGGAACGCTGATGGAGAAAAAAATAAATGCTTTTTAGACGCATATATATCTAGACATCTAATTGTTTCAACAATGACATCCAAAGAAAAAAAAAGCAGGAAAAAATTGCGTTCTTTGTTAGAAAAAGGGAACTTGAGAATAACCCTGATTTCCTTTCTGATATAGCAGTCAAATTCGCTTCTATGGATAAAGTTAAAAAGTACCGATAATAAAGGATATAAATATCTTATATCCTTTACCTGTAGCAGCCTTCAAAAAACCGGAAAGTATAATATTTCTTTCAGAATTATAACGGCTTTAGATGAGGAAGAAGCCTCAATCTTATTGATAATCAGAAGTATTATATTCAAGGAAAATTCATAAGTCTTTCCGAAAGGAATCGATAAATATTAGACTAGATGTATTTGATGACAAAACAATTGAGATAGGGGAGTATTTTTATCAAAGAACCTATCGTTACTCCGGCAAACTAAAGACCTTTACCAAGGTCCTTTTTTACTTCGTCCATTTCTTTTATACGTTTCTCGCGGTCTTTAATAGGACCGTCTTTCTTGTCATTCTTGAATACATCATCGGCACGGTCGGCAATCTCACCGCTCCATTCTTCAAACTGGTCCTTGGCCGGACGGCCATTCGGCTCGATATTTTCCTCGGCTATCGAATCATGCCTGTTAATCATATCATCCATAAGTTTTCGTTTTAAAAGTTTATGGCTATAAGACAATACAAACGAAGAAAAAAAAGTTTTCTATTTTAATGATTTTTTTGAAGAAATCAATCATGTTATTATACTATCAAATGTACTGTAAGCACTCATTGTATGGCTCTTGTTTATCCTATCAGTCAGTTTTACCCTTTGCACAGAACTTAAAATTTTATTCTTATGGACTCTACTGATTGTTTTTTTAGAGATTCTTTCTGCTTATCAGTCATCCGACAGTGGTTGCCAAGTCTCTCTTTTTGGAGTATTGCCATCGTTTTGGCGTTGATTATTATAAATTCCTTGGCGGGTATCGTCATTACAAGTGTCAATTAACTAACCCCACTTCCCCTTCCGGTATGCAGCTGACTCTATTCATGTGAACGGTTCCCCCTCCGGTCATTCACGTTGTACATTATCTCCCAAATCTGTCAAATCGGACAACTTTGAGATTGTTTCGTTTCGTCTAAAACTGGGCAACGGAGTTGAGATCCGAAAATGTAACACTAATCTTGAGAGCATAACAGCTCTGCTTCAAAACCTGGGAACATTATGTTAGGGCTGAATCCCAGCATGCGCTTCTACCTGTGCGAAGGTCCGGTAGATATGCGAAAAGGTATTTTCACCCTTGCCGAACTGGTACGCAAGATTATGGGCAAAGAGCCCTCCACAGGGGACATTTTCATCTTTTTGAGTAAGGACCGGCGGAACATCAAAATCCTTCATCATGATACAGGGGGATACGTGCTTTATTGGAAGAAGCTGGACAAAGACCGTTTCCTCCTGCCTGTTTTCTGCAAGGCCAGTCATCGTTATGAAATCGGTTGGGAGAAACTCGTGGTTCTGCTCCAGGGTACTGTCCGCAAAGAATTACTCGTAGGGTAGTACGAGGTTACAGAAGAATCGATTGTATGCGGTTATATATCTGACTATCAATATATTAATATATTAAAAGTCTTGCATAAGTCAGTTTTTTTTTGTATATTTGCGACATGGAAGACAAGGAAACGATCAACGTATTAATCGCCCAGCTACTGTCAAAGGATGATGAGATCCTGCGGCTTCGAAACCTGCTTGACGACTTGCAGCGTGAACAGCAGTCGGGTAATATGCAGATCCTGTCTAAACTTGACAGGGCACTTGAGGAACTGAAAAGCATGAGACATGACAACAAGGCGCTTTCCAACCGTCTTTCCCGGGCCCTTGAGGCCAAGTCAGCCGCAGAAGAGAAAATACAGGAGCTTTCCAGTGCCCTTTGAAGCGCTCGAGAATACGCGTGCTGATGAGCTTTATGAGATTGCCAGACAGAAACGGCAGTTATACGGGCGTAAATCCGAGAAGAAATCTTCCTTGTCCGCAACGAAGCAAAAAAGACCTCAAAGAGGATAAGGATGATTTTGACGGCTCCGCTCCTTCGGCTCCGGTTGAAGACTTGGAGCAGAAAGCTGCGGAATCAGCCTCTTCTGAGGCCGCTCCCCGGCCTGAATCCCCTTCCTGCCGTAAGGATTATGGCAAGCAGTCCACCGGTGCGGAGAATGTGGTGGTACATTACTGTGATGAATCGGATATCCCTTCGGGTGCACGCAAGATAGGCATGCGTGAATGGATTCAATACTCGATTCAACATCAAGTGGTCAAACATGTATTCAAACTTGTACGGCTGGTGGATACACAGGGAAACATCTCGAACTATTATCAGCCTACAGACAAAAATGATACCCGCAGACCGTTTGAGAACGTCCTTGAAGGATATCCTGTGGATTTTGAACTGATGGCCCGCATTTTGGTTGACAAATACCAGTACGGTTTGTCTCTTGAACGGGTCGTAGACCGTCTCAAGGATGCCGGTGCACGTTTCAACACCTCTACCGTTTTGGCCTGGATAAAGAGGCACATGAAGGAGTTGTGCAAGCTTGAGGAACCTTTCCGGCAGTTGCTTCTCACACCCGGAAGCATGCTGTTCAGTGATGAGACTACCGAACAGGTCAGAGTGTACAACCAGCAGAAGGGTAAGTATGAATAATACCGTAAACAATACATTTGGGGAATAAAGAATCCCGACCGGAAAATAGCTTATTATCTGTATGACAACGGCAGCCGTAGCATGAAGGTCGCCCAAAAAGTTCTTCGCAGGCTTCCGGGGAAGTGTCACCACCGACGGCTACAATGTCTATAAAATGTTTGAACGGGAAGATTCCTCAATAACACGGTACGGATGTATGGCACACGTCAGGCGAAAGTTTGTCGATGCATTACAGACCGACCATCGGTCTGCAGACATAATTAACCTGATATCAAACCTATACTGGGTGGAGGCGGATTGCAGAATTAATCTTCTCTCCGAAGATGAACGCAGGATGGAACGTCAGAAGAGGGCAATTCCTATATTGGCAGAAATATGGCAGATGATAAAACCCGTTTTTGATCAAACACGCGGGGATACAGCCAACCTTTTTCTAAAAGCGGTCAGATATGCTGTCAATGAATGGGAAGCAGTATCACGCTATGTACAAAATGGAAAGGCGGAAATTGATAATAATACGGCCGAGAGGATGATGAAGCCCATTTGTATGGGAAGAAAGAATTATCTGTTTTGCGGATCGGAACTAGGGGCAAAGAATGCTTCTATGTTATACTCAATTATTGAAACATGTAAGATGAATGGATTAAGGCCGGTGAAATATATAGCGGAAATTTTAACTAAATTAACGGCAGGAGAAACAAATTACATGTCACTATTACCTATCAACAATAATAAAGAATACTAATTATTGGATAAAGATATACTCAATTTAAAGGAGCAAAGCTTACGTTTCAAGCGTAAAACTTACTCTGTCTCCTGCACTGGCGTGAAACTCGCTTTCGGTTAAAGATGCTATCGGCCACTCTTTCTATTAAAACTTGTTTTCCTCGAAGTCGGTTTCTGATGATACACTACAAAATTAGCAGTCTCAACGATCACAAATTAACAAATTAATGAAAATTATTAGCCATGTAATGGAACAAAACTCCAACCCAGCCTATTAGATCTGGTAGAGCATCTGGATATACTTTTTTCTGATGAATTGGTATGTTTGCCGATAAACTGCCCAAGATAATTCCTGCCGCTGAATTCCGTAAAGTAAACGGCCAGAAACAGATGAAAAACTACAACGGTATTGTAGAACTGACCATCGGTCCTTTATCCAATAAGTCGGAAATCGCTTTAGTGAAACAAAAAGCCTGTGAGCAACCACAAACCCGTTGTGTTTTTATGGGTTCAAGTGGTAAAACGGTGAAGATATGGACTACCTTCACCCGACCGGACAACTCCCTGCCCAAAACACGGGAAGAGGCGGAACTGTTTCACGCTCACGCCTATCGGCTGGCCGTGAAATGTTATCAGCCCCAAATCCCGTTCGATATACTTCCCAAAGAACCGACTTTGGAACAATATTCGCGATTATCCCACGACCCGGACATCATATATCGTCCGGATTCAGTCCAATTTTATCTCTCTCAACCATCATCAATGCCCGAAGAAACCACTTTCCGTGAAGCGGTTCAGGCGGAGAAATCTCCATTGACCCGTGCCGTACCGGGATATGATGCGGAAAATGCCTTTTTGATGCTTTTTGAAGCCGCTTTTCGGAAAGCGTATGCCGATCTCCGGGAAGCGGGACTCGAATTGAGCGAAGACACATGGCATCCTTTAGTTGTCCAACTGGCTAAAAAACTGTTTTGCTTCGGGACTTCCACAAGAAGAAGTCGTGAAACGTACTGTTTTCCACTTCTATATGTATAAACAGGAAGTGCTGATCCGGGAGATGATTGGTAATATATATACCGAGTGCAAAGGCTTCGGCAAGAATATCAGTTAAGCAAAGAGCAGCAGCTCGCCTTGCAGACTGAAGAATTCATGAAACGCCGTTATGAGTTTCGCTATAATACACAAATCGCCGAGGTGGAATATCGGGAAAGGCTTTCTTTTCGTTTTCGTTTCAATCCTCTCGACAAACGGGCGCTGAACAGCATTGCTTTGGATGCACAAATGGAAGGTATTCCCTTGTGGGACAGGGATATTAGCCGTTATATCTACTCAAATCGTGTGCCTGTATTCAACCCGTTGGAAGATTTTTCTCTACCGGCTTTCCGCATGGGACGGTAAAGACCGTATTCGTGCATTGGCAGCCACCGTCCCTTGTAAGAATCCGGTATTGGATGGATTTGTTCCACCGTTGGTTCCTCAATATGGTTTCTCATTGGAAAGGAAGCAATAAAAAGTATGCAAACAGTGTTTCGCCCTTACTCGTCGGACCGCAAGGGACACGTAAATCCACCTTTTGCCGGAGCATAATGCCCCCTTCCGAGCGTTCCTACTATACTGACAGCATTGATTTTTCCCGAAAGAAAGATGCCGAACTTTACCTCAATCGTTTTGCGCTTATCAATATCGATGAATTTGACCAGGTGAGTTCGACACAACAAGGCTTCCTGAAACATATTCTGCAAAAAGCCTGTACTGAATGTGAAGAAACCTCATGGCAGTGCCGTGCTTGAAATGCGTCGGTACGCCTCATTCATAGCTACAAGTAACCAGAAAGACTTGTTGACCGACCCTTCCGGCAGCCGTCGTTTTATCTGTATCGAAGTGACGGGAGTGATTGACACGAATCGTCCGATAGATTATGAGCAGCTTTACGCGCAAGCCATGTATGAATTGGAACATGGCGAACGCTATTGGTTCGATCAGGAGGATGAAAAGATTATGATGGAAAACAATCGTGAATTTGAGCAGGTCCCTCCGGAAGAGCAATTGTTTTTCCGTTATTTTCGTGCCGCACAGCCTGAAGAAGGGGAGTGGTTGTCTCCAGCGGAGATTATGGAAGATATTCAAAAAGGCAGTTCAATCCCGATGTCTGTCAAGAGGGTTAATTCCTTCGGAAGAATACTGAAAAAGCAAGAAATACCTTCCAAACATACGCGTAGCGGTACACTCTATCATGTTGTAAGACTAATAACCAGGTGACGGCAAAAATGCCATCACCCTGCTGTCACCTCTTGCTGTCACAGTCTTATCGGTTCATTACTAAACTATTAACTCCTAAACTGTGACAGATGACAGCAACTTACCAAATATATTCTTCTGTGTAACGTTGGTAAGTTGGTTCTTCTTTTATCCCTTTATTACGGAATAGTTGTCTGATGTAGGCTTTGGTCTTTGGGCATAAGCCCCCGTTCTCCGCGATAGAACCGATAATATCCTGTTTTTCCATAGTGTCCGACCATTTGTATTCTGATACTGACCGCATCCTCATAGGGGAATTCTGTTAAGCAACTGTTTAAGTCCCCATGCCACATGGACTTTTTTGCAGCAGTCTTGAAACATTCGCATTGGTTTCCATCCGCAGGATAACGTGCCGGATTAACGATAGTGATATATAGGTTGTCGGCTGTATCAAGTTGTGTAGCTATGTGGCGCAGGCATTTTGAGGCTTGTGGACATTGAGCGTTGAAGCAACGGGCAAAATTGTGGGACAGACAGATTGTCGGGTTCTTCTTTCATCTTGTTGGGCTTATTTTATTTGTGAGATATTTAATGTTTTACAAATTTATAATCTTTACAAAGATAAAGTTTTATTTTAAGAGTAAGAAATGTATGAACAAAAATTCCCTTTTTCCTTTAGAAAAAAGGGAATTTTGAAAATATTATTTTTATTCTTTTGTTTGTATTTTCGTTCAACGAAAGTATAACTGATTTATGTTTAGCTTGATAATGACTTTTTACTAACTAAAATATATTACTACCAATTATACTTGAAAAAAGTCAAACATGAATATTGGTATATTTATTGGGATGTGTTTATACATAATGATTTGTATGTCAGTAAAATAAACATTACTTATACTGATTTTCCCAAGTCAAATATAGAAATTATATCTATCTCTTTGAGAATAGAATGTTTGTCTAAAATAGATTCTATGTATTCTGTTGACCATAGAGGATGTGTTATTATTCCACCAACTTCTCCTGTACTAGTAGTTGCAATGTATAAATCTTCATGTTTAGAAAATTGCAGATGTCGTTTTTCTAACAATAAACCAACATTATTTTCGATATACTCTTGCCAATACTTTGTATTGAAATCAATTTGGGCATCTGGATCAGAAGCAATTTTTGGCTAAATCTAGTCCTAAACGCCAATCTAGAATCGGATGTTCTTGCTGATTGGAATAGTCACGAATGCAGTCGTAACAAGATGAGGTACAATTGCTCATGTGAGATGACGCACATAGAAGATTGTAGATAGTACCGTCTTTAATGAGGGGGGCTACTATAGCCTCTAAAGGAACATTTGCATATTTTCTTCCACTTAGATAATTACAATAACCAGAGCCATCCTCAAGTCTTTTTCAACAATAAATATTTCAGGCTTGTGAGTGATTGATGATATATGATAACCAATACTTAATTCAGAAGTATCTATGTCAAGATAACCGGCAACGGATCTTCTCACAAGATAGCCCCAGGATAAGAATGCAGCTTTTACTGCATAATAATTCTTATTTTCAGTCAATGGATTGAGGCATATTCCGTTTGGTTCATGTTCGAAGGCTATTGTGAGAATACCTGTTGACTTAGATAAGACGAATGCTAATTTTTTCTCATACCTCAGTTCTAATTTATTTTGCATATCTTGAGGATATGCTTTTCTTGATACCCAAATGTTATTGGGATTTAGTCCCATTGTGTAAAACTCTCCATTATTGTCATTAACTTGGTGCACTAATCCTTGTGTAGGTATCATATTATTTCGTAATTGGAGATTTTTAACAGGCGGACATGGTTGCAAATAATCTTCACAATCAAGTTTGATATCGCTATTTGGAGAGTACCAATCGTAAGAACCATTGAAGTCTTGAGGCTTTATGTTGTAATCAACGCAGAATCCTAAAGGAGAACAAACTTGAATTTTTTCCATCTCTTGTGCACAAACGGGACATTTAGCAGTTTCTGTATTTAAGGACATGGTCGAATAACCACATTGGTTACAGCGAAAGAGTGGTTTGGTATGGATATTGAGACTGCCACTTTTACAGATACTATATGCTGTTGATTATATTCATAATCAACCACTCCTACAGCACGATAGATTTTTTTGTCTTTTACAATTTCATGTCCTGGAGCGAAAGAATTTAGTGCCATCTCCATATCTCTGTTTACAACATCTTCGGCTGGTAACTTTTTGAGGTTTGCTTAAGTAGAGATTTCGTGTTCGAGTAGGGAAACCAAACATAGGTAATAAACCTGCATTAGCCAATCTTTCGCTAAGAAGAGTTTGTGTATAATCAGAACTTGTTGCTATTTTAGAAATGCGATCTACGAGTTCATTTTGTATATAGAGTAGAATAGCCTTTTTTTATCAGCGTCCGATATATCTGTGCATCTAGTGACAACTTCAATAATATGTTTTATTTGTTCTGTGTTGTCTTTTAATCCAGTTTATAACCTTACATTTGTTCTGGTTTTTCCCAAGTTGCAACTAAACCAAAGCTGCCATGTACACTTTCTGCATTTGAATCTATCGATTTTAGTGCATTATAGAGTATTTCTTTGTAGATAATTCGCTCTGCGATTTCCTTGATACGAACTTCTAGATAAGGGTCTTTAGGGGTAGCAGAAACCATTCTGTCTGGTTCAAAGTAATGAGTAATGTCATGACTTGTTCCTTTTTGCAATTGTCAATGCTACAGATAAAGGATTACCACGGCGACCAGCACGACCTACACGTTGTTGGTAATTAAATCGTTGTGGAGGCACATTTCCCATCATAACTGCGGATAGAGAGCCAATATCAACACCCGCTTCCATTGTCGTAGTAACACTAAGCATATCTATACCGTTTACAGAAGGAATTTCGTTAGTTAAAAATATATCTTGAAATAAACGTTGTCGTTTCCTTGATTCTTGACGAGATGTTTGTCCTGACATTTCTTCACAATGGAGACGATAGATCTCTTCAGTAGAGTTGACCAATGAAAGATAATAATCCTCAGGATCATGTAAATCGTTTTCAGCAATATCCTTACTTTTTCCTAGTTTGCCTTGACAATTAGTACATATACCATTAGAAGGCTGAAGATGTATTGTCTTACAACGAGGACAAATCCAATATTTCATGCCTGGTGTTGCTTTTGCAAAAAGCTATTTTTTTTTTCACCAGTGAGAGCAACAATCTCTCTATCAATAATACCGAGTTTTCTCATGAGTTGTTTTATCTCATTTAGCTTTTTCTGTTTGTTGGGTTATATTGGTTATACCCCAAACGGCCTTAACCATTTTTCTGACAGCCCTTGGAAATGCATTTGGAATGGGATATTTAGAATCAAAACCTTTAATACGTCTTTTTTCTCCCAAAATACGTATTGTGGAATTTATAAATTGAAGCATTACAGGATCTATATTTTGAGGGGTACTACATGATATGTATCCAAGTTTCATTGATTCAAATGATTTCTTTTTTTATGAGCAAAAATACTCATGATTTGTTCATGTTTGTTGGCTAAACGAATTTTGTTATAGTATTCATTTGCAGCATCTCCTATATCTGTATTTACAACATATTGTTCAAAAATCAAAGATTGATGACCAATCTCCCACAAGTGGATCACGTGCTATGGAAGGTTTAGGTCCTGCTGGATTGGATCCAATTTGAAGTAATCCTTTAAACACATCAGATGTTATGTTTTCAAGACTCACATTCTCTATGTTACGAATAGATTGTTTAATTCATTTTGTTCCTCAGATGTGAGTCCCCACATTTTATTCTGTATTAGTTCGATGAGTCTCACATATAGTCCTTGATTACGTAACTCTGTCAACTTCTCATTTTCGTCACGGGAACTAATGTTTACCTCTAAAGGCTGATAGTGACGCAAAAAAAAGTTTATGCTATCATTATCTCCTTTTTTAATGCTTGAAGCATCAGCCATCTTACGACATCTCTGTAATGGTCTAACTCAATGCCAGCTGAAAGTTTAGCAGCTGCCTGGCGACTGTCGGAAAAAAAAGTACAACTTTTAGTGTTGTTTTCATGAGCATTTTTCATAGTTCTAACTAAAGAGTCTGCAAGGACTTGATTGACTTTTTGAAGTCCTGTGCTATGTCTTTTTGAGAGGGGTAAAACTATTTGCGTTTTTCAATGCGATACTCTATTTCACATTGTGGGCATTCTGAAGGGAAACGAGTATCTTTATCAGTCTTTTGTTCGTGTAATAGATATTCTCCGTGAGGATGTTTTTTTTTGAATTCTCCGGTTTCGCTATTATACTGGACTTTTGTCCAACCTTTATAATCGCCTTCTGATTGCCATAAGATCGCATATTGACAGAATTGTGAACCGATTGGTTTATCTACAGATAAATATGTTCGTCCACCACGATTAATTATATATCCTCCAAGGTAGGCTTCTCCACAGTTTCGCATATAATCAGTTCAAGAATGTTATGACCGCATGAACATATGGAACGTGGACTTTTGTAGAATTTACCCAGCAAACGGTTGTTGAACTTGTGTTTTTCGTTTAAAACATTCGCAATATGGATTGGAACATGCCCATAAGCCATTAATTGCACGGAAAAAAGAAGTGAACTCTTAATGGGAGTAGATATCCTTTTTTGTGTTTTGCTTTTGGCAGATAATTTTGAGAAATGAGGTTATGAATGGTTCTGCATTTTTATCAATGATACCCATGCGTGTAGCTATATCAATAGCATTCATGGCAACGATGTTGCCAGATTTGTCGGTCATTGCAAACTTCAGCCATTCGACTAAATGGTAGCGTTCTGATATTTGTAAATATGAGTTGCATGTTAACTGTGAAAATAAGCTTGCTTCACGTTCCTTTTCTGTTATTGAGGTATTGGCATAGTTCACAAAGGCTTCAACAGGTAGGCATGTTTCAGGTTTTTGATGTAAAGTGTATTTTTTGTCATTAGTAAAAATAGAAAATTTGTCCTTGAAAAAAATCTTTTGCTACGCCGAAGAATTCACAAAGGAAGTCAGATGTTTGTTTATTTTCTCCCCATTGACGCACTTGAAGCCAAGAACTGCACTTGTGGTGAATCTGGTGTTAGTCCAAGGCGGTCTAATAGCACTCTTATAAGATATGCAACTTCTGTGCCTGCTGTACCTCGATAAGTATGTAGCTCGTCTATAACAAGATGAAATACGTGAGATTTATCTTCAGCCAACCAACGTTTGGTATCTTCAAATATCGCTGCTTCAATGTTGCGCATAAGCATGATATTAAGCATACTGTAGTTTGTTATTAATATATCTGGGGCGTTTTTCTGCATAGAAAGTCTGTCCCACATTTCTGCGCTATCCTTTTCCATACAAGGCACATGATACAGAAGTTCTCTATTTTCTTCATTTTGGGAAGCAGCTTGTTTAGCTGCCTTCCATTCCTCGACAAGTTGATTTTTTTTCTATTCTTATTTTTATCTTTAGCACTGTCAGCACTGCCACTAACAGGTGTGCTACCTGTATAACGTCCAAAATAAAAACGATGCCCGTTGCGATATTTATCTAACCAGTCCAATGCTCCTGAAATGATTTTCTCTTCGGCTATTCAATGATTTTCGGAGTCTTATCATTTGATCTTCTGCAAGTGCGTTCAATGGATACAGAATCATTGTTCTCATAGCTCTTGGACGGTTTGTAGACCAAGAACTGGATTCAGAAATAAGATCTGCAATGATTGGTAACAAAAAACATTCAGTTTTACCTGAACCTGTACCAGTGGTAACTACAATGTGCTTTCTATTGAGATAAGATTCTTTTAAGGCATTATATTGATGCTTATATAATATACGTTTCTCAGAATTGTTATTATAAAACAAACCGGATTGGACAAATTTAGCTAGTTCGCTCGATACATTTTCGTTTTTGCAGAACTGTTCAAGTGATGCTTGCTCTTTGTATTTGGGAACTATTTCAATGATAGGAGGTTGGCATATTGTGCCATTTTCTTTCAGTAGTTCTTTTTTCGTTCTGCATCGTATTGTTCATTAAAGAAAGGGATGCCGCTGCTGATGTACTTTAAATATGTATCTCTTAATTCATTATATATTTGGATTGGATTATTCATATTGGATTGAGTTATTTAGAATTCTATTAATTTGATTCGCGATATTGAAGGTTTATATTTGGAAAAATATATAATCCTTGTTCAAAGAAGGGAGTATTGCCTTCTAGTAATGATTCTAACAATAATATTCTATAGAGCAATATGGGAAAACGATAACTTGTGATGTACATTCTCTTTGTCTTTTAGGCTGTACTTTCCATTTCCTCTTCCGTCAATAGAACGACTATAGCAATACGCTACATTGATTCCGTCAGGATTTACATTCCAATAGGGAACAGCTACAACTCGCCGCGTTTCAGGATAAACGAAATAATACTTGAGATTCAATCTTCTTTTTTGCGCTACTCGAATTTAATTTCTCTGTTGTCAAACTTGAGGGAAGAGAAATCATTGAGAGGCAGAGGCTCAAATTTACTAACAATATCCTTTACTGTAGGAAAGTGTTTAAGAATTGAAACAGCATTAAATCTATAGATTTTCTTGAAATCAATATGTGGTACCTCTTTGCTGCAGAAATATAAAAAGGAAATGCTGTAGATACATCTAGAGATTGATTGAATGTATTTGTATAAATACAAAAATCCCTTTTTGTAACAGCAATAGGTTCTGTTACTTTAAAAACAATTATCACCACAAAAAAATCAATATTTCCTGCAAAAAATAGCGGCAGAAATATTTTCCATGCAGGGGTGCTCCTCAATCAAAAGATTATATTGTAAATTAAGATATTCGCAATATTTTTGATAGTATTATAATTGACTTGATTTTGAAGACTCATCCAAGTAAATAAGGCTTCCTGACATTCTTTTTATATTATTCATAATCGCTTTGAATGTATGATAGATATTCATTGGAAGGAATAGGAGATATGGATCTCATATTCTTTTTTAGCATGTCAGCTTTAAGATAACCAGTTTTTGTCTGATTTTTTCATTAGAATATAGATTTTTCCCTTTTTTTCATCAATAGTGTAGTCATCATTTTGAAACAGCCAAAATAACGAATGCTTTGTTGGGCTAAAGGTAATCCTTCTTCTGCGGTTGATGTTAATAGCAAGCGTAAATTATCTGAAATTAATTTCCGTATTAGGAAAAATTAATACGTAATCCCATTGATATATCTACTATAGGGTTGCAGATAACAAGGTAAATATGACATGTTGATATTTTCCTAATATGTAATAGTGTATGATATCAGGATTGCTTATACAACTGTGATCATGGTATTAAGACCATTGTTCCACACATTAGAGAATGAACGCCACTCGGGGAGTAACATATTGAATGGAATATTTGCAGCGACCTGTAGCTTTTATAATTGAGTGGATTATACGGTTTATCAGGAACTAATATTGCCTTATAATGAACCATATACTGCCCAATTTTTTTTAGCTATCTCAGTTTTACGATTATTTTTAGTGAGATAGAATTCTAGTCTTGTTTTAAAAGTTTGGGGTAATTTAATCTCTTCAGATTCATCGTTCAGAGATTCTATTGTTTCTCCAAAATCAGTTGGTGCATTATTATTGGTCTTTTTTGAAAGTAGGGTTGTGGTAATATAGCTTGCTTTGTCTTTTTGCGAAACGATTATTTGCATTACATCTTTAATAACTGCAAAATCATTAATAATGTGTTCTTTATTATCTTCTATGCTATGCAGCGTATTCTCTAATTCCTCGATAGCTGTTTTATATTCCTCAATTTTAGTAAGTTGTAATGCAATAATTTCCTCTGCAAGTTTTGTCTTTTTTTATTTAATTCTTCATTATTTGCATTAAACTCTGCATTTGCTTCCTCGATTTTTCTATGAATCTTGGAAATTACATCAGCAGCATTTGTATGCTCTTTCTCTATGAGAAGTCGATTCGTTTCTTTTAAATTTTCAAGCTCTTTGGCATACTTGCTTTTTGTCTTTTCAATGAATTTCTCACTATTGATTTCAATGGTTTGTCAATAGTGCGTTTTAGAGTCGGAAGGGTAAGGAAGTTAGTCATCTCTTCATAAGAAAAGACAAATAATTCGAGCATGCTAGAAAGTCTGTTGATTCTACTTTTTTTAACACAGGCTTGTGTAAAAGATTGATTTGCTAATTAATCCAATTAATCCATTTTCTATTTCATCCAGTGATTTTGAGTTAAGAGCCTGACTCCATTCTTTAACTAAAAATTCTTTTTATAAGCCAATCTCGTAGTATTGAGTCTGGCATAATATCAATAGCTCTTGTGGGACCATCTAAATGGTTTCCAATGAGTACGTAATGTATGATCGTATGTGACAAATGATTCATGGTTGGCATTCTTTACAAAATGAAGATCCATTTCTGTAATATAATACTTTTTGATATTATCTGGATCAATAAGATATAATTTGCTGAGTATGCATAGATATGTTGGCGATGTATTATCTAGGCGCCCATTAGTTTTAGATTCTTGTAGGTCTTATCAGGATTTTTCATCTATTTCGTTAGCTAACCCATTGATGATAACAGTGCCATATTCGTCTGGCATACCATTTTCTCTGTCCCAAATAAATTTGTCCGCACCA
>VOFK01003686.1_pt1 | contig 15102 bp, 18 predicted proteins | sample 5384121 | NCBI WGS metagenome assembly VOFK01 (sample SAMN12384730, study PRJNA508395) | human gut metagenome | isolation source: healthy gut J | host: Homo sapiens | reverse complement strand
CTGATGTACTTCGTTTAGTTACGTATTGCTCCAGGGACGCGCCTGCCACAAGGAGCTTCGGATGATAGCGGCGCACGAGATCCTCGACCTGATCGTAGTCGATGCGGCCGGTCTCCGGGTCCACGCCGTAGCTGATGCTGTTATAGTATTTGCCGGAGAGATTGACGCGGGCACCGTGCGTCAGATGGCCGCCGCTGGCAAGATCCATGCCCATGAGCGTATCGCCCGGCTGCAAAAGCGCGGCATAGACCTCCAGATTGGCCTGCGCGCCGGAGTGCGGCTGCACATTGGCATAGGCCGCGCCGAAGAGCGCTTTAGCGCGCTCCATCGCAATGTTCTCCAGCACGTCGACGTAGTCGCAGCCGCCGTAATACCGCTTGCCGGGATAACCCTCGGCATATTTGTTCGTCAGGACGGAACCCATGGCGGCGATGACGGCGGGAGAGGCGATGTTCTCCGACGCGATCAACTCGATGTTCTGCTTCTGACGGTGAAATTCGTTTTCGATGCAGGCGGCGATCTCCGGGTCCTGCGTCTGCAGGAAGTTCATGCTGGTTTCGAGTACGTTAGCCATTGCGATGTGTCTCCTTACTTGATATACGATAGAAATGAAAAAATGAGCAGGCCGTCTCCGGTCTGCTCATTGTGGTGCCGTATTACAAAAGCTGTAGCTGCGGCTCTGTCCTTTTGCCTGAGAGATTCGGCTTGCGCCTTGCACCTTCGGCACTCAATTCAATGAGTTCTCCAGAGATTCCTTCTGCCTCCAGTCCGCGCGGGCGTTCTGAAGACGATCAACGGGATTCCTGTATTTGATTGACGGCGTTATTATACACACCTCACGGACAAATGTCAACAGGGTGTACGCAGAAATTTTCATTCCGCCACCTTCGGCAGCTGTGCGATGCTTGCGGCCAGCTGTTCGTCGGTCGGGATGGTATCGGTCATCTCGTGGTCGTTGAACTTCTGGTAGGCGACGAGATCGAAGTAGCCGGTGCCGGTCAGGCCGAAGACAATGGTCTTCTCCTCCCCTGTTTCCTTGCACTTGAGCGCCTCGTCGATGGCGGCGCGGATGGCGTGGCTGGACTCCGGCGCGGGGAGAATGCCCTCGGTGCGGGCGAAATATTCCGCGGCCTCAAAGACGCTCGTCTGCTCGACGCTGCGGGCCTCCATCAGCCCGTCGTGGTACAGCTGCGAGAGGATGGGGCTCATGCCGTGGTAGCGCAGGCCGCCCGCGTGGTTGGCCGAGGGGATGAAGCCGCTGCCGAGCGTGTACATCTTCGCCAGCGGGCAGACCATGCCGGTGTCGCAGAAGTCATACGCGAACACGCCGCGCGTCAAGCTGGGGCAGGAGGCGGGTTCGACGGCGATGAAGCGGTAATCCTTTTCGCCGCGCAGCTTTTCGCCCATGAACGGGGCGATCAGGCCGCCGAGGTTCGAGCCGCCGCCGGCGCAGCCGATGATGATGTCGGGCGTAATGCCGTATTTGTCGAGCGCGATCTTCGTCTCCAGGCCGATGACCGACTGGTGCAGCAGCACCTGATTGAGAACGCTGCCGAGCACGTAGCGGTAGCCGGGCGTCGTCGTGGCGACCTCGACGGCCTCGCTGATGGCGCAGCCGAGGGAGCCGGTGGTATCCGGGTCCTCGCCAGGATGGCGCGGCCGATGTTCGTGGTGTTCGACGGGCTGGGGGTGACGCTCGCGCCGTAGGTGCGCATGACCTCGCGGCGGAACGGCTTCTGCTCATACGAGCACTTGACCATGAACACCTTCAGGTCGAGGCCCAGATACGCGCAGGCCATGGAAAGTGCGGTGCCCCACTGGCCGGCGCCCGTCTCCGTCGTGACGCCCTTGAGGCCCTGCTTCTTGGCGTAATAGGCCTGGGCGATGGCGGAGTTCAGCTTGTGGCTGCCGGAGGTGTTGTTGCCCTCAAACTTGTAATAGATCTTCGCCGGCGTGCCGAGCTTTTCCTCCAGGCAGTAGGCCCGGACCAGCGGCGACGGACGATACATCTTGTAGAAATCGCGGATCTCCTGCGGGATGGGGATATAGGGCGTGTCGTTGTCCAGCTCCTGCTCGATCAGCTCGTCGCAGAAGACGGGGCGCAGATCGTCAAAGCCCATGGGCTTGCCGGTGCCGGGGTTCACGAGAGGCGCGGGCTTGTTTTTCATGTCTGCGCGAACATTGTACCAATTCTGGGGCATCTCAGACTCAGACAGATAGATCTTGTAAGGAATGTTTTCGGTTTTCATGGTTGCTTCTCCTTTCGCATGTTGGTCTCTCCGGGAGAAGGGCAACAAAAAAGACCTTCATCCACAGAGAAAACCGGTTATCGGTTTGATCTCTTGGGACAAAAGTCTGAAAACTTCTGCGGTGCCACCCAAATTGACAATTGCTTGTCCGCTCATGATACGCTGACACGTATCTTCCCCTCTAACGGTGGGAACTCCGTCAGGACCTACTTGCTTGCGCGTTCAACCTGCCCTCCGCAGTCCATTCGGCAAACGTCTTTCTGCTGCACTCGCACCACCCGGCAGCTCTCTGGGAGAAATCCTGTCTGCTTACTCGTCTGCATCAACGGTTTCATCTTGGCTCGGATTATACAGCGGCCAAACCGCTTTGTCAAGTGTTTTTTTCAGTAAACCGACAAAATTCCTCGGCTATCCAGATGCTTGCAAATGGCGCGCCCATATGCTATAAAAAGCGGAGATATCGCTTATTCGGGGGCCTCGCCATGAAAAACTCCTGCCAGAGGACGATCTATGCCTGCTACGCCGGTTATGTTGTGCAGGCGGTCGTCAATAATTTTGTCCCGCTGCTGTTCGTTATGTTCGAGCGGAGCTATCAGATCCCGCTGTCCAGGATCACGCTGCTCATCACCGTGAATTTCTGCATCCAGCTGGGCGTCGATCTGCTGTCGACCTGGTTTCTTGACCGCATCGGCTACCGCGCGGCGATCCTGCTCTCGCACACGTTCTCCGCGGCGGGGCTCGTGCTGCTGACGATCCTGCCGGATGTGTTTCCGGATCCCGCGGCCGGGCTGACGGCCGCCGTCGCCGTCTATGCGCTGGGCGGCGGGCTCCTCGAGGTGCTGATCAGCCCGATCATGGAGTCCTGCCCGACGGACAACAAGGAGCGCTACATGAGCCTCCTGCACTCGTTCTACTGCTGGGGCCATATGGCCGTCGTGCTGCTGTCCACGGCGTTTTTCGCTGTTTTCGGCATCGAAAAGTGGAAGATCATGGCCCTTCTGTGGGCGCTTGTCCCGCTGGCCAACGGTATTTTCTTCGCCAGCGCGCCGCTCTATCCCATCCAGAGCGGCGAGACCGGGGCCCTGCCGCTGCGCGAGCTGTGCCGGAAGAAGCTGTTCTGGGTCTTCATGCTCATGATGCTCTGCGCCGGTGCGGCGGAGCAGGCGGTGAGCCAGTGGTCCTCCGCCTTTGCCGAGCAGGGCCTCGGCGTGTCGAAGACGGTGGGGGACCTGGCGGGCCCGATGGCCTTCGCCGCGGCCATGGGCATTTCCCGGGCACTGTTCGGCAGGTACGGCGGGAAGCTCGACCTGGGGCGGTATATGCGGGCCAGCGCGCTTTTGTGCATCGCGGCCTATGGCTGCATCGTCTTCGTGCCCTCGCCGGTCCTGAGTCTGATCGGCTGCGCGGTCACGGGATTCTCGGTCGGCATTTTCTGGCCGGGGACGTTCAGTCGCGCGGCGGCCTCGATCCGGGGCGAGGGAACGGCCATGTTCGCCCTGCTGGCGCTGGCTGGAGACCTTGGCTGCGCGGCTGGGCCGACGCTGGCGGGCCTCGTCTCGAGCGCCTGCGGCGGCAGTCTGCGCGCGGGCATCCTCGCCGCGCTCATCTTCCCGGCCCTGATGCTTGTCTGTCTGCTCGGCATGCGGAAAACACAGTGACAAACGCGCAGGAGCGCCTCAGCGGCCCTCCTGCGCGTTCATGTCTGTCAGGGAGTATTTTTTGTGCGGCCGCTTTTTGGCCGCGTTCATGTCCTGCAGCGACGCGGGCGCGTCCGGCTGCCCCCGGCGGCAGTTCATGTCGCTTAGCGCGCAGCTGCGCGTATCGTCGTGTGAGATGCCGTTCATGTTTTTCAGGCTGAACGGCTCTTTTCCTTTCGGCATATCAAGCGCCTCCTTTTTGCTGGTTTTCCCGGCACAGAAGCGAAATATGCAGCCCCGCCCGAAAAACAGGCGGGGCCAAGGCTCAGTCGCGGCGGCAGTTCATGTTCGTGAGGCTGCAGGTCCTGTCCGGCTGCGCGTTCGCGGCGTTCATATCCTGCAGGGAAGGGGACTGCTCCGGCTGCCCCTTGCGGCAGTTCATATCGCCTAGCGCGCAGCTGCGGCCGCTGTCATCCGAGATCCCGTTCATGTTGGTAAGACCGAAAGATGTGTTCTTCTGATTCATGTTGTATTCCTCCATTACAATAAAAATAATTATTACTAATATTATTATACAGATAGCAACAGAAAAGTCAACCCCCAAATAAAAAAAGTGCTCAGATGGATGCACATACCATATTTTTGTGCTATCCTGTGTACAGGGCGGGGGGCGAATGAAAGTAAAACAGATGAAAGAATAGGAGTTCATGATGAGAATCGAATTTGAAAACATCGTCCTTCGGGATATGATAGAGTCCGACATTGAAGACTATGTGCGCTGGTTCACCGTGGAGCGTGAATGGGAAAACTGGGATGCTCCCTGGGAGAAAGAGGACACAAATGCGGAAGCTGAGCGGAAAAGCTGGACGGAACGCTATGAATCCAGGAAAAATCTTCTAGATGATGTCCGCCGTTACAGGCTTGAGATCGAATGGAACGGCAGGCATATCGGCTCGGTAAACGCCTATCACATTGACGAAAACTACGAATGGATCGGAGCAGCCGAGAGTGGGCAGATGGTCCATCTGGCTGTCGGCGTTGGTATTTGCGAACATGATTTATGGGGCAATGGGATCGGCACAAACGCTTTGCGTGCCTTTATAAATTACCAGTTAAAAATCGGCGCGGACGAAATTTACACGCAGACCTGGTCAGGCAATGTTCGTATGATCCGCTGCGCCGAAAAGCTCGGCTTTGTTGAATGCAATCGCAACATAGGCACACGAGAGGTCGACGGGCAATGTTATGATGGACTGACCTTTCGGTTGGAGGAATAAAAATTACATATCGAATATGACTCTGTGAGCCACATTCCCGTGGATGTGCCGCCAAAAAAGAAATGTGGATGCTGGCATGGCGCTTTTGGGACATGAATTTACGCTGCACAGCCTGAAGACCATCCTGGTATGGTCGGTACTGGTGGATGTGGTGGCCCCTTACCTGCCGGCCTATGCCGGGGATAAGATCCTGGCGGCGCTGTTTGGCGGTGTGTGCATCGGCATTGCGGTGGCGCTGGTGTTCCTGCGGGGTTCCACCACCGGCGGGACCGATATCGTGAGCCGGCTGCTGCAGCGGCGCTGGCCCTTTATGCCCATCGGCAAGACGATGATCGCGGTGGATGCGGTGATCGTGGTGGCTTCGATGGTGGTCTTTAAGAACATTGAGACCGGCCTGTACGCACTAATCGCCATTTATGTCAGCGGAAGCGTGATTGATACCATTATGGGCGGACAGAATACCGGACGCATGGTGCTGATCGTGAGTGATGAGCATACCGCTATTGCCAAGGGCATTATGGAGAAGATGGGGCGCGGTGCCACCCTGCTGAACGCCACCGGGGCATACAGCGGCGCGGAGCGCCATGTGGTGCTATGCGCGGTGCGTAACAATGAATACCCCCGCCTGCGGGAGCTGATACGGCAGTATGATCCCAAGGCATTCCTAATAACGACCAATGTGAACGAGGTGCTGGGCGAGGGATTTGCCTCGCTGAACGCCAAGAACCTGACCTGAACGACGGCGGAGAGGAAGACAAATGCGGATTCGATACAACCCGGAGGCGCGGCCGGAGCTGGCCGCGTGGGAATACTACATTGACGAGCCGGAAAAGCTGCGCGGTCACTGGGCGGAGCAATTTGCCCGGCGGCAGCCGATGGTGCTGGAGCTGGGCTGCGGCAAGGGAGGCTTTCTGGCGCAGATGGCCCCTGCTCACCCGGAGAAGAACTACATTGCGCTGGATGTGAAAAGCGAAATGCTGGTGCTGGCCAAGCGCAAGGCGGAGGAGGCCTATGCCGCGGCGGGCGTGCCGATGGATAACTTCTTGATGACGGCGGTGGATATTGAGCGGATCTTCCTCATCATGGATGAGACGGACCAATTTGATGAGGTGTATATCAACTTCTGTCCGCCTTGCCCCAAGTGCCGCCAGCACAAGCACCGTCTGACCCATCCGCGGCAGCTGGAGCGCTACCAAAAGCTGATGGCCCCGGGCGCGAGGCTCTACTTTAAGACCGATGACGACGACCTGTTTATGGCCTCATTGGGCTACCTGGAGGAGGCGGGCTGGGTGCTGGACTACCGCACCCACGACCTGCACCGGGAGGGCGCCCCGGCCGAAAGCCCCCGCACCGAGCATGAGGAGATGTTTGCCGGGCAGGGGATCCGCATCAAGTACCTGATAGCGCACCCGCCGGAAGAGAACCAATAAAAAGAACCCCTGAGAGCCGAGAATTTGGCTTCAGGGGGCTTTTTTGATGGGGGATCAGGCCGAGGGGTTCAGAGAACGCTCCAGCCAGATGGAGGCGATATTGAGCGCCTCGTACAGGCCGTTTTTTTCGGTCTTTTTGATCATTCGATCCTTGGGGGGCAGGGTCTCATCGGTGGAGAGGATCTGCACCAGCACCCGGTCGGCGGTTTTTTCCGCGTCGTCCTTGGTGGAAAGGATCTTGAGCATGGCAACACAGCTTTCTGCCGGGTTGCCGTAGTAGAGGGTATTGCCGCTGCGCACCAGCGGTTTGCCCTTATATTCCAGCATATTTTCCATGGGGGTGGCCTCCTTCTTAGTAGGGTGGGGAAAAAGGGCACTTAACGCTCCAGATAGCTGCGCAGCAGCACCTGCAGCAGCTCATCGCGATCGATGTGGCGGATGAGGGCGCGGGCGTTATTGTGGGTGGTGATATAGGTGGGGTCTTCGCTGAGGATATAGCCAACCAGCTGGTTGATGGGATTGTAGCCCTTTTCCAGCAGCGCCTCATATACGGTGGTCAGGGTTCTCTTCAGTTCCTTTTCCCGGTCTTCCTTGATGGAAAAAGAGATGGTGGGTTCGGTATTGGCCATATTGTCACTCTCCCTTCTGTGCAAAGCTGTGGGCGGCCCGGTGCTGCATAGGGTGCGCCCGCCGGATGGGCAGGCGGCCCTAAATGATGCACTAATACTATTGTAGCGTAAAGCGCCGGGGAATACAAGGAGAAAAAGCGCAAAGAAACGAGTTTTCTCCCTGTTTTATAAATTTTAGGCGCGCAGGGTGATGCCATACTGCGAGAGCGCCTTGAGCGCTTTTTCGATGGCCTTATCGCATTCCTCCACGGTGAGGGTGCGGTCGGCGGCACGCAGCACCAGGGAATAGGCGACGCTCTTTTTACCGGCAGGGACAGGGGCACCGCGGTAGACATCGAACAGCTTGATCTGCTCCAGAATATTGCCAACGGCACCGGTGATGGTCTTTTCGATGGCGGCAACGGGCAGGCTCTCATCGCAGATGACGGCCAGATCGCGGGTGGAGGCGGGGTAACGGGGCAGGGCGTGGTAGGTGGCCTCCGGCAGGCGGACAGCAAAGAGCAGGGCGATATCCAGCCGGGCGATCCAGGCGCGGCAGCCGATGCCGAAGTTCTCCAGCACGGTGGGGTGGACCTCACCGACCGAGCCGATCTCGACATCCCCAACGGTGAGGACGGCGAAGCGGCCGGGGTGATAGCTGGGATGGGTGGAAACGGCGGTGTAATCGGCGCGGGGCAGATTCAGCCGGCTGAGGAGGGATTCCACAGTGCCCTTGAGAGTGAAGAAGTCGGCTTCGCCGCCGTAGCAGCCTACCATAAGGACAGCCTTTTCCTCCGGCAGATCCTCGCCCTCACGGGGCAGGTACTCGCTGGAGATCTCGTAGAGCCAGGCTTCGGGATTGCGGTTATTGTAGTTGCGGGCCAGCGTATCCAGCATGCTGGGCAGCCCCGTGGTGCGCATGATGGAGGTATCCTCGCCGAGAGGATTGGTGATGACAACGGATTTGCGCATGGGATGATCGGCCGGCAGGCAGATCTTATCATACATTTTGGGGCTCATGAAGGAGTAGGTGACGATCTCATCGTAGCCCATGGCAATCATGGCGTTATTGATGCGGCGCTCGAAATCCTGCTCCGGCGTGACAATGGCCTCCGCCGAGCCGCGCAGGGCAGTGGTGGGGATCTTATCGTAGCCGTACATACGGGCTACTTCCTCGGCGATATCGGCCTTCTGCTCCAGATCAGCGCGGTAGCTGGGAACGATGCACTCATTGCCCACCACGGCGATCTCCAGGGGACGCAGCGATTCCACCATTTCCTCACGGGTGAGGGAGATGCCGAGGAAACGGTTCATCCAGTCGGCATCAAAGGGGACGCGGCGCAGGGCATGGTCGGCGTGGTCGATATCAATGACACCGGAGACGACCTCGCCCGCACCCAGCTGCTCCACCAGCTCCAAAGCACGCAGCAGAGCGCCTTCGCAGTTCATGGGGTCCAGACCTTTTTCAAAGCGGCCGGAGGATTCGGTGCGCATGCCCAGCTTTTTGGCAGTGAGGCGGACGCTGCTGCCCTTGAAGCAGGCGGATTCAAAGACGATGGTATCGGTATCCTCATGGATGCCGCTGTATTCGCCGCCCATGACGCCCGCTACGGCGCTGGGCTTTTCGGCATCGGCAATGACTAGCATCTCAGGGGAGAGCTCCCGCACGGTGCCGTCCAGCGTGGTGATGGTCTCGCCCGCGGCGGCATTGCGTACCACGATCTGGCCGTCCTTGACATACTTGAGATCGAAGGCGTGCATGGGCTGGCCGTATTCCAGCATGACATAGTTGGTGATATCGACGATGTTATTGATGGGGCGAACACCGCAGGCGCGCAGGCGCTCCCGCAGCCAGCGGGGAGAGGACGCTACCTTGATATTGCGGACGACGGCCGCCATATAGCGCTGGCAGAGCTCGGTATTTTCCACCCGGACCTTCAGCAGGCTGTTTACATCGCCGCCGGCGCCCTGTACCACGGGGGTATGCAGATGCAGCGGCAGGCGGTAGGTTGCAGCGGTTTCCCGTGCCAGACCAATGATGGAAAGGCAATCGGGACGGTTGGAGGTGATCTCGAATTCCACGACGGTATCATTGAGGCCGATGGCGGTGCGGATGTCCTCGCCGATGGCGCAGGCTTCCTGCAGGATGAAGATGCCGTCCTCGATAGCGTAGGGGAAATCGTGAGTGGTGAGGCCCAGCTCCTTGAGGGAGCAGAGCATACCGTTGGATTCCACGCCGCGCAGCTTGCCCTTGGTGATGGTGATGCCGCCGGGGAGGTGGGATTTGTGCAGGGCAGCGGGGACCAGATCGCCCACATGGACATTCTGGGCGCCGGTGACGATCTGTACTGGCTCCGATTTTCCGACATCCACCTGACAGATCCACATATGATCGCTATCCGGGTGGCGCTCCATTGCCAGCACCTTGCCGACTACAACATTTTCGATCTCGGCGCCCTCTACCTCATAGCCCTCTACCTTGGAGCCGGACATGGTAAGCGCTTCGCAAAAATCATGAATGGGTGTATCTACATGGACGAATTCATCCAGCCATCTCATAGAAAGATTCATAACAGTTACCCCTCCTTTCCCTTAAAACTGCTCCAGAAAACGGGTATCGTTTTCGTAGAACAGACGCATATCATCGACAGCAAAGCGGCGCATAACGATGCGCTCCAGGCCGATGCCGAACGCGAAGCCGCTGTACTTTTCGGGGTCCAGTCCGCAGCCGGCCAGCACCTTGGGGTGTACCATGCCGCAGCCTAGAATCTCGATCCAGCCTTCGCCCTTGCAGATGCGGCAGCCCTTGCCATGGCAGGCAAAGCACTGGACATCGACCTCGGCGGAGGGCTCGGTGAAGGGGAAGTGGTGCGGACGGAAGCGCACGACGGAATCTTCGCCGTACAGGCGCTTGATGACCGTTTCCAGGCAGCCCTTGAGGTCGCTCATGGTGATGCCCTCATCAACGACCAGGCCCTCGATCTGATGGAAGATGGGGGAGTGGGTGGCATCCACGGCATCGCTGCGGTACACACGGCCGGGGGCGATGATGCGGATGGGGGGCTTGCGCTGCTCCATGGTGCGGATCTGTACCGGGGAGGTCTGGGTGCGCAGCAGCACCTTATCGGTGATATAGAAGGTATCCTGCGTATCACGGGCGGGGTGATCGGGCGGCAGATTGAGCGCTTCAAAGTTGTAGTAATCCAGCTCTACTTCGGGGCCGGAGACGACATCGAAGCCCATGCCGAGGAAAATTTCCTTGATCTCATCCAAAACGAGATTGAGGGGATGGCGGTGGCCCTCCCGGACGGGTTTGCCGGGCAGGGTGACATCGATGGTCTCCATTTTGAGCTTCTGCTCGGCCATGGCGGCCTTGAGCGCGGCACCGCGGGCAGCCAGCTTTTCCTCGATGGCGGCGCGGACCTCATTGGCCATTTGGCCCATGACAGGGCGCTCCTCCGGGGAGAGCTGGCCCATCGTCTTGAGGATGGCGGTCAGCTCGCCTTTTTTGCCCAGGAGCTGTACCCGCGCTTCCTCCAGCGCGGTCAGATCCTCGGCATTCTGCAGCCGTTCCAGCGCACGAGCGCGGATGGCTTCCAGTGCGGATTTCATAGTGATCCCTCCATTTTGATAATAATAGCTTTTTGGCGGGCGGATAAAAAAAGACCTCGTCCCGCGACAGGGACGAAGCCGCAAATGCTCCGTGGTACCACCCAGCTTTGCGCCCATGGGGACGCACACTTTACGGCCTGGTAACGAGGGCCATTCCGTCGCTGCCTACTGCTCGAACTGAATCGGGTTCAGCGGCGCTGCTCCCCGGGGAACTTCCCGCATTTTTTCCTGCGCGCTCTCCCAGCCGATGGAGCGCTTCTCTGTGCCAGAAAAAGATGGGTACTTTACCGGTTCACGGCATTTTGATGCATCTATTTTACCACGGCAAAGGGGCTTTTGCAAGGGGGAGTTTTGTGGTATCATAAAGGAAAACGAGCGGGGGAGGACCCAAAATGAGAGTGCGAAACGGTGTGGATATCGTGGCGGTGGAGCGGATAGAGAAAAGCATGAAGCGGCCGGGCTTTATGGCGCGGTGTTTTTCGCCGGAGGAACAGGAGTACATCTGCCGCAAGGCGTGCCCTGCTGAAACCGCGGCGGCGCTGTGGGCGGCCAAGGAGGCCTTTGGTAAGGCGATGGGCGTGGGGCTGAGCGGCTGGGCCATGCCGGAGGCGGCGGTGGCCTATGGAGAGACCGGCGCGCCGTATTTTACCCTGAGCGGCGAGGCGGAAAAGCTGGCCGAGGGCTGGCAGCTGGCGCTTTCCCTGAGCCACGATGGCGGGTATGCCATAGCGATGGTGACAGCCTGCCGCGCGGATTGACGGTTACACCACCCATACACCACCCCCGGAGCATTCTCCGGGGGCTATTTTTGTAATTAAGTGTAAATATTACATTTGGTAACGGTACAATTTTCTATTTTGCATATTATGTGGATCAATTTGGCCATATTGGGCGTAAAATAGAGTAAAAACATTGTGATTTGTGATTTGCGGGGGTGGTGAGATGGACTTATCGAAGGCCAAAAGAATGCACCATTTACACCACTTTTTACACACAAATTTAGGGGTGGGTGGTGTAGGAATAGGATGAAAAGCCCTTGATTAAGCAGATTTGCGGCCTTTCGTTTAATTATAGGAGGAAATCACAATGAAAAAAGTACTCGCACTGGTACTGGCTGTCATCATGGTTTGCACCATGGCTTTTGCCGTAAAAGTTGAAGGTGTAAAACCCCACTGAAGACTACTCACCACTTTTGCTGACGACAGGACCATCTGAACCTGGTTGGCGCTAAATCCCGGTAGTCTCTGGATTTGTATTTTCAAAAAGACCGGCGTTACCGCTCCTTATACCGATACTGCTGGCAAGTTTGTTCCTGAAAAGAACTTTGTTGACATCGCTTTCGGTGCTGGCGCTGATCTCGTAGCTTCCAAGGGCTGGGTCAAGATTGCCGATGGTAGCTACAAGTATGTTATTACCCTGAAGGATAATGCTAACAAGCTGCTTGATAACACTGCTGATCTCGTTATCGATAAGATCACTGCCTCTATTTATGGCAATTCCAATGTAAACACTTGGAAGTATGCTTCTGACGATGGTTATCGCTATGTAGCCTCTGCTGAAGAGAGTGTAGTTTATATGCTGCTGACTGCCGCCAAGAATCAGGGAGCATCTGCTTTCAGTAAGGTTGCCCTTACTAGCGCTCAAGTTTGGCTCTCCAAATTTGATGTCGGTTATGTTCCCAATGTATGGCATATGAACGAAAAGATCGCTAAGACCACCATTGTAGACATGAACAATGTAACTGAAGGCAAGATGGCGGCAAGATTCGTTACCACGCTAGTCTGCTCGATAAGAATGGCAAGGAAGTTTTGCAGGAAGGCAACACCATGGATGGTAAGACCATGACCAAGGGTATCCTCGATCTGTCTGCTTCCGAATCCGGTAACCCCGTTGCATTTGGTGTTTATGTAAATGTTAAGGTTGGCGATTCCTTCTTTGCTTCCAATAATCCTTATAGCTCCTTCTCTGGTAGCAAGGCTGAAACCAAGCTGCACCGTAATATTGCCGATAATGATGCTACTGTAAAGTTCATCTATGATGATTACAGCATCACCATGCCGGCTACCATCCAGCTTGATAACGCTGAGGGCTACAAGCTGTATGCCGTTGATACCACCACTGGTAATGTCACCCTGATCCCCACCACCACCGATGCTAAGGGTATCACCACCGCTAAGGTTACCTCTGTCGGTTACATGGTACTGGTTAAGGGCGAGCTGACCGCTACCGCTACCCCCACCCCCGGCACCACCACCAACCCCGGCACCGGCGCTAACGATGTTGTTGGCGTAGCTGCTGCCCTGGCTGTTGTTGCTCTGGTTTCCGGCGCTGCCATCTCCCTGAAGAAATAAGTTAGTCCCACGACTGCTTATATCTCCTAAGAGATAAACCAAAAACACCCCCCGGTTTCTCCAGCCGGGGGGCTTTCTTTTGGCCGCACCAAATTCTCCCCATGGGCATAGGATGCACCGGGCAGGCGGTATAATTTGCCCGCAGAGCGCCAAAACTAAGGATGAAACCAAAGTCCGGGGGAGTGATAAATGTGACCATCAAGCGCGGCGATATCTACTACGCCGATTTGAGTCCGGTGGTGGGCAGCGAGCAGGGCGGGGTGCGTCCGGTACTCATTGTGCAAAATGATGTAGGCAATCGATATAGCCCCACCGTCATTGCGGCAGCCATCACCAGCCAACACGATAAGGCCAACCTGCCCACGCACATCCAGGTGCAAGGCAACGCCAGCGGCCTTACGCGGGATTCCATTGTTCTGCTGGAGCAGATCCGCACGATTGATAAAAAGCGGCTGAACGGGCGCATTTCCGGCTGGATGACTCGCCAGCATGGCGCAGGTGATCGACACACCGCGCTATCTATCAGGGCTTTCTCATGCCGGGCGGCAATATCGACCCCATAGTATGCCCACCTGCGGGCAAATGAGCAAACAGACAGCAAAGCCCCCCGGCTGGAGAAACCGGGGGGTGTTTTTGGTTTATCTCTTAGGAGATTTAAGCAAGCGGTAGCTTATCTTATTTCTTCAGGGAGATGGCAGCGCCGGAAACCAGAGCAACAACAGCCAGGGCAGCAGCTACGCCAACAATGTCGTTAGCGCCGGTGCCGGGGTTGGTGGTGGTGCCGGTCTCGGTGGAGGTGGTGGTAGCAGTCACGGTCATGGTGTCAGTGGTGACGATGACAGTGGACAGAGCGGGAACGCTGAAAGTCAGAACGCCGTTGTTCAGAGTAGCAGCGATAGAAGCAACCTTGCCGTCCATGCCCTTAGCATATACTTTGTACAGCTTGGCAGCGTTAACATCGGTCTGCTCCAGAACGCCAGTCATAGCCATATTATAGGCGTTCTCGATCTTAGCCTTAACATTACTAGCTTCATAACCAGCATCAGTAGTAGCAAAATCAACGGTATCATTGGCAACATAAATGCTAGCGCCCTTGTTCAGATTGGCTTTCGCATAGATACCAGGATTACCAGCGATAGTGGTGGTGCCAGAAACCTTCAGAGTAGCAGACTCCAACTGAGTTCCATCGTCCTTGGTAATGGAAGCAACCTTGTTGATCTTAGTAGCAGTAGCATTGGCGGTAGCACCAGCAGTAGTGGCAGTTACATTCCAATCAACAACTTCATAACCAATATCATACTTTACAACAGAGTTAGTAGCCTCATTGGCAGCGAACAGGGTCTGGGGCTCCCAGCCGGTTGCGTTCAGAGTAATCTTGGAAATGGAGAAGTCATAAGACTTACCGTCAGCGGTGCGAGTAAAATCGTTCTTCAAGACGATCTGGTACTGATAGCCCTTCTCATCGGAAGTGCCCTTTACCAGACCGTTATCAGCAGTGACGGTGGTGGGATCGTTTACCTTAACCCAGCCCGCAGATGCAACGAGGTCAGAACCAGCTGCATATTCAACAGTGATAACATTCTTGGCAGGATCAAATTTACCATCTTTGCAGTAAACATGAGTACCTTCAGGGATGATGACAAAGAAGTTGGTGCCACCAGCTTTTACGGTATAGGTATTTGCGGGAGTAGTAGCAGCAGTGCCACCGCTAACATCAATACCAACAGCCATAGCCATGGTGCAAACCATGGCTATGGCTGTTTCTGTTGGCACCGCTACCGGTTATGTGCCTTCTACCACTCCCGCTTCCAATGCTGTTAGAATGAGCTATGTTTATCCCGGCTATTCTCTGGTATTTAGCTCCACCGAGCTGAATGCTGCCGGCATCACCAAGGCTTCCGATTATAAGGTAGCAATACGTAACCGAACGAAGCATGA
>VOFK01000963.1_pt1 | contig 15111 bp, 20 predicted proteins | sample 5384121 | NCBI WGS metagenome assembly VOFK01 (sample SAMN12384730, study PRJNA508395) | human gut metagenome | isolation source: healthy gut J | host: Homo sapiens | reverse complement strand
TGCTGCTCTTCTTTCCCGTTTGCGGCAGGGTCCCTTCAACGGCTGGAATTACGGAATTCAAAGCTGTCACCCGCTGGTGCCTGCTGCTGGGGGGAATCCCTGTTTGAGGCCTTTGCGCTGCTGCTGGTGGTTTGGTCTGCCCTTTTGCCGGGATCTACACTTCGGACGCGGGCATCGCCCTGCTGGCGCTGACGCGGATGCGCTGGGTGCTGCTACTTTCCAGTTGTTCAATATGGTCATTGAGGTGATGTCGGGGACCCTGCGGGGCTGGGGTACTCCCTTCGTTCCCCACCATCCTCTGCGCGGTGTTCGTCTGTGGGCTGCGTATTTTGTGGGTGGCCTTTGTCTTCCCCCTTGATGCCCACCTTCCAGGGTCTGCTGCTGGTCTACCCTGCCAGCTGGCTGGCGGCAGGGGCAGCGGTAACTGTGGCCTACTGGGCGCTGAAGCGAAAGCTGCTGACGGAAAAACCGCCCCAGGCCCGGTGGTGCCTTGACAAAAGACCAGGAACCCCACAAAGGGTGTCCTGGCCCATTAGGATTCCTCTTTCAAGAATTCCCGCCGCAGGGTTTCGACGATGCTGCGTACCGTTTCCTGCTGACTTTCCGAGAGATCATCAATGTAGAGGGCGGCACGGTGCCCATGCCCAAGATATAGTCAACGGAGGTCCGGTAGAGCAGCGCCAGATTCTCCAAAACGTCAATGCGGGGCGTGGCGATGTTTCGCTCATACGCACTGATCGCGGCGCGGTCCACCCCCAGCCGGTCGGCGACTGCTTTTTGCGATAATCCGCGCTTTTTTTCTCAGGGGCCTTTAGCCGCCAGCCACGATCGTAGATTTTCCATTTTGGGACCTCCTGCGCTTGGGTTTTATCGTTGCAAATTATTGTACGGCACAGAGAGGAAACTATATGTAGCAAATATATGTAAAAAAGAAAATTTATTTTCTGTCCGAAGGAAGGAAACGTGAGGATTTATGGTAAAAATACTTTTTCGTCTGCCACGGCAACATTTGCCGCTCTCCCATGGCGGCCTGCTTGTTTTCCCAGATGGCAAAGGCGCGGGGGCTGGACTGTGTGGTGTCCTCGGCGGCCACCAGCCGGGAGGAGATTGGAAACCCCATGTATCCCCCCCCGCCAGGCGCAAGCTAAAGGAAATGGGGGTGCCCTTTGGCCATCATCGGGCGGTGCAGATGACCAGGGACTATGGAGCCTATGATTTTCTGCTGGCCATGGACTCTGCCAACGTGAAGAATATGAAGGCCATCGCGGGGGGGAGACCCGGAGGGAAGATCCGCCGTCTGCTGGACGGTACGCCCCACCCCAGGGACATTGCCGATCCCTGGTATACAGGAAATTTTGACGCCACCTATGCGGACTTGGCAGAGGGCTGTCAGGCGCTGCTGGACCGGCTGGAGAAGATGTCATATCTGAAAAATCCGTCTGAGTAAGTGCGTTTCCAGCGGCGAGAATGGAGGGCGCAGGAGGAGAACAGACGTATGATTTCCAGCCAATGTGACACTATCCCGGTAGGGCGCAACCTGCGCCGGGAAGGAGTCTTGTCCCATGAAGGTGACAGTAACCGACGGCTGCATCAGCTGCGGCCTGTGTGTGGAGAGTTTCCCAGACCTGTTCCATTGGAATGAGGAGGGAACTGCGGAGGCTGTGGGCCAGGTGCCAGCTGGACAGGAGGATCAGGCCCGCCAGGCGGTGGAGGACTGTCCTGTCAGTGTCATTGCCGGCGGAATGAAAAAACCCCGCTTCGCCAGAGAATCTGGACGAAGCGGGGTGTTTCTTTGGGGTCAGTCCTGGAACATGGGGGTAGAGAGGTAGCGGTCGCCGGTATCCGGGAGGAGGACCACGATGGTTTTGCCCTGGTTCTCCGGCCGCTTGGCCAGCTGGATGGCGGCCCAGAGCGCCGCCCCGGAGGAGATGCCTGCCAGGACACCCCTCCCGCCGTCCCAGTGCCCGGCCGGCAGCGTAGGCGTCGGCTTCGGTGACGGAATGATCTCGTCATAGATTTCCGTGTTGAGCACGCTCGGCACGAAATTGGCGCCGATGCCCTGCAGGCCGTGGGGACCTGCCATGCCCTTGCTCAGCAGGGAGAGGCGGCGGGTTCCACCGCCACCACCTTCAGGTGGGGATTTTGGGCCTTGAGGTATTCCCCTGTGCCGGTGATGGTGCCGCCGGTGCCCACCCCGGCGACGAAAACGTCCACCTGTCCGTCGGTATCCGCCCAGATTTCCGGGCCGGTGGTGGTCCGGTGAGCGTCGGCGTTGGCGGGGTTGTCGAACTGGCTGGGGAGGAAGGCGTTGGGAATCTCCCGGGCCAGTTCCTCCGCTTTTTGCAATGGAGCCTGCCATCCCTTGGGCGCCCGGGGTGAGCACCAGCTCAGCGCCGTAGGCGGACATGAGCAGGCGGCGCCCATGCTCGCATGGTGTCGGGCATGACGATGATGGTGCGGTAGCCCCGGGTGGCGGCGACTACGGCCAGGCCAATGCCCGTGTTGCCCGAGGTGGGCTCGATGATGACCGTGCCGGGCTTGAGCAGCCCCTTTGCCTCCCCGTCGTCCAGCATGGCCTTGGCCACCCGGTCCTTCACGGAGCCCGCCGGGTTGAGATACTCCAGCTTGGCCAGAAGGGTGGCGTTCAGGCCCTCTGCCCGCTGGATCTGGCGGAGCTCCAGCAGGGGTTCCCCGATGAGCTGCCCACAGAGGTGTAGATAGTTCCCATAGTAGACCTCCTGATTGCAAAGGTTTGCACTTGCATGGAATACAATAGATGATATCATCATAGGCCACAGGGGATGGTTTGTCAAGGCGGCGTCAGGTTGTCCTTGACAGACTGGGGCAGGGGACTTACAATGAAGGAAAACAGGTTGGGTCCGATGGGACGGAACATACCGGCGGAGGTGGGAGGCATGTCTGTGGAGTATCAGGTGCAAAGGGTTTACCGGCAGGAGGATGTGGCCGCGCTGGTTAAAGTGCTGGAGGTCCGCCGCCGACCGGAAAAAATCTGCGTTTGGCGCGCAAGATCGGCTACCCTATTTTTGGGTTGCTGCTTCTGGGGTGGGGGCCAGCATCATTGCGGGCATTGTCACCACAGGCCTTTGCCCCCATTACCATTGTCACCTTGGTGCTCTCTCGCGCTCTGCATTCTGGGGGCATTGCCCTTCTGCGCCGGTCGGACAGCAGGGGAATGGCCCGACGGTCCTGGGCCCGGTACCCCAACAAGGGGATGACCTTGACCTATACCTTTACAAGGACCATTTTGAGGAGACCGATGCGGCCTCCGGACAGCACACCTTCCCCATACATCAGTATCAAAAGCGCCAATGAGGATGCGGGGCATTTTTTCCTCTTTACCGTGACCAACGCGGCGCACATGCTGTGCAAGGAGAGCTTTTGTGCAGGGGGACCCCGCCACCTTTGCCGCCTTTCTGCGCAAGAAAGCGGCGGTGACCATGGACCCGGTGGAGGAAGGACGCCTGGTCCGGCGGAAAGAGGAGGAGAATAGGATGAGTATTTTCAACAATGAGAGCATCTTTTAGCTTGGCTCAAATATTTTTCCGACCACTCGGAAATTGATTTGTCCACGGTACGCATTTTGGACATCACCGGGGGAGAACCGGAACCTGCTGCCCACGGGTGCAGGCCAACCGCTCTGTGCTGGTGTTCACCGACGGAACCACCCGGAGATTTTTTACAGCATGTGGACGAGGGGCATGGGGGACTGTGAGATTTTGGTACAACGAGGGCTCCGAGCCCCAGGGCCCTATGAAGCACAATCTCCTCTCAGAGATGATTGACCGGGGGGTGAACGTCTCCGCGGCCATGCTGATCAACAACCCCCGGGCCCACTCAGGCTACCGGATCGGCCTGGACAACGACAGCTTTTCTCCCGGCACCATCCGGTACGTGGCGCCGGAGATTCGGGCGGTCATTCTGAAAAAAGCTCTGCCTGGATGAGAAGGAGACCATTTGCTGTGTCTCCGGGAGCATCGCCGTGGAAGCGGCCATCGCCGTCCGCCGGGGCCATGTGGTAGCGGTGGGAGTATAAGCCGGGAGACCGCCAGACCATGGAGGAGAATGTGGTCCGCTTTTGTCTGAACAACGCTGATCGTGGACGACATGGAGAGCTACTCCCACCGGTGGCCGGTGCCCGACGTGGCCCTGGTGGCCTCCCCCAGCTGGAGCTGCAGACGCTGGTGCGGGTCAACCCGTGAAGATTCGGGTGGTGATCTATACCTTGGAGTTCAGTTTCATGAGCCGGATTCCCCGGGATGCTTGGGAAACGGCATCCAGCCCACGGAGGTGATGCAGCTGGAGGTCCCAAGGTGGGCCGGAAGGACGAGATCGAGGCAGCCGGCGCCCTGATTTTCTGGTTGCAGGAATAACGCACAAGAAAAAGGGGCCCCTTTTCGTGGGCAGGGAATTTTGTGCCCCGGCCAGTGCGCATGTAATATCCTCATTAATTAAACAAAGCCAACTGGCCAATGAGCACAAGTAGATTCAGTGAACTGATTCGATGTTGTTCGAACAGTGCCTGTTTCATTCGGAGCGATTTTGTCGATAACAGGAGACAGGAATCCATCTACTAATGTATTCTCATCAGAGTAAAGTTTGTTAGCATATAAAGAATAATATACTTTGTAGTCTTTTTATCCCTTTCTTACCCAGATTACGGATCTCAGCATTGACTGTCAAAAGAACCGTCTGTATAAGTAGCATCCAGATCGGGGGTGGCAACCAAGTCACGGAAATGAACTTTAGGAACCGAATACAAGGCAACCGTGCGGAAGATACCCGGCAAACGGAACATATCCTGAGCTTCGAGGAAGGAACCGTCCGAACTACGGTATACTTCAGCAGCTACGGTATTCTTACCTTTCTGCAAATAGGGAGTGATATTGAAATCAGCGGTATTGCGTGAATTCTTGGAGAAGCCCACATATTGACCGTTAATCCACAGATAGAAGAAGGAATCGACACCATCGAAACTGATAAAGGTCTCACGTCCGTCCCAGTCTTGCGGAATTTCGAAATCACGGCGGAAGGAACCCACTTCATTCCGGTCCTTATAAGTGGTCCAGTTGGCAGGAGGGGTACGCATCACACCCCCACGCCAGTCGTCCACTTTCACGCTATGCTGAAAGATCACCGGTTGGTTGACGTAAATAGGGGTTCCATACTTCTGGCTTCCGTCTTTTTTGAATGCCATAAATGTTCCAGCTAGAAGGTACGGGAATCACATCCCATGAAGTTACATCATAATTCGTCTCATAGAAATCTTTAGGGCGGGAGTCCGGATCGGGTGCCCAGTGAAACTTCCAGTCACCATTGAGTGACTGCCAGAACTGACTGTTCTCCGGTAATACCTTTCGGGCATTGTCCAGATGCTGGAACGGGAAGAAATAAGCATGCGGCTGTTCCTTGTTCAGCGCCAGATTTTCGGGAGATTCCCACTCTTTTCCTGTAGGGGCATTCACTGATCCATAAGCGAACCCCTCTAACGGTTGGTCTGCGAAGCTTTGTATTGAGAAAAACTACAACACAAAAAGCCCGGTTAATAAGGTTTTTGTTCATCAGGTGTTAAAGTTAACAATTGGTTATTACTAATTAGGGTATATTTATCGGGGGGGTAAATGTTCGGTCGTTTTTAATCCATCACTGTTTCCGGTTTATCATCGTTTTAATTCATCAAAATAGGTATCCAGCAGGCTCTTAGCAGCTATAAACGAAGTAAGATTTCCCTGCAACACTTGTTGTTCCTTCTCCTGAAGCATCGCTTCAATCTGAGGATTGTGATAGAAACTATCACGGAGCTGTTCATTAATTGTCTCGTACATCCAGTACTTACTCTGCTCATTACGGCGATATCCAAAATAGCCGTTTTTTTCTTCACAAAGTCGATATATTCATACACCATGTCCCAGATTTCCTTCACGCCGATATTATAAAAACCGGAATAAGTCAATACTTTCGGAATCCATCCCGATTCGGGAGCCGGAAACAGATGCAGCGCATTGCGGAATTGACTGGCAGCCAGCTTGGCAGGTTCCAGATTATCTCCGTCGGCTTTGTTGATCACAATACCGTCCGCCATTTCCATGATTCCGCGTTTGATTCCCTGCAATTCATCTCCCGTACCTGCGAGTTGAATCAGCAAGAAGAAATCCACCATCGAATGAACCGCCGTTTCGCTTTTGTCCTACTCAACGGTTTCCACAAAGATTTTATCGAATCCGGCAGCTTCGCAAAGCACAATGGTTTCACGGGTTTCCTTGCAACTCCTCCCAATGAACCCGCTGAGGGGCTGGGGCGGATAAATGAATTAGGATGTACGGAAAGCTGCTCCATACGTGTCTTGTCTCCCAATATGCTGCCTTTACTGCGTTCACTGCTCCGGGTCAATGGCCAATACCGCCAACTTGCCGCCTTTTTCGAGCACATGAAGGCCGAATACATCGATTGATGTACTTTTACCTGCACCGGGCACCCCACTGATACCTACCCGAATGGAATTGCCGGAATAAGGTAAACACTTCTCAATCACTTCCTGAGCGACAGCCTGATGTTCCGGGCTTCACACTCTCCACCAATGTCACAGCCTGACTGAGAATAGTGACATCACCTTTCACAATACCTTCTACAAATTCCGCAACCGAAAGCTGACGCTTTTTAGGTTTACGTTTCAAATAAGGATTCACAGATGAGGGGGCTGTTCGATGCCTTTATTGACAACGAGTCCTTTATATTCTTCGTTATTTTCAGGATGTTCCATGGCAATAAGAGTTAGCGTTTGATATTTATTTCAACTTTCGGACGCAACGGGTCGTTTGTAATCATCAAGATACGTAAATGATGTTTCTTATTACCTACATCCCGCTTGTGGATTGTCACTTTCAACTTGGTCATTCCGTCCGGTGGAATGACCGTTTTTTCAGTCTTACTCCTACAGAAGAGTTGAATACCTGTAGCTTGCTGATGACTAACGGGGTCTTGCCCGCATTAGCGATGAATATATCATGGCTGACTTTATTCTTCTTGATCAACGGAATACTCAGGTCAATATTCGTCTCCGAGATGTGGATGGAAGGAGCATTCAAAAGAATCTTTCTCCGTCATACGCGAGAAATCGGGAAGAAGAATGGCTGAAACGGGTATCTCATTGTCTTCACTCACTTTATCACCGGAGAAAACGGGACAGGTAGACAGAAGTCTGTGTCAGTCCGAAGTCTTGCAACTGGCTGGCATCCAGCGTCAGTTTAATCGTTCCTTTTTTACCTTTGAGCAGTACTTTAGGTTCCGCCTCCATTTTCAGGTAAGGAGGAAGATGCATCAGTACCGGTTCATAAGGACGGTCGGAAAGGTTGGCAATGCTGAACGTCATAGTTGGTTGCTGTCCGCGATATACATCGGGGAAGGCAAATTCATCCCGGTCGATACGGATATTACCGATAGCATAAGGAAGAATCTTTGAATAATCTTTGATTTCCTGCACCACTTCACCGGTAAACTTCAGATAAACCAGACTCGGAGTAGCATTGCTATAGATACCGACCGACTTCTCGAAACGTCCCAATGCTTTGGCATCAAATGAAGCCTTTACAATACCTTTCGCTCCGGGAGCAATCGGTTCTTTTGTCCAGTCTGCTACGGCACAGGCACAAGAAGTGGTGACGTTGGTCAGCACCAACGGCTGATTTCCGGTATTGGTGATCGTATACTCCACTGTCACCGGACTTTCCATTCTATTTGTCCGAAGTTGTGCGTCTCCTTATTAGAAGAAATACGAGGTTGGGCGACAGCTGCCAAAGTGACAGTAAGCAGTGTAAATATAATAGTAAAGTACGTTTCATGTGATATATTTTATTTTGGTCCACAAATGTAGGAGTTTTAGATGAGTTTTTCATCACAGATTACATAGATTAACACCGTTTGAGAAAATACTTTACCCGGTGACGGCTCCTGCAAGGCAGTATTCATCAACAAAAAGTTCCCCACCGATGAGGGAGGCCTTCATCGGTGGGGGAACACCTTCTTCATCGGTGGGGGAACGCCTTTCTCATCGGGTGGACAAGAAATCCCCTCCCTGAACTATTTGATAATTATTTCAAAGCAGAATGGGAAGCGTATTCCGGCGCATAGGCGCATTGCATCGTAGCCCCGGTCTCATAGGTTTCCTGCTCTGCTGATGCGATAGCCATACTCCAATACATACACTCACCTTTGCCCAGATGGTCGAAGAAGAAGTTAGTGGAAGCATCTTTGATATCTACATAATAACCGATTCCCCATTACCAATTGTAACCGGATACACTGCCGATCGGTTCGAAGCAGGCTCCCCGCTGGTCTTTCAACTGTACAAAGTCCATCGGGTCTACAGAATGCTCAAACGGGAAACGATCTTATCGCCTACCTGAAGAACCGTCTTTTCAGTAACTAGGTTGCAGTTGAGGGCATTGTTCACCATACGTTCTACATAGAGTTGTTTTTGTACATTCAGCTCTCCTCCCTGTTGTCTCACATCGCTGACCGGTGATTCATATTCCGCATAAACAGCTCCCCACGCAATGCCCGGATTTCTCTTTTCGACTTCTATCTTACGAGCGTCTACCATTCTTCTGTGTAAAAAACGAACGTTTGATATAGCTAACCCCGGCACAGTCGTCTTACTTGGAGAAACGGTCTCCAGTACCTCATCAGCAATAACAATACGCATCTCCCTGATTATCGAGCAAGTTTACGCCTTTCATCAGTAAAGCATAGACAGCATCGGCAGTAGCTACCGGAGAGTTCCATTGTTGTGTTTGCTTTTGCTTCAACAGCCAAAGTTTCATTTCTTCCACGGTATCGCTGTTACCGCCTATCGCCTCCAATGCTTCCATCACGTCTACATGAGCCTGCATCTTCATTCCACCCCAAGCGTACGGGGGTTTCATTGAAAGCGAAGAACATTCCCTGTTCGGCTGTCTTCGTCAGATGCTCTTTCAGAGAAGCAACAAATTCCTGAGCTTCTTTCTTCCGACCGGCTTTATCCAGAATAATGGCAGCTATCGCTTTCGTATCCATCGAAGCGGTCGTGAGCATTTCACCCACCTTGGAGAGATAATAGGTATAAGCAGCTTTATTGGCAGCAGGCACCTGCTCTCCGGAAATAGCGATGAGATACAAATATTGCAGAATACTACCCGAAACACCGGTAAATTTCACTCCTTCTTTCTGTGCTTTGAGAATTTCTTTATACTCCTTCAAAGCTTCCTGATGGAGATAGGTAAAGGCATTTTTCTGTAAAGCAAGTGCTGCACCATCCAGTTTCCCACCGGTCATCATAGCAAGACGGGCGTTCAATTCGGCAATGTACGTAGTGACATAGCGGCTGCCGCTCATTCCTTTGTACCAGGACCATGCACCGTTTGCGTTCTGCAATTCCTGTAATCTTGTCAAAGCGGCAATGTTATTGCTACGGATATTATTCAAATCAAACAAAGTGGCGATACGTTCTTTCTGTTGTTCTTCCGTTTGCGCCTCGAGCACCCATGGAGACTCAGACAACAGAATGTTCTTCACCTCCTGATTTTTTTTGCAGGTTGCTCAGGAAAGTTTCTTTATTGCCACCCTGAAGTTTCCAGCTATCGAATACAGCCTTGATGCGTGGCTGGCTATTCATTATATAAGAAGCCAACGTATTGGCATAGTAGGCGGTAGCCCATGAAATAGCATTATTGTTTTCCGGGAGACTCAATGAAGGCAATGCGTGAATAGCATACCAGGCCGGATTTCCGGTAAACTCGACAGTCAGTTTACGGTCAGTCGCAGTTTTACTGTGATGATTGAACAGGCTGTCGAGAGAAAATACGTGTCTTTCTCCACGGACAGGCATCGGAAGAGTTTCTACCAAATGCTCTTTGTTGCTAAGCACCGGAAGCAACTGCTGCTCACCATCACTGAATGTACCGCTGTCAGCAATCATCCGGCAGCCCAGTATCTCGTATTTATCACTCACGCTAAACATGAAGTTCACACCAATTGTCTTGCCTGCCTCAACGGAGAACTTCTGTTTCTGTGTACTGATCACCTTTTCCGTCATCGGGTCAAAGAGAATCATGCTCACTGTACCGACCTGCAGCTTTCCGGTCATATTGGAAATAGAAGCAGCAATAGACGTCTTATCTCCGACACGAACAAAACGGGGAAGATTGGGAGTCAGCATAAATTCTTTTTGCTCGTAGTAGCTTCACCATCCAATGTACCCGTCAGCATTCCTTTCGTATGAGAATATCCGCGGAAGTTCCAACGGGTCAGACTCTCGGGCATAGTGAAAGAAAAGGAAACTTCTCCCTGCTCATTAGTACGGAGTTGCGGGTAGAAGAAAGCTGTTTCCGCCAAATTGGTACGCAAGTCGGCAGGGGCTTCAGGGGAGGGTTTCCTCTTCAATATTTCCTGCCGCATCCATTGCAACTTCCATTGCAGCATTAGAAGCTACAGCTCCAACCATTTCCACTTTCCTTTTGCAGCATATGTATTTGTACCTCTAATACGTATGGTCTAGATGATGCTTGATCCATAGCATCACTAACAATTACCGGTACCCCTCCAACTGGGCAGACAAGAAATGCTCAATGGATAGTTGCGTCACAAAATGATCATACTCCATTGCCGGCACCTTGAGATATTTTTGATTCCACCAGTAATTGAACGAATTATTGCCGAAATATCCACTCATCCAATTGGAATAAGGGATGAGCTGATTATAATAAATACTGAAATTCTGCTTTTCTATTCCATATCTTATCCAACGAAGCGTCGTACATAGTCGCTAACATTTCTGCCTCGGCAGCCTGTCCTTGCGGTGTCTTAATCGTCAGCTTCCATTCCTCTTTTGTCCGGGACGCAGTTTATCACGAAATACTTGCCACTTCATTGTCAACGTCTTGTCCGGCAGGCGTTTCTTCAATCGGACCTGTTCCTGATATACCTGTCCGTCCCTTACCATGCAGAAGTTGACAAAGACACCTTCTCCATAACTTTCCTTATACGGATATTTAAAAGTGTACAATCGTATCGGACAAGTTCATGACTTTACTTTCCAGCAGTTCATTTCCGGAAAATACATTCATCATCACATAAGCCTCTTTCTTCGAAGTCCCGAAGCAGAACATTGCCGGATGCTCAGCATCAAATTCCGTATTTGCCTCATAGAACCACACAGTCGTTTCAATCGGCGGACGCTGATCTTTCGAAGAGAAAAGAATCGTATTCGCATCAGCTGTCACTTCCTTGCCTTGTGTATCTTTCACCGTTGCTTTCAATACATAAGGTCCGGAAGGAAGATTTCCCCAATGAATCGTCATTTCTTCGTTAGAAGTGAACGTTCCTGTTGCCACCGGCTTCTCATCCAGTTTCTTGAAATCCGCATCTTGGGCTTTGTACAAATTGAACGTACCCGTCACTTCAACAGGCTGACCATTCAGATTCTGTACCTTAAATACGGTATGAAACGGCTTATCTTTACAAGTCTTATCAGCTAACTCAGTCTGCAAAATCAACGAACGGTAACCTGCTGCAATCACATCTGTAGAAGACTGCGTTTCACCCGCCACATTGGTTGCAGTAGCTTCTATCGAATAACGGTAGTATACTCTGGCATCATTCTTATAAGCATCATTTTCTTCCAGACGGACCGGTATCGTAAATTCCCCGTTCTCATTGGCAGTCACTCACCGGAAGCGATCTGTGTGCTTTCCTGCAAACCGCCACAAACTAAAGACAGAACGCTTCACGGTATATTTCACGGGAAGATCCTGCAATAAAACACCGCTATAAGACTGTATCTTACCTTTACCTCTACCTGATCTCCCAGTTGATAACTTCCTGTCTGTTTCTCAAAGTGATATCGAATGTCGGGCGTTTATAATCTTCCACGCGAATACTTGTCCTGCCATTTCCGGCCTTCAACGAGAACATCCCATTCAAGCAGGCCGAAGGCAATGCAAAATCTGTGGCAAACGAACCGAATTCATTGGTACGTACCTTTTTCGTCCGACTTCCTGATCGTTCGCATCTGTCAATATCACAGTATATTCTTTGTTCGGAAGCACATTCGCCGTATCCGATTTTTGTGCATAAGCAATTCCTTTCACATACACAGTCTGTCCGGGACGATACAAAGAACGGTCTGTCAACAGGGTCATTTGTTCCGAAACCTTATTTTCATCTCCATAATATCCATAGCTTCCGCCATAGATACCTTGAAACGGCATGGCAATATCCGCACCTTTGGTAGCTTTCAAATATCTGTATTCTGATTTCCAAGGAATACCACTTTTCCATCTGCTCCTGCCGTAAATTCCTGCAATACTTTTTTCATCATTTGTATAAAGAGTTATCTTTTGCATTCGGAACAGGATGGCCCGTTTGTCCGTCCAGTGTCACTACCTCATACTGATTTCCCGGCAAACGACAAGTCAATGCCTTGAGACGCGTGACATTAAATTTACTTTCACTGTCTCTCTTTGCACGAATATCCGGAACAATACGCATTACATATTCTCCAACTTCCGGTGCCTTGAATGTAAATACTGTATCCTGTGTCCGGTAATCTTTCGGACGGAGAACTGCAAAAATGCTGCTCCTTTGTCATTTTCTTAGCCTGATAGAGCCGAAGCGTAAAAATCCGTCCAGATTCTTGTGCGAAGCCCTTATCTCTATTTCCTCACCGGGAAAAGCCGTAGCAGCCGCAGTCACATTCAGAGAAGGTGCCAGGATATCTTCGCGAAGGTTCTTCAATGCATTGATTCTGCGGTAACCGGGATACAAACGGATCGCCTCGTCACAAAGTTGCAAAGCAACACTTTCCTGTTCTTTCCCAATCGCATTATTAGCCTGAGCCAAATACACTTCAGCACAAAGATCTAACGACTTATACTCGGTTTTCAATGCATCCAGCCCTGTTTCATAAGGATCGAATGTCATATAAGTACCGCCTTTCTTCACTCTAAAAAGGCTCACGAAAACTCTTCGAGGTGCCATGCTTCCAATTCAAATAATTCAGACTTGTCAGCAAACACCCTTTCCTTATCCCCCTTGGCTTTATAAGAAGTGAGCATCTGATCATATATACGTTCAATATCCTGTTTCACCAACGATTCTTTTTTCAGAAGAAGTTTCCTCCGAATAGGCCTCTATCGGAGTCGTACGATCCAGCCCCTGTATCCGCTGCAGCCAATGCTGGGAAGCCAGTAAATGATACATATCATGATGATAGTATTCACTTGTTTCGCCCAACTCTACAAAAAGGAATATAAGTACGTGAAGAAGTATTGAGCAATAACACAGAATCTGCCATTGCTTCTTTGACATTCGTCCTGACTTTCTACTAAAACATATTGGCTGTCCATTCTCTCATATCTGCCGAGGGAGCTTCGCCTGCAATTTCCGTCCGCTGCCGGAGTTGCCATTGGTTATTAGCGGCATAATCTGCATACATTCCTGCGATCAATGAATGCAATATAGCCCGGTCCATCGGTTTGTCAGCTTGCTTAGCCCATTGTTTCAACTCCTGCAGGCCTGTATAAAGGCTGTCAGGAGTCATATCCCCGATACTTCATCCGCCACATATACGCTTTCAACATTTGCGGAGAGTTCTTTTCCATCTCTCCTTTCTGATAGATCTCGCCTGTCAGCTTTATCACTGTTTGAGGCAGGCTTTTTTCCGCCTGCTCCACTTCTTTCCACAATTTGTCGAACGTTTGTGCCTGCATCGCCGGAATCACTCCCAACCATAACAGCACCAGCATACACATCTGCTTTATTTTCATAATTTATCCAGTTTAAGTTTGATATATCTCTCTGTATAAATAACAAAGTAAAGAAATAAAGTTTAAAGATTTGTACTTTTTAGCTTAAAAAAACACTTTTACAGAGAAGTAAGCAGTAGTAAGAGACGATAAAAAAGTGGGGATAACGCTTTCAATAACGTATCCCCACTTAAGCTTAGTTAATGTACTGAATCTCATTTTTTTCAATTCTGTACCCCCCATGCAAGCATTTCGTTACGACCTACTTCACTGAGGATTTTTCTAATGAATGAACTCATTTTCTTTGCCATAATCTTTAAACTTTTTAAAATTACTAATACCTGAAAACTAAAAAATTAAGCTTTTTCCTTTGGGGGAGTATGCCAAGTGTTGAATATCCCCAAACATGTACATCGGCACTGCCGATCTTTCTAAACAATCTTTCTAACTTTTTCATTTTGTTATCCTCCTATTTACATGTTTTACAACACAAAAAATACGACCTTTGTTTATACGTTATACCTAAAAAAAGCCAGAATTTTATGTTTTACAGCATATTAATTGATTTGCATCAATTAATTTATTTGTTATGAGACAGAATTGTAATATCTAATGGCAGCAACTATGACAAAAAGGCACGAAAGATTATCTTTCATGCCTTTTACTATATGACGCCTATTTATATAATAGGAAAAGAATACTTATTTCATCGGAGTCTGTGCTAAAGTAGCTACCAGAAAATCGTAGAACTTCTGTACAGTAGGAATCAGTGCTCTTTCGTCCGGTGAATGCGGTGAACGTAACGTCGGACCAAACGAAATCATATCCAGCCCCGGAATAATAGCACCGATAATACCACATTCAATCCCGCATGAATTACCTTCACAGCAGGTTCTACACCAAACTGCTGTTTATAGGATTCCTTCATCGCATGCAAAATCGGTGAGTCAACATTCGGCTGCCATCCGGAATAACCTCCGGTCATTTCTACCTTCATACCTGCCATTGAGAAGCAGGATTCAAGACTGGTAGTCAGATATTCTTTCATGCTATCACTGGAGCTACGAGCCAGAATCTTAATCGCTGCCTTACCTCCGCCAATCGTGATGATAGCCAGATTGGACGATGTTTCTACCGTATCGGGAACGGTCGGGATCATACGAGTCACGCCATTCTGACAAGCAAAGATAGCATCAATCAGATTATCCTGAATCTCTTCGGGCACTTCACCGGCAGGAAGTTCTACACGCTCTGCCGTAAAACTGATCGGAGTTTCAATCCCAGCAGCAATACGTAACTGAACGAAGTACACGAG
>VOFK01004195.1_pt1 | contig 15113 bp, 28 predicted proteins | sample 5384121 | NCBI WGS metagenome assembly VOFK01 (sample SAMN12384730, study PRJNA508395) | human gut metagenome | isolation source: healthy gut J | host: Homo sapiens | reverse complement strand
TCAGTGTACTTCGTTCAGTTACGTATTGCTACATTTTAACGATGAAGATTTCAGGTGAGAAACCATGGATGTATGTATACATGAGGTGATGGAAGCTTTCTTGCGTCCGGAATTAGGCGGTATTATTGTAGAAAATCTGAATGGTGACAATTGTTGGTTGATTGTTTTTGAAGGTCGTCAGGTAACTCCCGGTCATGCCATTGAAAGCGATGTGGTTTATCATGGATTTAGGCAAGCGTTTGAACCGTCCGGAATTGATAGCAAAGGCTAAGGACACAGCTTTGAAAATGTTGGAGTATGGTTGGGACAAGGAATTCGGTGGTATTTATTACTTCATGGACCGCAAAGGTTGTCCTCCCCAGCAGTTGGAATGGGATCAGAAATTATGGTGGGTACACATTGAAACCTTGATTTCCATGTTGAAGAAGGTTATCAGTTTACGGCGATGAAAGATGCCTGGAATGGTTTGAAAAAAGTACACGATTACATGGACGCATTTTAAGGATGCCGAACATCCTGAATGGTATGGTTATCTGAACCGTCGTGGGAAGTGCTCTTACCGTTGAAGGGTGGAAAGTGGAAAGGCTGTTTCCATGTGCCAAGAGGACTCTATCAATGTTGGAAGACATTGGAAATACATTTATTTGGATAAGAAATGATACTAATTAATAAAATTCTAATATAAAATGAAAAACAAGTATTTTTGTTGGCTATTCTTGTTATTTGCTTTGATTAGTGCTGGCGCTAATGCTCAGGTGAAGGTAGAGGGGTAGTGTATTCGACGAGATGGATAATCCGTTGATTGGTGTGTCTGTGTTTACAGAGAATCGTAAGGCAGGTACGGTGACCGATGTGGATGGTCATTTCTCTATTAGCGTGCCGAACACAAGGGAAATCTTAACCTTTTCTTATGTGGGTTATACTACCCAAAAAAGTGACTTTGAAAGGTCGAAAACTTTTGAAGGTGGTTTTGAAAGAAGACTCAGAACTGCTGGACGAGGTAGTAGTGGTAGGTTACGGTACACAGAAGAAAGGTAGTGTTACCGGTGCTATCTCCTCAAGTAGGTAACAAAGAATTGAAGATGGCTCCTAGTGGTTCTCTTTCTAATATGTTGGCCGGTCGTTTGCCGGGTTTGATTACAAAAGCAGCAGTGGTCAACCGGGTCAAGATGGATCTAGTTTGTATATCCGTGGTAATGGTGCTGGTGACGGTGACCCTTTGATTGTTGTCGATGGTGTTGTAACGGACTATTTTCCCTCATTCTCACAAGATGAAGTAGAATCAATTACTATCTTGAAGGATGCTACTGCAGCTGCTGTATATGGTGTGCGCGCTGCTGCCGGTGTTATTTTGGTGACTACGAAACGTGGTACAGTACAGAAGCCTACGGTTACCGTGAATTCTTCGGTTACTTTAAGTCAGAATACAAATTTTCCGGAATTCCTAAATGGTCCCGATTTTTGCGTATTGGTACAATACAGCACAGCGTATGGATGGAGTAGCAGAAGAAAGTTTGCGCTTTTCCGCTGATGAAATAGCTCGTATTGAAAATCCTGGCTCTGACGAACGGTATATGGTAATACCGATTGGTTTGATTTGCTTTTCTCAAAGATGTTGCTCCTACTTTATACTAATAATGTATCTGTATCAGGTGGTACAGATAAATTAAAGTTCTTTTTGCTTCTGTTGGAGCTATAATCAAAAAGGGTATCATTGATAAAACTTCTTATGATAAGTATAACTTCCGTTCCAATATGGATGCAAAGATTACCGATAATTTTGATTTGTCTTTAGGCTTGTCTGGTTATGTTTCTACAGATAGCGAGCCGGGGGCTGGTGCCGTCCGGGTACTTATGCGCTTCTATTTTCCAGCAGGCTATGCTGTCTTACCCCTTACTTGCGCTCTGAATACAACGGTCTTCCTGTCGGTAGCTTGAACTTGGATGGTAACGGTAATAACAACCCTATTGCCGCTCGACTGACTCTTTCTGGTAAGAATACTAATAAGAAAACTTATTTCCAAGGAAATGTCTCTATGAAGTGGCAATTGCCAGTTAAAAGGATTAAGTGTGAGTTGAATGGTTCATATGTGAAGCATTATGCTATGCGTAAGAAATATTTTTTGCCTTATGATTTGAATTGTTGGAATCAAAGTACTCGTAGTTGGGGGGTTGAAAAGGCAGAATTGCTAGTACAGCGTCCTTGAACCAGTGGTTTACTGAAACAGAGGAATATACCATTCAGCCAGCGATTGAATACGCTAATAACTTCGGGAAACATGCTGTATCTGGTTTGTTTTTGTATGAATTTACAAATTCTAAATTTTCAAGTTTATCAGCGGGTAGAGAAGATTTTCCTATTACCGATATCATGGATATGTCATGGGGACAAAAAAGTTAACGATAATTTGGTGAAGGGTGGTCATGGCATAGATAAACGTGCCGGTTATGTTTTGCGTTTGAATTATTCTTATGATGATAAGTACTTATTGGAAATAACAAGTAGAATCGATGCTTCGACGGCCTTGCCTAAGAAGTACAGATGGGGTGTATTTCCCGGTGTCTCTGTAGGATGGCGTGTTTCTCAAGAAGACTTTTTTAAGGAAGCCGTTCCTTTTATGGAAAATTTGAAGATTCGCGCATCGGCAGGACGTTTGGGTAGTGATAGAGCTATTAGTAATACAATGACTTATTTTTTCAACCGCTAGTTTGTCTACAGACCCTATTGTTTTGTTCGGTAATACACCTCAAAAAGTATTGGGTATCAGTCGTCCAGTTAACCCCTTATTGAAATGGGTGTTGACAGATACGTATAATGTGGGTATTGAGTCAAGTATGTGGAATGGCCTTGGGGGTAGAATTAGATGTGTTCTACATGAAGACAACCCGTTCATTGGAATCGCAGTCTGCCAGCTTCCCACCTTCTTTGGGAGATTATTATCCTGCTTATACGAATTATGGCTCTCATGATAATCGTGGTTTTTGAATTGGTGTTGACACACCATAATTGTATTAAAATTTTAGCTACAATGTTCGTGGTAACATTTCATGGGCACGTAATAAGATTTTAAAAATGACAGAAGATCCTAATGTACCTAATTATATATATGCGTAGTACTGGACGTCCGATGGGTGAGTATTGGGGATTTGTAGCAGAAGGCTTGTTCCAGACGGAAGAAGAAATTGCACACAGCGCAGTTTATGGTCCTACACTTCCTGGTGATATTAAACTGAAAGATATCAACGGTGATGGTAAGATTACCTATGATCAGGATAGAGTACCCATCGGTCGTAGTAGTACACCGGAAATGATGTTTGGTTTAAATATCGGAGCTGAGTGGAAAGGTATAGATTTCTCTATGTTGTGGCAAGGTGCGGCTTTGTTTGATGTGAATCTCTGTGGAATGTATGCGAATGTAGGTTACGATAATACTTTCTATACAAAACCTTTTTATTGTGATGGTAATACTCCTTACTATTTGGTGGAAAACTCTTGGCGTCCTGATAATCCGGATGCAGAATATCCTCGTTTGGGTATTGTTTCACGGGATAATGGTGGTAAAATGTCTTCTTGGTGGGTGGAAAATGGTACCTACATACGTTTGAAAAGTATGCAGATTGGTTTACACATTGCCATCTCAATGGGTTACACCGGCAGGCATTAAAAAGTACGTTTTTTATGTTTCTGGTGGTAACTTGTTAACATTTTCCCCATTTGAAGCATTTGGATCCTGAAATGCCGAGTGTTAATCAAGGATACTATCCACAACAACGTACGTATGAATTGGGATTAAATGTTACATTCTAAAAAATGAACAAAATGAAATCAAAAAATAAAATTCTTGCTGTTACTGCATTCGCAATGCTGTCATTGATGGGGTGTAATATCGACCCAATTTTGACGGATAGTTATTCAGAGGATGTAGCCTTGGTCAAATGTTGACAATTTACGTTTAAATTTAAATGGCTTTTATTCGTTGATTGGAGGTTATTACGGAAGTGAGGTAGAGAATGATGCATGTACGGATATTCTAAAGATGAATGGGCCACGTGATTCAGAAAACCTGTTTGTTTTTGGATCTGCTCCGATTACTCCTGCCGCTAATCCTTTCAATAATTGGGATAACCGTCATACATGGCAACTATCTTGCTGTAGATTCTTGCATAACTTGGCAGAACATAGAGGTAATTTTCCAGAGAGCATAGCTAATGAAGCTGAGGCTGAGGCCCGTTTTTTCCGTGCATTAGTGAATTTTGATTTGGCTAAAAAGATTTGGTGCCAGCTTTATCTTGCATAAGGAACTTCCGGTAATGGGAGAAAAGAACCATGCTCGTTGTACTCTGAAGAATGTTGGGATTTCATGTATGAAGACTTGACGTTTGCTGCGAAATATCTGCCCAAGCGTTGGGATGATGCTACCAAAGATCCTTGGGGAGAAGCTACTCATACTGGACGTGTCACTCAAGGTGCAGCTTTGGGGAATGTTGGCTCGTGCCATGCTTTATGCGCAACGTTGGAAAGATGCATCCGATGCTGCTTTGAAGTGAAGAAGGGTTATGCTTTGTATAAGAATCCTAGCCGTCCAGATAAAGGTTACGGTGAATTGTTCATGAACAGAAGAAGTGCGCGTGTAGATAATAATGAAAGTATTATAGAATGTGGTTATTCTTATGATGATGAGATGGACTATTCGTTTGATTATTTTTATTGTCCACCCAGCGATGGAGGTTATGCAGAAGCCAGTCCTACTGAGGATTTGGTATCTGCTTACGAAATGGCAGATGGACGTGAGTTCAGTTGGTCTGATCCTACAATGAAAGCGAATCCGTATGTAGGTCGTGAACCGCGTTTCTATGCATCGATTCTTTATAACGGTGCACCTTGGAAGGGGCAAACGCTTTATACCTATGAGGGATGTAACGATGGTTATGCATTAGAGAGGTGGTACTACCTGTACTGGTTATTATATGCGCAAGTTGTTTGATGAGAATTTACCTAAGAATGGCATAAGAGCAACGGACTTGACGTATTACTATATGCGTTATGCTGAAGTCTTGTTGATTTATGCAGAAGCTATGGCAGAACAAGGGGATATTCCTGCAGCATTGGAGGCCTTGAATGAAGTGCGTGCCAGAGTTGATTTGCCTGCAAAAATCTGCTAAGAACAAGACTGAGTTTATGAAATTGCTTCGTCATGAAAGAATGATTGAGTTGGCTTTTTGAAGGACATCGCTTTTTGGGATATCCGCCGTTGGGGGATTGGAGTACAACATTGCTGAATGATGTTCATATGAAGGGGAATCAAACCCACCAAGACTAGTGAAGGTACTTATGAATATAAAGTAGTGGATTGTGATGCCGGTTCTACGCGTGTATATTTGGAAAAAATACAATCGTTTTCCTATTCCGTTGTCGGAATTGCAACAGAACACTGCATGTGAACAATTTGATGAGTGGAAATAATTAAATTTAAGGTTATGAAATTATTGAATAAACTTACGATATTAGCATGTCTGTTTATAGGAGCCTTGGCTTTTGTGAGTCTCCCTGATTTGGCTGAAGGACGAACAGATCAAGTCAATGGTTTGTTGAATGTTACTATTAAGATTCCGGGTAATCCTGCAGAATATTCGGCTACAAAGAAAGGTCCTTATGAGGAAAATGAAGAAATCACAGTAAAGGTGCCTACTACAGATGACGCTCCTTTGGATTTGACTCTCGTTTGATGTGCAGTGAGTCTGGAACACAACCGTTATATGGAAAATCCATTTAAGGAGCGAAACAGATTTCACCAATCCTGTATTTGTTACTGTTATTGATGTAAATGGTAATAAACATCACAATACGATTCGAATTTTACCCACGCCTCCGAAAACACGCTTCCAGTAAGTTGTGGATAAAAATGCCGTTGAGTTGAATATTGCTAGCCGTAATATCACTGGTTTGGCTATCAATGCTCAGGGATTGAATGTACAAGAGTACGATGGAAAGATTTATCGTTATGATATGAAGACAGGTTCTTCAGTTACTACTATCGAGGCAGCTCGCTCATTTATGATGAAAGCTGATACTGACGATGCCGGTCATTTGGTGACCGCTCGTGATAATAATACGTATGGTGCTGGATTTATGGTATATTATTATGATGAAACCAAGAAAAGAACACATATTGTTGCTGGATTATACAGCAGGGGATGGTTGTCCGGATGATTTGGGTTATGAATTCAGCGTTATAGGAGATGTAACTTCAGGTAAAAGCATTTATTTATGGTATGGCTCCAGGAATGATGACTATTTATTATTGGGAATTGCAGGATGGAGAATTGGTAACTCCTGCTAATCAACCGAACACATTGCGTTACGGACCTGCTGGTGGTAACTGGGATCGTGCTCAAGTACAACGTGCTTCATTGGATGATGATTCCGATCATTATTTGTCATTCTATTCCCCTTCTACAGCAGATGAAGATGATGAAACACAAGAAGGTAAGAAGGGTAGTCGTTTTCACATCTTCTCACCGTATATGGAAGTTACCGAGATGAATCCTCAAAGTCATGCCTATAAGATTTTGGGACTTTAAGGTGTTTACTGTAAACAATGATGTATTTGTAGCATTCATAGAACAAGGTTATACAGCTTGGGGCAAATGCCAGAGTTAAGGTGTTTGAAATTACTAAGCGTAGCATGATGGAACTTTCTCCGGAAGATGATGGTTACGATAAATTCTGTTTGTTCAGTGGTGATGAGATTGCACCTACCAACTATAATCGTTGGGGAGATATTGCAGTCTATAAGGAAGCCACTTCTACAGGATATGATATCTATATTGCATCTACTATTGTTGGCTATGATACAAACGAGTCAAGAATCAGAATGTATAAGATGAATTATTATCCGCAATAGTATTTGAGTGCCAGTTCCTAAAAGCATAGCGAATGTTATGCTTTAGGAATGGTTGAATACTGCGAGAAGTATTTCTTATAAATGAAACATGTAATTAACAGTTTGAAAATTCAATTATGGAAAGATCATTTTTATTATCAATATCAGCACTAGGGCATTTGTATCCTGCAGTGATGACATACATAAAGGATATAGAATCGATGGTTATGATTTGATTCTAGAGAAACAACAGATTATCAATCATACTCCAAGGCTGTGAAGTCTATTAACCCTTTATGATGAATTAGCTTGTGAGATTTATGATATTTCTAATCCAGATAAAGAAGCTGGCAAAGCTTACTTGGATTATGAATTAGGAGATGACCCCAAAGAAGGGGCAGGCAGCTTTAAGCGATGTATAACTTTACAGGGACAATCCGAAGACGGTACACCTGAAAAGGTTTACTTTCAGCAGCGTTGGGGTGATTATCGTGTAGACTTGTCTTTCCATCCCCTAGGATTATCCATTTGGGTAAAAGGTAACCGCCATAATCAGAATGCTACTTTCCGTTTTATCATTATGGAAGACGAAAAGCAATTTAGCGCAGAAGCTCCTCACGATTACACTCGCAGACGTTGGTCTTATTTTTGCTTATGAAGATACTGAAATTTTTGTTGAAAGATGGTTGGACTCGTTTGATTATGCCTTATAGTGCATTTAAATTGTACAAAAGAAGGGTGAAGGTACCCAATCTGATACGCTGCTCATGAATCGCAACGAGGGCTTCCGTATTGAAATTGAAAATACTTCCGGCAAGGCTTGGGAAGGAGAATGCCAAATTGATAACTTGGAGCAGCTCACCTCTTATGAATTAAAGGGAGGTACACCTAAGTTCTCAAGTATTTTTATTCAGTTGAATAAAGATGCGTATGAGAATGAAGATTGGGATCAGCAATTTAGAGATAGTAAAGAAGTGGGTATTGATACGTGGATTATTCAGTATTCTCAGCAGTTTACCGGTAATCATGATGAAACCAATGTATCTTTCTATAAGAACACTAATTTGCCCTGGGTACAAGTGAAGTGTGACATCATCGATAAAATGTTTGAAGCTGCTGAACGCAATGGTATGAAAATCATTTTGGGATTGTATCCGGGTGATTATAGCAAGACCGACCCTACTGATCCTACTAAATACAACATCAATGCAGAACGGAATAAGATGTTGCTTTTGATGAGGTTTATGAACAATTTGGAAACAATCCTTGTCTGGTAGGTTGGTACATCACCGAAGAATTCCATGATGGTTCTTATCCGGTAGGATGGCAACAAGAACCGGCACTTTCTATGCTGGCTAAGTATTTGGAAGGTGTTGCTTTATATCAAGACTAAATCCAATAAGCCAGTATCTATTGCTCCTGCTTTATGGAGAGGTTTGCCGGCTGATCTTTGTGGACAATGGTTCGGACGTATTTTCAAACAGACTCCGAATATTGACCATCTTTATTTACAAGATATTGGTGGCCGTTGTTTGGTTGACTTTGATGTGGATTTGCCTAACTGGTATGCTGAAGTTAAAAAAGCTTGTGATGAGAATGGGGTTATATTTGGTGTGGATATCGAATCTTTCAAAAGCTGTAACTGTCCGAATGTTCCTTATAAGGCGAAAAAGATTGGGCTGAATTGAAAGAACAGTTGTTGGTGGCAGGTCTCTTTACAGAACACATCACCAACTTCAGTTGGAAGTTACCTTTAAGAAGGGAAACCAATAACTATGAAGGATATAAAATTTACTTAAAGGAAAATAATCTGTTACCGTGAGTATTTAGAACCAAAATCTGCCGGATAATGCAGATTGACATAGGGTGAGGCTCATTCTCACCCTATGTATAATTTATGAGGTTTTGCCTTACGTGATTTCTAAAAGATTAATGAATCATACTAATCAAGTTTTGGACAATCCAAAACTTGGGGTTTAATATATAGCAAAAAATGAAGATGAATGAAATATTGTTTTGTTTGTTGGTAGTGTTGAATGTATGTTCAGTTTGGGCACAGCCAAAAGACATTGAAATTTGGTAAAAATGGAGATTTTAAAATCGTTCAGTTTACCGATGTTCATTATAAAATACGATGATCAAGCCAATTCTCAGATAGCATTGGATAGAATGAATGAAGTGTTGATGCAGAACATCCTGATTGTGTAGTTTTTACTGGAGATGCGGTTGTGTCCAATGAATCTTTTAAAGGATGGGATATAGTATTGGATGTATGTATTCGTCGTAATATACCTTATGCAGTAGTATTTGGTAATCATGATGATGAATACGATCATACATCAGGAATTGTATGATTATTTCAAAGAAAAAGGGTAATTTGATGCCCGTTCGTATTGGGGATGTGGCTCGACTATGTCCTGACTGTGAAGTCTTCACCGATAAGAATAAGGATGCAGCTCTCCTGTATTGTATTGACTGCACTCTTATACTCAGGTAAAGTCTGTCCCTGGTTATGATTGATTAAATTTGATCAGATTGCTTGGTATCGTGAACAAAAGCAAGACGTTTACAGAAAATAATGGCGGTACTCCGCTGCCTGCATTCGCTTTCTTCCACATTGCTATTCCTGAATATAAGGATGCTTTGATGGAAAGACAAAAATCGCATGTTTGGTTGCAAGGCTGAAATGGTATGTTGCCCTACTACCAATTCCGGCTTTTTTACTTCGGTTAAAGAGTGTGGAGATGTAATGGGGATGTTTGTCGGTCACGATCATAATAATAACGATTATGCTGTGGCTTATAAGGAAGTATTGTTGGCTTATGGTCGTTATACCGGTGGTAATACAGTTTATAACGATTTGGCATCCAATGGCGCACGCGTCATTGTTTTGCGTGAAGGTGAACGTAAGTTTGATACCTATATTCGATTGCTAATAATGAAATAGAGTCGTTTGTTACTTTCCCCAAATAGTTTCTATTAATCAGATTGTTTAATTGCAAATTTCGTTAAACCTTTTTTGTATTCATGAAAATATATTATTGTTTTTGTTTTACACTGCTGTGTACTCTAGGCGTGCAAGCTGGTGACTTAATAGATTTGATCTTGATTCCACCTGGAAAGATTACGAATAAAGTCAAGTTAGATATTCGTGGAGGAATTGTAAATAAGAGCTCTGTAGAACAGACTTATCAGGTTTCTTTTATATTGGGGAAGGAAAAAGCATCTGCTCTGCTCTGTGATACCATGTTGAACATTGCTGCCGGTAAATCGGATGTGGTGAAGGTGGTGATTCCTTACAGCGGATAAGGTTGGAAAGCATAAGGTGATCTTGAAGGTTACCGAAAGCGGTAACGTATATCGGAAAGTAAATTCAATCGAAGTTATTCAGTCGGACATTCGTTCCATACAGCAAATATCTGGGGCATGGGCGGGTATTTATCATTGAGTGAAACTGAAGGAAAGCATTGGAATCAGGATATTAAGAAGATGACCGATAATCAATGGCGCGAATTGTTCGTTCAATGAATAAGTTGGATATGAATATGATGGTTATTCAAGAAGTTTTCCGTAATGAACAATATGTGGGTAAGCATTCTACAAATGTAGATAATTACCAAGGGAAGGCTTTTTTATCCATCTAAGTTATATCCCGGACGCATGGATATTGCGGCTAAAGACCCAATAGAAGCTATTCTATCCGAGGCTGATAAACAAGGTATGAACGTGTTGATGGGCGTGGGTATGTTTGCTTGGTTCGATTTTACTCCCGAATCTTTGGAGTGGCATAAACGTGTGGCCAAAGAACTTTGGGACATGTATGGACATCACGAATCTTTTTATGCTTTTATGTGTCTGAAGAAAGTGGAGGCGGTTTAGATAATTGGGAACAACTGCCCGAAATACGTAAAAAGAGAAAAAGATGATATCGTGAATTTCTTTTAAGGAGTTTAAGGCTTATTGTAACAGCTTTGCTCCGGTAAACCGGTGATGTTGGCAAACCAACAGTTTTGAAGTACCTAATGGTATGGATACTATCCGGAACTTTTAAACTATCTGGACATTTTATGCCCATTTGGCTTTTTGCTCGTATGCCGGAAGGTGATTTGACAGGTAAGCAGGCTGCTGATATGTTGCAAAAAGGCATGTGATGATGCAAACGCTCATTTCTGGTTTGATTTGGAAGTATTCCTCTTTAATCCAGACAATTCTTTGTATCCACGTCCGGTTGAAGAGATAATTCGCGACCTGAATCTGTTTGATAATTTTGAGAAAATTCTTTGCTATCAGTTCCCCGGTGTGTTCAATGACCCCAAAATGTCTATTCGCATAGGCGAGGCTCGTACCATTGATTTATTCAATGGATATATGAAATACTTGAAAGAACTGAAATATAGAGTAAAAACGTAAATAAAAAAAAAGAAAGTGATGAAGCGCTGTTATCTATATCTGTTTATCCTAATAGAGATGTGTTGTTGATGCAATAAAATAGCTCATTGGCGGAATTGGTAGTGTTTAATCAATAAAAAACAAATATTTTTTTATGAATCAGTTCATCAAAGAAATACAAGAACAACCGGAAATGTTGGAACGTACTCTTGGCTATTATCATTCAAGAGAAGGGAAAGAGCGTTTGATGCTGTGTCTGTACTCTGTCGACAACCGGTGACTATTACGAAATAGTACTTACCGGTATGGGAAGTTCTTGTTTTGTATCACAAGCTGCCGCGATCATGATGACCGCTTATAATATACCCGCTTTTGCTATCAATGCCGGCGAGTTATTGCATTTTCAGTCTTCAGTTCTGACAGAGCGCACTTTATTGGTTGCCATCTCACAGTCAGGCGAGAGCTATGAGGTGATTGAATTGCTTAAACAACTTGGTGAACGGCATCATTCACGATTGACAGTGGTTGGGGTCACAAATGAGTCTGGAAGTTCTTTAGCGGCGATGGCTACTCTCAGTCTGCTATGTAAGGCTGGGAGGGAGGAAATGACATCTACGAAGACATTTATCACCACCTATCTGGTAGTGTATCTGCTTTTTTGCAGGAGCATTGGGATGGTCGCAGGGTAGATAATGCTCTTTTTAGATAGTGTCGTTCGGGAAGTCGGTCTTCAGCTTGAGAAAGGGGGGATTTATTTATCCCGTTCGGTCGCTTTTTTTAAGTGGGCATCCGTTTGTTCAAGTGATAGGCAGGGGTACGGTTTTTTGCAAAAGCGTTGCCCAAAACCGCCCTGATGTTTATGGAGGCTACCAAGACTCCGGCTTCAGCTTTGTTGGGCGGTGAGTTTCGCCATGGTCCACTGGAGATGGTAGGCCCCTGGCTTTATCTGTATCATTTATTCGCATTCACGGTCCGGTGTTTATCGGCAGAGCATCAGGCTTGTGGCTGATGTTCTGTCTTTTAATGGTAAGTGATCCTGGTATCGGATATCTCCTCCGGCATTGAAAGTGTGAATTTGCTGGAAATCAATGTTCATTGCGGAGACCCTGATTTGTTTGCAATTCCGTCATTGTTCCTGTTCAGCTGATAGTGAATGCTTGGGCGGAAGAAATGGAACTGGTGCCCGGCAGTTTTACACATGGTGCTAAAGTGACTTCAATAGAATAATGATGGGACGAAGAAAAGGCAGCCATAGGAGTCGATATCGGAGGCACAAAGATCAGTGCGGGTATTGTTGGCGGAGAGGGATTGGTTTATGCTTCTCCCTGTACTATTGCAACTAATCCGGAAAAAGAACCCGGCGAAGTGATTATTTCCAATTTGTTTTCTCTGTTGAAAAAATATTCTGGCTGATGCTGCGGATTACGATATTCAGGGCATTGGTATCGGGTGTACCGGACCTCTCGATATAGATAAAGGTATACTGCTGGATGTTGAGAATCTTCCCACTTTGAACTATTTCCCGTTGAAAGACACCGTTGAACAAGTATTTCCGTTGCGGGTGATCCTTGATAATGATGCCAATGCGCTGATTTATGCAGAGGCATTATGGGGAGCGGGTCGGAATGCCGGTTCAGTCCTGGGTTTTACCTTAGGAACGGGGATAGGATGTGCTTGGATTAATGGAGGAAAAGTATGGCGTGGGCATTCCGGTTGTGCTGGAGAAGTATGGACTTCACCTTATAAAAAAAGGGATATTGGAAGACTATGTATCCGGCAATGCCGTCACCCGTCTTTATAAAGAATATACAAAGGAGGAGTTGCCGGCTTATCGTATAGCCGAATCGAGCTGGCACGGTCCGTGATAAATGGCTTTGCAGGTATGGGATGTTTTTGCCCAGGCATTAGCTCATGCTTTGTCATGGACAGTGAATATTACCGATCCCGAAATTGTCATCATAGGCGGATCTGTTCTGAAATCTTCCATTTATACTGGGACAAGGCAGAAGTGGCTATTTCGTAAATTCATTTGTCGTTCAGCTGATCGGCATATTACTTTGCTGCCAGTGCCTTGGGGAGACAATGCCGATTTATTGGAGTGCGGCTGCATTAATATTAAAATAACAAGAAACATGAGAAAACTCTTTTTATACTGTTGATATGTAACATGTTGTTCGTCAATGCCCAATCTCTTGAACTGGAGAATTGAAGATTATCAATTCTTCCGAGCTAAACACTAAGGATCTGCTGAGGTCTCGCAATTGGCTTATCCTACTGCCGGATGGTATAAAGGCCACCGTGCCCACTACCGTGTTGAATGCTTTTGGTGAAGGAAAAACGTATATCCTGATCCGAGCGGCCTGAATAATTACCTGATTCCGGATGTGTCGGATGAATTTAATGTCGGATGGACCTATCTAAATACAACTACCTGAAAAAAGTGGCCGTAATCCTTGGCAAGATCCATACTGGTATCGTACGGAAGTTGTTCTTCCCAAATCATATAGAGGCAAGAAAGTATGGCTGATCTTGAACGGCATTAACTACCGGGCAGATGTCTGGGTAAATGGTCGTCAGGTTGCTGATAAAAAAGATATTGTGGGTATGTTTCGTCGCTTTAAACTTGATATAACCGGATATGCCCATGCCGGAGCTAACAATTGTATTGCGATAAAAATTTATCAGGGTGGATCATCCGGGCGTCCCGACTCCCGGCACCCAGTTGAAAGTATTCGGTCCTGTACGCGGACATTCCTACGATATCTTTAATGATGAGACATTGAAGATATCCGGTGGCTGGGATTGCGCTCCCGTGGTTCGCGACCGGAATATGGGTATCTACCAGAAAGTGATAGTGGAAGCCACGGACGAGGTGTTGATTGAAAATCCTTTTGTTGTCACTACTTTACCAAAGTCCACTACCATGCCTATGAAGGTTGACACTGGGCTTGCAAAGGTCAACATTAAACTTGAAGTGAGGAATACCTCTGCAAAGCTTGTTGAGGGAAAGGTGAATGCTTGATTACATTAATCAACGAAGTCAAATTTCCCACTTATACCAAGCATGGAGGGATACCTCAAGCCAATCAAGCTGACGAAGAAAAGTAGCCCCTGCGTGCCGGTGAGAGAAAAGTAGTGGAACTGACCCCTGAGGACTTTCCTTCCTTGCTGATAGAAACCCGTATTTGTGGTATCCGAATGGGTATGGCGAGCAATACTTGCATCACATGAAACTGTCTTTTAGCATCGGTGGAAAAGTGTCCGATACCAAAGAGTTTGATTTCGGAATCCGTGAGGTGGCAAGTGGACTGAACCGGGTGGGAGATGAATGTGGTCGTGTAGCATATTATGTGAATGGCAAGCGGATATTCTGTAAGGGCGGTTGGATACAGCCGGACATCTTGTTGGGAATCTGAAAACGTATCTATGATGCCGCCTGATGGCAGAAGCGAACATCAACCTGATTGGCAGTGAAGATATGCCGTCTCCTTCACAATCTGGTTTTGAAAGTTTTGACAAACTTATGGCCTGATGTGGTGGCATGTTTTCTATCAATGTTTCCGCATGGAACTGAAACTGCTGACAATCCTCTGGATCATGGTCTGGCGGTGGCAGAGTGGAAGATATGATGCTCCCGCTATCGCAATCACCCTTCTATTATTTCATGGATAGGAGCCAATGAGGTCTTGATGAATGAAAGCTTTGTAGCAAGCTGACCAAGGAGAAAGTGAGAGTATCGATACTACGCGTGTTTATCTTCCGACTACCAGTTTTCATTGGGATGTAGACGCCTTGACTCCTTATCTGAAAGAAGATCTACCAACAGTGTACGACGGATGA
>VOFK01000550.1_pt1 | contig 15119 bp, 20 predicted proteins | sample 5384121 | NCBI WGS metagenome assembly VOFK01 (sample SAMN12384730, study PRJNA508395) | human gut metagenome | isolation source: healthy gut J | host: Homo sapiens | reverse complement strand
ACGCATATCGGCATCATTCGCTTTGAAGAAAACAATATCCCTATCGATTATATTACCGGTACATCCATGGGAGCCATTATCGGTTTCGTTGGCTAACCATGGGATACTCTCCCATTGATATGGAGGCTTTGCTGCGTTCAGAAGACTTTTAAACGTTGGTATTCAGAAGAAGTAGAACCTAAATATGCCTATTATTTCAAGAAAAGTATTCCCACACCAGGGTTTTTAATATCCGCTTTTGATTTAAGAGACTCATGAATGTCAAACCGCAATTACCGACCAGTATGGTTAACCCCATCAAATGAATCTGGTGTTTGTGGAGCTGTTTGCCGTGCTTCTGCGACAGTGATTTTGACAGACTGTTTGTTCCTTTTTTCGTTGTATCGCTTCCGATGGCATACAATAAAGCGGCAAATAGTGTTAGGGAAAGGTGATCTAGGCATGCTGTCCGCACCTCTATGAGTTTTTCCGTTTGTTTTTAAGCCAATTAAAGAGATGAGGTAGTGTGCTAGAAACATGATGATGAGTGATGTGATGCGGGATGATTTTCATCCGGATATTATTATTAATTGGTAGTGTGGTGGCCGCTAATCCGTCAAGCCTAAAAGAAAATGACCTTATGAGTCAGATTGAGGCATGTGGTGATGCAGAAGACGGACTATTCTATTCCGGATTCTGTCGGCATCCTCATGACATTCAAGCGATGATGAAACTTACTTGATTTCGACCGTCTTCAGGAACTCCATGATATAGGTTACAATCGCACTCTTTAGCCTGATGGATTCTATAAAGGGGCGTATTCATCGTAGGGTGAATGCAGATAATGCGTTTACGCCGTCTGGTTTATCGCAGTAATCTGCCGCAGCTCTATTTCCAGAAAATTTATATTGATGGGGCCTAACTCACAGCAACAGGCTTATATTCAGAAGGAATTTCATGATGAAGAAGATGAGCCATTCACTTACGAAGAGCTGAAGCGTGGATATTTTCGTTTGCTTGCGGATAATATGATCTCTGAAATAATACCGAAGGCAGTATTCAATGAAAAGAGACCGATATGTACGATTTGCATCTGAAAGTAAAGATGGAGGATAATTTCTCTGTCCGCTTGGGGGTAGTGTGTCTACGACGAGTTCCAATCAGATATATCTGGGCCTGGGCTATCAGAAACTTAAATTATTATGCCAAAGAGTTTACGTTTGATGGCCAATTGGGTAAAAGTTTATAATAATGCCCAACTGATGGCGTATAGATTTGCCTACTCATATTCCTACTTCATATCGGCTTATTGCGTCTATCAGTACGTTTGATTATTACAAGAAAGAGAAACTGTTTTCTAAAAACGATAAACCTTCCTTTAATTCAAAGGATGAACGATTTCTGAAGTTGATTATCGCTTTACCATTCTTAGCGAATAAACGGCTGAATTTGGCTTTTTGGTATTGGAAAATTGCAAGATAACTATTTTCAATCTAGTGTGATAAACTTTGAAGAAGACCGTTCGGACAGGAGAGTTTATACAGGCTTATAGGCGGTTCTATTAGCTTTTATGGAAGTACACTGAATTCCCGTCAATACGCTACAAAAGGGTATAACGAAAATTGATAGCCCAGGTTTTTACGGGAAAAGAAAGATATAAGCCTGGAAATCCGGCAGAACAGCTCGTTACACAGGAACGGCAATCATGGTTACAAATTTCTTATATGAAAGAAGCGTATCATAGTATGGCGCCTAAATTTGTTTTGGGATGGATGGCGGAAATGCTATATTCATCGAAGAATTTTCAGAGAATTATGCGGCAACTATGTTGCAGGCTGCAGATTTTTCTCCGCCGACTCCATAGCAAGATAATGTATAATGAGGCATTCCGGGCCAATCAGTTTTTAGCGGCAGGTATCAAACCGATTTTTGTTTTCAATGACATGTTTCATCTGAGGAGAATTTTATGGATTTATGCCTATTTTTCCCTATCGAGAAGAATACACTTAAAAACAAAGCATTTTATGGAAAAACTTTTCCGCTTTAGAATATTTGGAGAAGTTTCTGTTATTTGCCATCACCTTTTGAGCGATTCAGCTTATGTAAAATCATTATAGTTCACCGAAAAAGGGAATGGAATGGGCTGGACTAAGCTTTCGGCAATTGTTCAATTATCGGTTCATAGAATAATTTTCAAAAAAAAGTCGGTGAAAAGTTTGCTAATTTAGAAAAAAAGTATCTTTGCACCCGTTAAACAAAAAGCGCCGCGTAGCTCAACTGAATAGAGTACTGACTACGGATCAGCCGGTTACAGGTTTGAATCCTGTCGCGGTCACAATTTGTTAATAATAAAGGTCGCGTAAAGCTCAACTGAATAGGTAGCTGACTACGGATCAGCCGGTTACAGGTTTGAATCATATGTGATCACAAAAACCTCTACATTTATTGTAGAGGTTTTTTTGTTTGTTGCATTATAAAGATTGACCCATAAAAAGCCTCGCTAATGCGGGGCTTTTTTGCTCTAATATATAATTTAGCATTTGATATTTAATTCGTTTAATATCGTACTTGGCTAGCTTCGAAAGTTGTGATTCTAGTTGGACGAGTGGCAGACGAAGTTTATTTTCAATCATTTCCCATTGCATTTTTAGCATAGCTTTAACTCCCAGCAGGATTACCGTCTGGCAAAGAGTAATTTGAATAATTCAGCAAATTTGTGATGAATTGTCAGTGCATTTTGGTAATCTCCCTTGTAATGCCAAGCGCACCATACGACTGAATTCGCGCGGGAAAGCATTTCCTATGACCGAGATGATGCCAACTGCCCCCTAAGGTGATCAAGGGAAAGGTGATGCCGTCATCGCCTGAAATAACGTCGAAATTAGCAGGTTTATTTTTGATGATATCATCCATTTGGGTAATGTCACCTGATGCTTCCTTGATTGCAATGACGTTTTTGAAGTCACGTGCAATTCGTAAGGTTGTTTCGAGCTTTCATATTTTTACACCGGTGCGTCCCGGTACGTTATAGAGTACAATAGGGAGGCTCTGTGGCTTCGGATATCGCTTTATAATGCTGGTAAATACCTTCTTGAGAAGGCTTGTTGTAATATGGTACAACAGAAAGAATCGCATCTACTCCGGTAAAATCGTCATTTTTCAGAGTATCTACCACAGCGCGAGTGTTATTTCCACCTACTCCAAGCAGAATAGGTATTTTCCCATTCACGCGCTCGATAACCATTTTCTTGATTTTCTTTTTTTCTTCTTCAGTCAGCGTCGGAGTTTCTGCTGTAGTGCCAAGCACGCATAAAAAGTCAGTGTTGTTTTGAGCTGATAGTCTACTAAACGCATCAATGCATCGTAATCAACGCTTTCATCCTCTTTAAATGGAGTAATCAGCGCTACCCCCATTCCTTTCAATCTAGTCTGTATCATGAGTATTATAAAGTAATCTCTAATTAAATGACTCGCAAAAAGTACGATTTTTTTTTTTCGATTTACCATACAAATATAAGCTATAAAAAAGCTTTTTGTGGAAATTTGTTAGGATATGAGCGTTAAAAACTCATCTTCGCTTATAATCTTTATACCCAGTTTATGGGCTTTTTCCAGCTTGGACGGCCCCATATTTTCACCTGCCAGAATAAAAACTGGTCTTGGTGGAGATGCTGCCAACGTTCTTTCCACCATTTTTTTCTATCAGATCTTTATATTCATCTCGAGAATGATGGGTGAATACGCCGCTTATTACGATAGATTGCCCTGCCAGTTTATCCGTATATTCATTCAAATCTTCTTCTTTACGATATAGTTGCAACCCGGCAGATTTCCAGACGTTCTATAAGATTGACATTCAATGGACTTGAGAAGTATATTAAGATGCTTTGCGTATTTTTTTTCCCCGATTTCATCGATACTTGTCAGCTTTTCGAGATCTGCATTTTCCAGTTCCTCTATATTATTAAAAGGATTTGGCTATTTTTTGGCTACTGTTTCACCCACGAAACGAATTCCCAATGCAAAAAGCACTCTTTCAAAAGGAACTTCTTTGCTTGCCTTGATTCCTTTTAATAATGTTTTCTGCAGATTTCTCACCCATACGGTCTAAATTTTTAATATCCTCTGCTGTGAGTTGATATAGATCTGCCGTATCCTTGATTAATCCCAAACGATAGAACGTATCTACGGTCTCCGGACCCAGTCCGTCAATATTCATAGCCTTGCGACTGATAAAATGCTCTATTTTGCCTTTTATTTGGGGGGGACAAGCTGTTTCGTTAGGACAATAATGGGCTGCTTCCCCTTCGTATCGTATCAGTCTTACTGCCACATTCGGGACAGTGAGTGATAAATTTCACTTTTTCACCGATAAGCATGCCGCGTGCATCTTTGTCCACCCCTGTAATTTTGGGTATGATTTCTCCGCCTTTTTCCACATAGACCATATCTCCGATATGTAAGTCCAACCCTTCGATAATATCGGCATTGTGCAGAGAAGCCCTCTTCACGATAGTGCCGGACAGTTGTACCGGATCTAAATTGGCAACAGGAGTTATTGCTCCGGTGCGTCCTACCTGATAAGTAACCCTGTTTAAACGCGTTAAGGCACGTTCTGCCTGAAATTTGTATGCTATTGCCCAACGAGGAGATTTTGCGGTGAAACCAAGACTTTTTTGTTGGCGCATACTGTTGACTTTTAGAACAATACCGTCTGTTGCTACCGGCAAGTTCTTTCGTTCGGTGTCCCAGTATCTGATATATTCAAATACTTCTTCAAAGGCTGTGAGTTTTTTCGTGTGCTCTGAGATCTTAAATCCCCAACCGGCGGCTGTTTGCAGATTCTCATAATGCCCGTCACAGGGCAATTCCTCTCCTAAAAGATAGTATAGATAGGCATCAAAGCTTACGTGAAGCTACAATAGCGGAGTTTTGCAGTTTAAAGTTCCGGACGCGGCGTTACGTGGATTGGCGAAAAGCGGTTCTTCACGCGCTTCTTTTTCCCGGTTCAGTTCTTCAAACACTTCCCAGGGCATTAATATTTCTCCTCTGATTTCAAAATGTTCAGGATAATTGTTGCCATGTAAAAACCAATGGTATGGTGCGGATTGTTTTACATTGTCTGTCACATCGTCGCCTTTTTCGCCGTCTCCTCGCAGGTTACGGCACGTACTAACTTGCCGTTCTCGTAGGTCAATGAAATGGACGTGCCGTCGTATTTCAATTCGCAGCATATTTCAAAATCCTCATTCAGAGGCTTTTTTTACTCGGTCATAAAGTCCGTTACTTCATTTTCGGAATAAGTGTTTCCTAACGAAAGCATGGGATATTTATGAGTTACCTGTGAAGTTCTTGTTCAAGTCACTTCCTACGCGCATGGTGGGAGAATTTTCATCTTGATACTCAGGATGCTCTTTTTCTCAAGGTCCTGCAATTCGCGCATCATGTCATCGAACTCTTTATCTGATATTTCGGGGTATTCAGCACGTAATAATTATAATTGTGCCGATGGAGGTCGGTGCGTAATTGGTCTATTCTTTCTTTTACTGTCATAACGATTTTGGAGTTTGGACACAAAAATACGGGTTTCTCCCGAATATTTTTTGCCTTTTTACTCTTAACTTACACTATTTTTGCGGAAAAAATAAATATATGCGTATTGACGATATCATCACTGTTTTGCCGGAAATGATTGAAGGCTTCTTCAACTGCTCTATAATGAAACGTGCTCAAAATAAAGGGGCTTGCAGAAATACATATTCATAACCTTCGTGATTATGCTGAAGATAAGATATCGCCGGGTAGATGATTATCCTTTTGGTGGGTTTGCCGGAATGGTTATGAAAATAGAGCCCATAGAGCGCTGCATCAATACTTTGAAGGCAGAACGAGAATACGACGAGGTAATTTTTACAACTCCGATGGTGAGCAGTTCAATCAGCCCTATGGCCAATACGTTGTCTCTCACTAAAAATCTTATAATTCTTTGCGGGCATTTTAAGGGAATTGATTATCGCATTCGAGAACATCTTATTACAAAAGAAATCAGTATCGGAGACTATGTATTGACTGGTGGCTGAACTGGCAGGCTGCCGTTATGGCTGATGCTATTGTACGTATTATTCCCGGAGGGTTATCTCTGACGAGCAGTCTGCTCTTTCCGATTCCTTTCAGGATAATCTTTTTTAGCTGCTCCGGTCTATACGCGTCCTGCTGATTACAAAGGCTGGAAAGTTCCGGAAATTTACTATCCGGTCACGAGGCTAAAATTAAGGAATGGGAATTGCAACAGTCACTTGAAAGAACTCGTAAACTACGTCCAGATTTGTTGAATGAGTGATATGTAAAATGTAAATAAAAAAAAAAGGACATTCATGAGTGAATGTCCTTTTTTATAAAATTGTTTTGCGAATGGCTATGCCTTGTTAAGTGTTATATCTCAAGCGCACCTATTATTTCCTTTCACAGACTTATAATTGTGTCTGTTGAGATAATCATCAATTCCTTCTGCAACCTTCAACGGTTATTGCCGGATCGATAAAGTTTGCTGTACCAATTTGTATGGCAGAAGCTCCTGCAAGCATGAATTCTACTGCATCTTTCAATTCATGATACCTCCCAGTCCATGACTGGTATTTTTTACCGTGCCTTAGCAACCTGCCATACCATACGGAGTGCAATAGGTTTCACTGCTGCTCCGGACATGCCGCCCTGTTACCGTGGAGGTATGGGACGTCTGCGTTCTGCATCTACAGCCATTCCTAGCAAGGTATTGATGAGTGATACGCTGTCTGCACCGCCATTTTCAGCAGCACGTGCTATTTCTGTGATGTCTGTAACATTGGGTGACAGTTTTACGATAAGTGTCTTTTTGTAAACTGAGCGTACAGGCTTTTACTACTTCTTCAGCGCCTTTGGCTGTAACTCCAAACGCCATTCCACCTTGCTTTTGACATTAGGGCAGGAAATATTTAACTCTATGGCAGGAATATTTACAAGTTCATTAATGATTGCAGCCGTTTCCATATAATCTTCGATAGCAGAGCCTGAAACATTCACAATCATATTGGTTTTGATATCCTTGATACGCGGATAGATATGTTCAACAAAATAATGCACACCTTTATTTTGCAGTCCCACAGCATTTAACATGCCGGACGGAGTCTCTGCCATGCGCGCGGATATGGGTTACCTTCACGTTTGTGAAGAGTAGTGCCTTTACAATTATACCACCTATTCGCGATATATCGATGAAATCGGCGAATTCTTCACCATATCCAAAAGTTCCGGATGCTGTCATCACCGGATTCTTCATTTGCAATTCACCAATATTTACACTTAAATCTGCCATAATAGTTTATTTGTATTAAAAACCGGACCTTCTTTACATACGCATAAATGACCTTCTGTAGTATTTTCCACGCAAACATAAGCAGGCTCCTATACCACATGCCATCATGTTTTCTAGGGATACTTCACAATTGATGCCTTTACTTTTGGCATATTTGGCTACGGCCATCATCATCGGTTTAGGCCCGCAGGTATATATTTGTTCGAAGTTCACTTTGCTTAATATAGAGTGCTGGGTGACATATCCTTTTTCGCCATGACTGCCGTCTTCCGTAGTGGTATATACTTCTCCATAAGCAGCGAATTCTTCTAATTGCAGCAAGTCTTTTATTGCTTCTGGCGCCTAATAGGAAGGTTGGGTTTGCTTCCGTTTTTAGCTAATTGCTCGCCTAAATACAACATCGGTGCTGTACCTACGCCGCCACCTACTAATAGGAAAGCTTATCTGAGGGCTTTTCAGGCATTGTGAAGCAATTTCCCAACGGAAGTACTACATTGATTGCGTCTCCCTTTTTGCGCTTCGCCTAATCGCTTGGTTCCGTCTCCTACAAGTTGGATTAGAAACCACACCTCATTCCGTTGTTTGTCTACATAATTAATAGAGATAGGACGCCGTAGGAAAGTTGTTGGTGAACCGTCTACACGAATCTCTGCAAATTGTCCCGGTAGCATTTCCGGAAGCAGGGACGGGGAAGTCAATTTCAGCAGCGCATAATTGGCATGCAGTCGGACGTTCTCGGTCACTGTCAGATCTAAAATATATTTTTTCATATTATCTATAAAGAAGGATTATCTTTCGACTGCAAAGATACGGGAATTTGTGCAAATAGCCGTAGCCTCTTAATTTTCCGGTTTGAATGTTTCATAAGTATTATCATCAAAGAAAATTCTTATTTCTGTTATTTTTTTAGGTGGTCTTCTTTATAGATAATCTCTTGTTTTACAATCTCTTTGGTGGGCTTTTGTGCTGTTTCTAATGCGATTTCCTTGCGATTTTCCGAAACATTCGGTTCATAGGACGGGTTTTCTGGATTGTCAGCAAATAGCGGATAGTCAAATCCACCGCTTTCAGTGGAAGAGAATCATTACTCATATTTCCTTTCCCCGTTAGCAACCATTCCAAGTTAATGTCCTTGTAACATTGGTGCAACTTCAGAATTGCTTCTGTACTTGGATATTTATTGCGAGAACCTAAAATATGAGAAATGGTAGCTTGGGCCACTCTCAATGCTTTCGGCAAATGCTCCGGCAGTTAGTTTTTCCCGATCCATTATCATCTTAAATCTATCTTTTATACTCATGGCGTGATTAGTATTACAATTGTATTTATAAACTATCCGATTACAAAAAGTAAATAATAAAAATCACAAAAAGCAAATTATAATTGTGATATGTAATTTTTTACAGTTGTACTCCAGTTATTACTTATGTTATATATTAATGCGCAATGTCTATTATCGATTGATTTATTATTAATATTTTTAGTTTAATTAAAATCTATATTTTATTGATATATAATGTATTATACACACTATATTTGCTTGATTTTACCTGTATTACAAATGTTTCATGCTTGTTATTTGTTCTATTAAGCCTTTGCTATAATAAAATGTAGTATAGTTAAGATTTATAGCTATTTATATTTCTAAAATATTACTATTAATGGTTTGTTGTATAAACGTATAATGAGCGATATTATTAATGCAAATTTCGATATTCACAATTGTACTGATGATATAATATGTATATTTGGTATATATTACCATTGTATTTTATACAATAGTAATATATGCTTTTTACGAAAGTTATATTCCATAGTTGCAGTGCACAACTATTCTCTCTATTTAGTATTGATGGATAAATTTGGATGGCTATTTTTTTAAGAAAATGGGTGACAATTAGCAAGCGGATTTATATTCTCTCTGTTCCACTTCTCATTAAGATGAAATCTCTGCCTTATTTCCGTATAAATGTCTGGATGATTAAAAAAATGCGATTCTCAGGGCATCTTTTTGGGGGTATTTTATTGTATATTAGTCTTTTATACTACTTTTAGGGTTATTGGCAAAGAGGTGAAATAGAAAAAAGGGAAATTCCCCCATAAATGTGACAGAATGATACAAAAATGAACAGTTTCTTCTATTTACTTTATTGTAGGAAAGGTTATGTTCAAAGGAGTTTTTAATGCAGGATTTTTAAAGATCAACTCACGCAAGAGATCGCTGTCATTTAATGAAGAGTTGCCTACTCCTTTGGATTTTGCATCCGTATATCGTATTTCTCCGAATGATTTGCATGGTTTTTACTCCATTATATCGCCGCATGGCATTTAGATATTCACGACGGGACTGCCATGGAGTCTTTAAGCTCCCTAGAATGAAGCAATGCCTTGCTCTGTTTTTTCGGGAGCGTAATAGGCTAACATTAAGTTGGAAAAAAGAATCCAAAAAGTAAAGATAAAGTCATTTGAATCGGATTGGTTTTCGGATTTTCTTCAAAAATATTTTATTATTCTGTTTGCCTTTAGAACATCCTTTTCCACAATGGCGCTACGGAGCTCAAAGTTATTATAATCCTTGCTGATTCCTATGTTGTCGCTCTATCTGCTCGGGGGTAACACGTGTCTGACTTTTTGGAAGTGTAATAATCAGTTTTTCCAGTTCTCCGGTAAGGCGGCTGAGGTCTGTCCCTACGAAGTCGGCAAGCATGGAAGTTGCTTTGGGATCAAGGTCTATTCCCTTACGTTTCATATAGGATGTGATAAATGCCGGAAGCTGGGACTCCCTTACTTTCCTGGACTCAAACAGTATGCCGGACTTCTCTATTTCGGCAGCCAGCTTTTTCCTTTTATCCAATACGCCATGCTTGTGGCATATTACCAATATAGTAGAGTAGCAAAAGGGCTTCTGAAGGTAGTAGGAAAGCTCTTCTATGTTGCGTATGTTCTGTGCTTCCTTCACTACAACCACTTGGTGTTCTGACATCATGGGATAGCGTTTGGCGGCATTGATAATTGTAGCTACATCTACGTCTGCACCATACATTACGGTCAGGTTGAACTCTTTTTCGGTTTCATTCAGTACGTTGTCCGTTATATAATCCGAGAGAAGATCGATGTAATATGGTTCTTCGCCCATCAGGTAATAGATGGGGCGGTATTGTCCGGCTTTTAGTTCTCTTAAGATATCATCGCACGTAATTTCTTGCTTGGCCATATTTCTTGGCTTTACCAGTCGAATTTCAGATGTTTTACGGTTTTTCTTTTCATCAATAATCATACGCAGGGATGCGATGCCTATTTCAACGTGTTCCGTTTACGTAATTTTGGGTTACTATATTATCGCTCTTATCGGTCTTGACCCCTTCGGGGAATCATTGGTTGATCGGACACCAGTAATAAGGCTCCTGTCGGGATATGATTGGCAAAAAGCCTGAATAAAGTTGCCGTTTCCATGTCAACTGCCATGGCGCGCGTCTTCTTGAGGTATTCTTTGAAGTTTTCATCGTGTTCCCAAATACGGCGATTGGTAGTATATACAGTACCAGTCCAGTAATCACGCGCATGGTCGCGAATGGCGGAAGAAACGGCACGTTGCAGCATAAACGCTGGTAATGACGGTACTTCCGGCGGAAGATAGTCGTTTGAGGTACCCTCGCCGCGGATGGCGGCGATTGGAAGGATAAGATCCCCTATCCTATTTTTTTTGTCTATGCCTCCGCATTTGCCTAAAACAGGCATGCTTTAGGGCTGAATAGCGCTTAATATCCATGATAATGGCGGCATTAGGGCTTCCCATTCCAAAATTGATAATGGTTATTCCTTCCGCACTGGCAGAAATCATATTGGCATCTTTGCCGAGAATGGGAACATTGAACTTTTCGGCGAAAATTTCGACATACTTGTTGAAGTTGGTCAACAGGATATACTCTCCAAAATCTTCAGGTTACGTTTTTGTGTAACGGGGTAGCCAATTAGCGATTTCTTCTTTGTTTTCATAAGATTTCATTAAATTTGTTCCTAAATACTTTCAGGGAGCGATTATTTAACTTTCCACAAAAGTACAATAAAAAGTAGAATTCGGAAATTTGTTGTCACTATCACATATCAATGTTATCGTTAAACTTACCTGTATTTGATGCTAAGTCATGAACTTCGTGAAGGGAAACCTGCTATTTTTCGACGTGATACGGCGCGTATATGTAACGCGGCGAAATGGCATTTTTGTTACATTTTCTGCTGAACCATGAATAATCCGCAGACATTGATGGCAGGCTGAGGTACAGGTACATCCCAGCGGAACGAAGAAACGTTGTGACACAGTGCTTTTACCGTCGTGACCTCACGGCACGGATGATTGTGGAGTATAAAGCGCCGGACATAGAGATTACGCAAAGCTGTGTTCGACCAGATTACACGCTACAATATGGTGCTGAAAGTAGATTACTTGGTAGTGAGTAATGGAATGCAACACTATTGCTGCCGGATGGATTACGAGCGGAACAGTTATACTTTTTCTTCCGGATATTCCTGATTATCAGACGTTATAATATCCATTAAAAGGGCTACACCCTTTACCCCGGATGGCTACCCCTTTGGGGGATATGGTGTAGCCATGTGAGGCAAAGGGTGTAGCCCTTTTCAATGAGACTAATCAGGATCTAAATCAATGAACCCAATCAGGGTCTAAACCTTCTCAGTCTTTTTTCTTCTATCTGCTTCTTTCCCAATTTTTCCTGTATCTTCTGCATCAACTCATAGAAATTAGAATATAAACTGTGGCAAGCAGTGTATTCAGTGCCATACCAAACACGACAGCAGCTCCTAGTGCAATACGGCTTTTTCCGCTCCTGCACCCGTAGCAAACAGCAACGGCATCACACCGAATACAAATGCCAGGGATGTCATCAGGATAGGCCGCAAGCGGATATGCCCTGCCTGAATGCCGCATCACGAATGGAGTTGCCTTGCGCACGGAAATCGCGGGCGAACTCTACAATCAGAATACCATTCTTTGCCGACAGTGCCACAAGCAGGATAATACCGATTTGTGTATAGATGCTGACTGGTGTTCCCATGATGAGACAGCCAATCATCGCTTCCCAACAATGCTACCGGAAGCCCGATGACCGCAGCTACCGGGCTCGTCCAACTCTCATACTGTGCTGCAAGTACCAGGAAGGCAACGAGTAATGCCATTACAAACACAACGGTTGTCGTCGTTCCCGCCTGCGTTTCCTGATAAGCTACTGACGTCCATTCATAACCAAATTCATCGCCCAGTTGCCTCCCCAAAGAGTGCCTCCATTTGCTGTATCGCCTCTCCGGAACTGCTTCCCCCGGGGCTACGTTGCAAGTGACGGAGGCAGTGGAATGCCATATTGTAACGGTTGATCTGGTCCATTCCCAACTGTTCCTCTACCCGCATAAAGGGCTGAAAATGGTACCATCTCTCCCGATGCATTCTGTACACTCAACTTCAGTACATCGTCAATGATCCGTTAGGCGCGATCCCGTGCACCGAGTTTTACCTGATAAATACGGCCGAACTCAACGAAATCGTTCACATAAGCAGCTCCCATGTAGTAACCTAAGGAAGTGAAGACACTGTTCAGCGGAATACCCATCAATTGCACTTTTATCCCGGTCGATGTTCAGGAAATACTGGGGTACATTAGCCTGGTACTGACTGCTGACGGATGCCAATGCAGGTTTGGTGTGATAGGTTGCCATCAGCGTCTCTACGGCATGTTGCATTTCTGTGGCACCGAGGTTATTACGATCTTCCACTTGTAGCTGTAGACCGCCCGTAGCACCGAGTCCGGGAATGGCAGGGGGGGCACCATGGCAAAAACTTCTGCTTCCTGAATTCCATAAGCCTGCGCATTGAAACGATTTACTACAGACTGGGCCGTATGTTTCGCTTTCGCTTTACGCTCGTCCCAGTTCTTCAAGATAACGAAATAGGTGCCGGAATTACTCTGTTCCCGCCTCCCATGACAGAGAAGCCGGATATGCCGATATAATTTTTCACTTCGGGATAGCTGTTGAGGGATTTCATTGATCTCACGTCCGACAGCTTCTGGCGTTCCAGACTTGAAGCAGGCGGCAATTGCACCACGGCAAGGAAATACCCGTCATCTTCTTCGGGAATAAAGGTACTGGGCCACTTCATAAACAGGATCACAGCGAGTGCTGTAAACCCGGCATAAGACAACAGTGCAGCAGCAGGACGCCGGAGCAACCGAACCCACGGTTTTTATCATATCCCTTTGTGTCTTGTCGTACACAAAGTTGAAGCCCTGAAAAGTGGCGACTGTGCGGGTTTTGTAGGCTGTAATATCAAGGCACACAATGCCGGAGTCAGTGTCAGCAGTTGAAACCGCTTAGCACGGTACTGGCAGCAATAGTCAGCGCAAACTGCTTATAAAGCTGTCGGAGATACCGCTGACGAGCATTGTCGGAATAAATACGGCAAGCAACACCAGCACTACGCCCACAATCGGACCGGTGGAGGAGTCTCTCCATCGCCTGGTGACCGCCTGCCGGGCACTATTACTGCCGTATCGAGCAAACAGCGAGGTTTTTCCACCACAATGGCGTCATCACGCAATGGCCGGCAGTATCGGTCCGAACAGCGTCCAGTGTGATGGAGAATCGAAGAGCACCATGCTGCCAGAGCCCACCGATGAAGTGACTACAGGGAATGGTGTTATGGAATGATAACACGCCACGCCAGTTCTGTAGGAAAAGGGAAAGTGACCAGAAATTACCACAAGCTTGAGATTTGTTTCAGGAAAGATTACCAACGCTTCGTCTACTGAAGCTGGACGTGACGTCTGTCGTATCAGAGTTACACTCGTAATGGATACCGCTGAGGGAACGATTCTGACAGTTCTTCTTTCGCTTTGGATGCGTCCGGCGGTTGTTGATAGATGGCAAACTGGCGGCACGGTAGGTTGCCCGTTCGGCCGAGACACGACGCGCAGAGATGCGGAGCCAAATTCGAACCCATCACGGAGGCGAAAAGCACTCTCCTGCAGGAATGGTGCCGAACTCTTCGGGGAGATGAGGTAACCCTTTCACCGTCGAACTGTATTGATAGGCAGGGGCATTTGCCGGAAGAGGAACGGCCACCACTGTGTTGGTGTTACCCGAGTTCTTCACCGGCTTGAGATTTCGCTTTGACTTCCAGTAAACATCGACGCCGAAGGTGCGGACTGCGCAGTGCTGCCGGGTCAGCCAGATACGCATGGGTAGTCTCCCGCTTTCCCATCGTGACAACTGGTCGACAGGTTCAGGGAGGTGGCGTAGTTGCTGGGGTATAGTCCGTCATATTCCCTTGTTTTTCGGAAGTCATGGTGAGGAGCACATCGCAATGTTCGACGACTGCTTTTTGAACAGTTGCTCCCTGTGCCACTACCAGGGTTGGCAATGAAGCCTGTGCCACAACCCACAGTTTGAACTTAGCACAGTTTCATAATGTTCAAACAGCTAAAAATAATGAAGTGGCTGAAATAAAAGATGAGGAGGAATTGGAGGACATGCCTTCACTGTTGCAATGCGCACAATGGGGGAGGCTGCCCAGTGGTGACCAATCCACCACCACGATCAACAACATAGCTGGCAAACCGGTTTATGTTGTTATGACTTGTTGGTGATTGGTTATTGATGAAGTTTTCATCCTTTCATCAGTGCCCAGGTAACAATCGCCGATTGTTGCCGAGCTGTCGTCTATCAACACAGCCCGATGTGGCGATAGCGCACCATACCGGTGGATTTACTACGCCCA
>VOFK01001401.1_pt1 | contig 15142 bp, 18 predicted proteins | sample 5384121 | NCBI WGS metagenome assembly VOFK01 (sample SAMN12384730, study PRJNA508395) | human gut metagenome | isolation source: healthy gut J | host: Homo sapiens | reverse complement strand
TCAATTTGACGTTCCAGTTTACGTATTGCTCACTGATTGAACAGATAAAATTCATAACCATCTCTACCATCCTCTGCTTTGATTCTTCAATTGTAAATTCCAGGGCATACTTATAAAACTTTTGCCGTTATCAAGAATCTACCCAATCGTAAGGTTTGCAAAAACAGCAAGGAAACGATCAAGAGCTGTCACATCAATTCCAATCCTTTTCCATAGTTTCTTAATTTCATGTCTGACGCATTTTTGGGTGTTTGTTGTCCATTGTCGAACTGTCTTAATGGCAAATTCTACTGATATTGATGCATTTAAAATGGTAAAGGAATTTATTGCAGTCGTTACGAATAACAATAACATCTATTATCTTTTTCCAAAAATTGAGTGGTTGGACATGCCGTTGGGCGAATACCTCCGGCAGATTTTTCTCTCGCAAAAACGCAACAATATCTTTTTCTTCTATTTTGGTCGTTTATAACATCTGATAAGAATAAATGGTTTCTTCTCAACATAGCGATAATAAGCCCGTGTCATTGATTAAGAAGGAATTGTCGCCATACATATATTATCGTGTAATAAAGTCAGACTTGTTTGTTACCGCTCTTTTTTTTGAAATCCCAAATATTCCCTTCTTGCCGTAAATTCTATTAGTTTGCCTTGTTCCGTTCTGAATGATAAACATCCATTTTATTCACCCTGCATTATGCCTTTATATACCGTGTCGACCTCCGACGAGCCGATACGTTTTATCGTACTTTTTTACCTAGCACCGAGGACAGCTTCAACAGTGGTCGGGCTGACATCAGGTAAGTCTTCATATCTCCGCTTTGGAAGCGGCGTCAAAAACATTTAATATTGTAGCCTCCACACGCAGGCTTTCTTTGTAATCCTTTCTTTCCGTGAACAACAGCGAAACGCTTATCGAGTTTCCTCCCTTAAGCACATATAAAGGGTGGACAAGAAATTTTCTAAATTAAATGAAGGAAATACTTTCTTTCGTTTGTTTCTAACCGATCGAGTTGACTGGAAGTTTAAAAGCAATAATATAGGCTTTGTAGTTATTGATCTGTTCCTCAAAGGACACATGCTTTCCTGCGTCGAACCCCGTTTTTATAAAGAAGCAGCAGAGAGCAACGCGACATTCTGCCGTTTCAAATCCCGAAATGGGTGTACAAAGAAATCCAAAATCCCTGAGGGAATCAGCAAAAGCTGGTTGATATTGGCATCGCTGCGAGCTTCTATATAAGCCAGTTCCCTAATTGTTCCATTTACCTTTGGCGTTTCATCAGCCGGTGTAGGACGAAAACGAACTGTCTGTTACCATCTAGCGTCAGTCTCAAAATCATTTATCGGTTTGTGATGACCGCCGTATTCATATCAGCAAAGGACATCATTATTCATTGAAGCGTAAATATCACGCTCTGAAATCCAATTCAAAGCCAAATGGAATTTCATTTAGGAAAATCCCATAACCGGCGATTTCCGCCTCGTTATGATTTAACGGGGCGCTGTTTGATAAACGGAAAGCGATACGCTCATCGCTTATCACAATCCCCTCAATCGCATTTGAACTTTTGATAGAACTGTACTTTTGCAGCAGCCTCTAACTCAAAAGCAAAGATTTTGTGCATATTCCTCTTTGCGTACACCAGCCATTGTTTTGAGCAGATATATTCGCCGTAAGATTTACAAGATTTGCAGGCAGCAATCGTTGTTCAAAAAAGAATAATCAAATTTCCTCATATAGCACCGTCTTTCTGCATATAAACATACCACATATTATATACAGAAAATCAAAATGGTCAGTCAGATTTACTGCATATATAAACAGTCGCACTGTGCAGAAAGTAAATAGAGGAAATATGCAGATACGGAAAAGCGGCTTTTAGGAAAATCCCGTGCCGCCGCCGACATCAAAATGCTCCGACCTTTTTGAGATAGGAAGAAAGCAATCGGTATGTCCCCGAAAATAGATTTGCTGCCGTTCCATACTTTCGAGCCGGTTTGCCAAAGATTTCGTGTTCTTCGGCTGATGAGAGAGCCCACGCCCGCACCCTCTAAACCGTTTGGATAAAGTTTGCTTTCAAAACTATGCTTTGTGTTTCTCCGGCCGATCAGGGTGATGGGTGAACGCCCGCCCGCACCCTCTATAACCGTTTTGGATAAAAGGGATTTTTTGCTTTCAAATCGGATATGCTTTTAAAGAATGCAGTTCTTCTCGTCATTCTCCCGCAAATCGACGGTGATATCGTCCTCAATTTCAACAAAAGATCTTCCAAACGTCCGGCTAAATCAAATATGAACTGTTTTCGCTCATAAAATCACTTCCTCGCTTTTTTTTATACTATGCCAACAGGCGAAACAATATCAAAGGTACGAAACCACTTGCTTCCCCATACGCCGACCAGAATTATGTTTATTTTTAGAAAAATGAACTATGTCCGTATAATACGGATATAAATTATTATAATGCACCCTCCGTACGTGGTTCACAATATATTTGGCTAATTTCTTAAAAGCAAAGGGGGTGCAGTATGGAACGATTACAAAGCAATGGGCAAGAAGCGTATCAAAGATTGCCCGCATTAAAACCGATTTAACCCAAAAAACTTTCTGAAAATTTGGGCGTTTCGCCCACGCATTTAAGCAATGTTAGCAAGGACAACAAGGGTCGGTGAACATGCTATTATCAGCATTGCCAATGCTTTGCATATAACAAGTGACGACCTGCTTTGCGATAATGTGGTAAAGGCAAAGGTTCAGTTGAAAAGGATATTGCGCTCATATTAGAGGACTGCGATGAATGAGATTCGCGTAATGTCCGTGATATCGGCTTCAACAACCAAAGCAACGCGCCGTGACGCTTTCATCTCCACAAGATCGCCGTTCAATAAAATCATACTCTATTAAAATGTAAGGGCAAGTCTGAAAAGACCTGCCCCTTTATCAACAAGAGCAACATCTTTTTGTTTGCTTCGGCTTTAAGGGTGTGGGGCGGGTACAAACATTCGGGCTTTGAATACGGTATTCTTCGGGAATGTTCTCGATATTATTTCGTCGTAAACTTTCAACAAAACTTTTGCTTTTGTCCAGCCGGATATACCCTGTGTCCGGTAAATGCTCCTGTTTCGCTCATATAAATATCTTCGCCAAATCCATAGTAGTCAATATAATTTGCAAAGGGGGCCCCATTGCCTTGTATCATAACAGCCGCTTTTTCAATCCATAATAGCCGAGATCATATTCATCTGTTGATATTCCCGGCAAAAAATCGAAGCAGTCAAGATTTTCGGTTAAGTTGATTAAGTCCTTTTACGCTGTCTGGCGCATTCGCCCAAATCAAAAACCGCTTTGCCAAAACTCCGTTTCATTTCGTCAAGTCATCAGCATTTCCCCTGGCAAGATAATTTAGTTCGCTCAAACTTTCATATTCTCGCCAGTGTCGTAAATTTGGGGTTTAAGGAAATTCACATAATCGGTGATAAACCATTCTTCATAGCGGCGGCTATTCCGATTCTTTAAATACCTCCTGCATTTCGTCATTAGTAATGGGGAATTTAACATTCACCGACGAGCTCCCCTCTTATACCTTCAAATTTGTTACAAAAGGCTTCAAAAGCACAATCTCTTGAATCAGATAAGTTATTCATTCTATCGCCTCCTTACCGTTCTTTTGCGGTTTCCTGTCGCTAGCGTGGAATTGGGAACCCGTACACTTTGGCAATATCATCGCCGAGCCCTGCGGGTCACTCGCACAATATCCCGCACGAGTGGCCTTGCCATAATAGATTTTTTTCTTTCAGGTTGTCGTCACCGTTTCTGAAACACCGTCTTTATAAACACGGTAGAGATAGTGGTTTGTCCGTCGTGATGGATAGCGTCGCAGCGAAAAATCGCCGTTCCTATCTACAAACCAAGTTACCATAGTCCGTGTCCGAATACAGGCAGTCACGGATATTGCCGCTTGATTTCCTTATATCCCATACGGCGGCCGTTCCAAAGTCCCAAAGTCCCCCGATAACGAGAATGGGGCGTGATAGCTGAATATCCAGTTGCTCCGCTCGTCGTCCAATGGTCGCCATTGATTTCATACATCAGAGTAACACGCTCGTTTTCGGATAGTTCCGGGTACTTGTTCCTCCAAATCGTCTTTCCAGTCGTCATAGTCAAGGTCGTTGCTCAAATAACGTGTCTGCCGTCATTCATTGTCGCCCTCGCTTTCCGTCATCAAATATTGCCCCAACTCGGTAAATGCGTACCAGTTCGTGCGGTCAAAGCGGCTTTTTCGTTGAAATGCCCCGAATAAGAACACGCTCTTTTTTATCCCCACCGTTTCAGCGCATAACGGATTTCGTCATAGGAAAGGTACGGAAAGAACCCGTCAACATCTGCACCGAGCAGCGAGCCAAACCTTGCCCCTCGTGTAACTTTGCGGCTGCCGTATGCTCTTGCCCTCGATACAGTTCCCAAATGAACGCCGCAAGCTTTGGCCGCATTGATACCGTACTTCTGCGCTATGTCAGAATGGAAATAGTGAACCATAGTCGAATCCTCCTTATATTTTTTCGGGTATGTAAAGGGCTGCATTGGCCGCCCTCGGTCGTCCTTTTACGGCTTCTGATTTTGAGGAAAATCAAAGCGCCTATGATGAAAACGACCACAGAGCCGATAGCAACGATTGTTTTCACGTCCATTATTCAACGTCCTCGCTTTTTTTAGATTTTTCTTCAAACCGATCGCGCCGAGAACCCGGCGCCGGCCCGCAGAAACGCCAGCAGGGAGGCCAAGGGCGGGATTCCGTCGTCGCCTGTTTCCGGGGTGTCTCGAAATTCGTTAGTACATTTCCACTGTGGTAACAGCGCCTCAAATAACTGGCTGTCTTATCCGCAGGGAGTACATATGGAGGCGGCAGAAGCCCCGTCGAAACTTCGGATACGGTGTGGTCGCCAATGCGAATTTTCGATGAAGATTTCCCCCGTTTTCATCGGTAACAAGACCTCGGAATAACCATTTGAGCGGTCACTCCGGAACGAGAATCCCTCCACCTTACCGTCCGAGAGTCTTGACGATTTTCAGAGAGCCGACCTGCGGGGTGTTGACAAATCCCTTCCCGTTTCATTTTTTCGACGGTGATGGTCTTGCCGTTTTCGGTGATCTCGAAATAGTAGGCGTTGTCGTCCAGATAGAAGCCCTCCGGCGCTTGCTGTTCTTTACAAAATAGCCGCCGTAGGTGAGGTCGTGCATTTCATAAACGCCTGTGCTGACTTCGGAAAGTTCGCCGATTTTTTTGTCGTTCTCGTCAAAGCCTATCGCCATTACTGTCACAGTGAACGGTAAACTTTGCCCCCCGTCAGCTTGTTGTCGGGATATTCACGGTCGGTCTTGGTGAGCTGCACCATTTTCCACGGATCAGCGTGTTTTCGATTTCCCACCTCAATGATGGCGCCGTCCTTATCAATGGTCACGGCAAGGTTTCTTCCGACAGCACAAAGCCGGTCAGGGGCTTCGATTTCACCGCACGACCCAGTTTCCGTAGGTACATTTGCAAACGAAAACTGCCGTCCCGGCAGAGATGGCGGTCTAATCGCATTTTTTCGGTCGATGAACTCGGTGCAATCCGGTTGGAAAGGCCGATGATGGCGCCGCCGAGGCATTTCCGTCCTCGTCTTTTTCAGTCCCGTGGATTTCGCCGTAAATCAGTTGTTGCTGATTGCTGCGCCGTCATTTGCTTTGATTTCCACAATGGCGGTGTCCTGTCCCATATAAAAGAGAACTCAAACGGGGACTTTTTGTCGGAGAGTATATAATGCTCGTTCGGTAGAAAGTTCCTTGAAATAAAAAAGCTGCCAAACGGCAGTTCGGTCTTGCAAACAGCGTGGCCGCTTTCATCTACGGAGACGATTTCAAGCAGGCCGTCCGCAGGAATGACCGAGCGTCTGCTGCGGTCACATCTTCGGCGGCAAACAAGCCAAAGGTAACGGCGGTAATCTCGCCGTTTGCGCCGATACCGAACTGTTCATTTCCTGCTCTAAAATCTTGTCGAGGGTAACGGCTGCTTTCTGTCGCTCATTATAGAAGTGGCGGCTGTTTCGGTGATCTCGATTTCCTTGTCCCGCATAGGTGAGTTCTGCGGTGTGGGCTTTCTCCATTCAGAACCATTCCATAGGGGGCAGTAATTTCCGGATTTCATATTTTCCAAGATAAAGCGGTTTGCTCGGTTGGCAAGCCCTGTGTTGTCCGTCGTTATAGTGTCAACCACTTCTCCGGCAGAAGTGCGCAGCGTGCCGTCCGGCGTGACGAATATCCTCGGCGGCCGTGATTTCATAAACTGCGCCCGCAAAGCCCCTGTACGGAATAGACGGGTTGATATACGCCCTCCGCTTTCCGTAACAGAAGAAAATAGACCTCGCCGGTCTTGCTGATCTTGATAATGCCTTTCTGTGCGCCGTATTCTCCTTGATAACCTCAATCACGGTAACGCCGCCCTCGTCGGTAGAAGCGTCTGAACCACATCAAAATACACCGGCTCGCTGTTCACAACGTACCCGTAGGGAGCATAGACCTCGACCAGCGAATACCCCGTGCCGTATTCCAGCTTTTCAGGAGTGATTAACCAGCCCTCACGTTGGTATAAAAGGTGTCGATGGTAACAGGTTCGGGATAGGTGAAGCTCTGCGTAATCAATGTTCCGTCCGGGCGGTAAAGCTGAAAGCCTGCGCCTGCATAGGGAATCGTTTTACCTGTTTCCGCGTCCACCTTGACGATCTTGATATAGCTTTTCAAAATTTGCGTTGTTGGCAAGATAGCGGTAGACCTCGCCGTTCTGCGATACACTTACATCAAAATCGGGGCAAAGTTCACGACCGTCCCAACCTTTTGGTTGATGGACGGTGTAAGTCCCATATACGAGATCAACACTTTGGCAGCAGCCGTTTTCATCGCAGATGAGATAATCACGCTCGGTTTCTTTCGCTGCTTCGTAGCTTCCGCCGATTTTAGAATACCTCAAATTCCGCTCCGGCCTCCGGCGTTTCAAGGCCGGGTATCACCGTCATCGGTGTGCTTAATCAGGGCAATTCTGCCTTTGATGATCTGTTCGCCTCACATCGCTTGCCGTGGTGTTGTATTCCACCGTGTAATTTTTCGCTTTCGGCGCCGATGTGGTGGACGGATTCATCAAGTAGATAGCCCTCGCTTGGCTCAATTTCACGCAGCGACCAGTCATCGCCGCAGACATAGTATTTTGTGGTGAATTGTCCGTTTGCATTAGTGGTGTAACGGTCGATAAGCTGTTCGCCTTTATAAATCCCGTAGGTGGCTCCTGCAAGAGAAGCGTCGCCCTGCGGCGTGCCGGTTTCATTGTCGCTTTTGGTGACGGTGAGATTCCATTTTTCAAAATGTTCGTGAAAAGCTCTTACCCGTAACGGTGTTCCACTCGACCGCTGCCGTCTGATTTTCAGGAACGACATAGCGGATGGCGGTATCAACTTCTTCCAGAACATAGCCCGTGCCGATCAGCACATCGTCAAAACGGGCAACGCCTGAACTGTCGGTAACAGCGTATTCGTCCACCGCAAGCCCCGAAAAGAGAAGTGCCGGACAAGCGGAACGTAACGCCTTCATTCAAAAACCGTCCTCCGAGGTTTTTGGTAACGGTGAGGTCGCCCCTGTTTCAGCATGTTATTGAAATTCACCGTTGCGACCTGACCGCTGACGACGGTGACACGGCGCACCTCCTGCGGCTCGTATTTGTCGTAGCTCTGCTCGGTGACGGTGTAAACGCCGGGGGGTGAGGTTGTCGATTTGGATTTCACCGTTTGGGCCGGTCTGCACAGTCTGATTTACGCCGTTTCCCGTAACCGTAAAGGTGATTCCCTCCACCTTGCCGTCCTCGCTGGTTTTCACGATTTTGGCGCTGCCGGCTATGGTCTGCACCCTTCAGAATATGCCGGAACGGGATCGTTATCCATCCGCACACCAGACACCGTGTCCTGATTGGCGGCTTCCGCTCCGGCGACGCTCCAAATCAGAAAACCGGTCGTTTGATCCGTGGAGGAGTACGGCGGTTGAGAGCTTGACGGTTACGGTATCGTTCAGCGGTACGGCAGAAGTGATGGTCAGCTTGTTTCCGCTGATTTCAGTCGAGACACCGCCGCTTGCCGTTACATCATATTGGTCCAGTACATGGTTTTATCGATCAGCGTGACGGTGTATCGATCGTTTATATTGTCCATAGCATAGGTCTTGGCATTTCCCGCGCTGAATGCTGTAAAGCTCGGTCGGGTATAATGGGACGCCATATCCGACAGGATGCGGTCATAATACGCTTTCAGATAGGGGGTTGCTCGTGTACTGCTCGGTCATAGTGCCGGTATACCCGTCCGCCGGGTAGCTCCCATCGTCAAGCTGAGTGGGTGAAGACCGAAAGCCCAAGCTGACCTGCCATATGAGAAGCTGCGTAGCGGCATAGCAGGCGTTGGCATCCTTGCTTGTCTCCAGATCGGTGCGATTCGTATAGCCGTAGGTCAGGACGAGATTGAGCAAATCTTTTGTTCGTCCGACAACCTTTCGTATTTGTTTCCATGCGCAGGATCGGATGAGCCGCTGTAGCTGCCGCTATCCGGCAAGGGCACACCGTGTTCAATGCAAAAGCAGTATAAATAGTCCTGCCCGTACACCCATTCGGATCTATTGCCAGTCAGTCCGGGACGTTTGACGGTATAATCGTGCATTGCTCGATTCATCGGGGCAATGGATTCGCCGAAAACGTTGTCTTCGGAGCGAATGCCGTATGCCGCCGTAAAGGCGTTCCCATCATAATCCGTCAGCGTATAGTCCCAACTGACTTCGCACCGACAAATCCAGCGTCCCATTCGCCGCGGATACGCCGACAGGCAGCATTGCTGTGATGAACAGGAGCACGGCAAGCAGCGCAGATGATACTCTTCTTATCTTTGACATTGTATTTCCTCCATTTCAGGTGCAAAACAGACGCCGTCTGCTTCAGACGACGCCTTGATGTAATTCTTTTTTACCCGCCGTAGATGACGGCGAAAAAGCGATCTCACCATCGATGGTAATCTGAACCACCTTGTAGGTGACGGAATCGGAGAGGAACGCCATAAGCCGGATTCGTGCCGGTTTCCACAATCTTATCGATATGGGTTTTTTAATCGGCGGATCGTCCCGTCCACACCCTCCTGCCGGAGCCTTGGTGTACCCATATACCCGACCTCCCATCCGAATTCCATCGATTCCTTCCATTCGAAGGTGAACCCCTTTTCCCGATAGCTTTCTGCGTAGGCAATGGTTTCTCGGACGATGCGGTCGCAATCCTCCTGTGTATCGCTTTCAGGCGTTTCAGAAGCGAATGGAAGGCTTGATTCCGAAGCCTGCGACGTTTCGACTCATCGTCTCCGCTTCGGAAGGCGCGGCGGTAGGTGGTATGCTTTCCTCCGATGTTGCCGAAGCTGAGGGATCGGCAGCTCGGGAGGGCTGTTCCACCCGAGAGGATTCGGAGGGTTTCACGGGTGCGGCCGGTTCTGCCGCCTGCTGTGTCGACGATTGCTCCGGTTTGGCGGGTTCCGGCTCCCGTCGCTGCACAGGCTGAGCCGACTCGGAAGGCTCCTGCGTTTGCAGCGGCGGATCCACCGACACGTCGGAGGTTCCTGTTGAACCGTTCGGTTGCTGTGTCGGGACACGGCGGGTCCATCTGTACCGAATCGACAGCCGCGTTTGTTTCCTCCTCCGGCTGTTCCTTTTCTGTTTTTTCTGTCCGCTCTACGGTTGGCCCTGTTTTTTTGTCAGAGTTTCCTCCTCTGTTAAATCGGTCAGGAGATCCTCCGACAGCGCCGGCCATGTAGGGGCGTCGGTTTCTACAGGGGTTAAAGAGCCTGTACATCCTGTAAGACCGACTGCAAACAGTCCGATCAGGATGAAGGAAAGTATTCTGCACTTTGACATAGTCATCACCTCGACTACAGAATACCGACAAAAAACGGAAAGTCCAGACTTTTTTCCTATGATTTACAAAGAAGTCACATAAAGCTCCCCCGTTTATCTTATGGATTTTCATCATCCAAGTCTTTTTTCGTTGGTTTTTTCAGCACGACACAATATTTTTTCTGTTCAACTATCCGTAAACGGCGCATCACAGCTCTTGAGCCCCATCGGCTGCAGGCGTTTGTCTTTCGCCCAAATCACAGACAAATAGATGAGCGCAGTCCGCTGATCGGCGGCGGATAGGTTGTCCAGAAACTGCAACAACAGCGTGCTGGTATTAGGCCCTGTGCCGGACGATTTTCTCTCCTGCGCGATGCAGGCTTCGTCACAGATTTTTCACGCCGGATCACAACCGCGCGGTCATCCTGTACGGCAAAAAGACAGCACGTCATTATGTGAAAACCTACCCGGCATCGTATTCCCTGTATGGAATGGTCACCTCCCGCGCTGCCCAAGGATACGGTACAGCTTTTTATTCATCTTCGTCCCCCTGCTGTCGCATCTGCCCATCGTCCTTTGAGGCATTTCCTGCCGCAGGCAGGACAGCAATACGGACACATCTCACAGTCCGCATGGAACAAACAGCATTCGCCATCCTCCGCACGCTGTATGATGACGCGGTGTCTGTCTACAAAGGTTTTCGGTCAATATACCGGGACGATACCGATTTCCCTGCGCCTCGGCGGGTACGGGAACATATTGAAATTCATATTGTTTCATTGGCGATCACTCTTTCTTTTTAAGATTTGTTCCGAATCCGACGCCATTGGTGTCAAACAGTGTGAGTTGGATTATGGAACGGGCGTTTTCAGCCGTATCGTAATTGGAGATGAGCAATTCTGGGGGTACTGCTTGCCGTTTTCATATCGCTGCGCGATGTTGGACAGCCTCGTCATGTGCTCTATTGCCACCCCCGGACGGGAGTAAAGCTCCCGTATTTCCGACAAACAAAAGGAACTTCCCCTGTATGCCGTACAGCGTCTCGGCAAAGCCTTTTTATGATCAAAGCCGTCTGCGGGAACGGAGGCATAATATTGGTCCGCATTGTAGCAGGGCGGGTCGCAAAGAAACTCCCCGGCCTGTCGTACTGGCGGATGAGCTTACACAGTCCTTGTTCCACGACCACCTTTTGCAGACGGTTTGCCGCCGCGTCGATCAACGGAAAGTCGTTCCATCGTATGGGCTGGCCGCCATAGGTCGTCCCCTGCAGCATAGCTATATCGAATGAGCGCATAGTAATACGCACCCCTTTGACGTCGGGGCAACGCTGCCCGTTCGTGTAGAAGCCGCTTCATATGCTCGAAGTCCAGACGAGAATTGAGCAGATACCGTATTTCCTTTGAGCTGCTGTGGCTGCTCCACGCAACACAGCGATACAGATTGACGAGGTTGCCATCCAAATCGTTGAATACCTCAAAATCATAACCGGAGGTTTCCGAACAGTACCCATCTGGCGCCGCCGAACACCTCGATATACCGCGTATAATCCAGTGGAAAGCGGGCGAGGATTTCTCATCCCGCAGCGCTTTCTTCCGCCAACCCATGCCATAAAGCTGTTCATTGATTCACCGCCTTTCCAGAAAGCGGTCAGTGTTCGCGCGTATCCGAACCCTGTTATCGTCGGCCCTATATGACAAATTCACGAGTACCCTTTTCCCGGAAGGTGTTTGCGTCTATGGGGCCGGCAGACGGGACCTTTTCATGCACGGTTTCCATACACGCAAACGGTCTTTTTACCTTTGTAATACGTTTTTCAGAATGCTTGAGGAATTCCATAAGTCTGCGGATTTCCCTGTTCATAGCGGTTTACAGCGTTCACCTGTACACAGCAAAGGACGCAGACCGCAAATACAACCGCCGAGCAGAAACCCGATGACAAAGTTCAGCACAGCTTCATCACCTCGCTTTCCTGTGGGGAATCGTTATGGAGGAAATCGGCAAGCGTTTGGCTCTTTTTCCAAGGAAGTTCGGCTCAGTGGACTCCGTAAGCGGCAGATATCCTGTTCGCCAAAGTCGATCGGCTCCTTTCATCAAGGACAGACCCTCCGTGATTGACAAAACCACTTTCGGCTCAGGATCAGAAACGGCCGCCTGCCGCCGTGCCGCAGATGATAACAAATACAGCCCTGCGGGACGTCCGCGTCCGTAAGCCTGTCGTTGGCAAACAGAGCTGGCATGCTGCAGTTCGATCCGCTGGTATTCCTTCAAGCTCAATATGGATATATTTCCCCCTGCGGCATTCAGACAGACCCATGTCGGCGGGGCTCGTATTCCCCAAACTTTGCAGGCGAATACAACCGCTTCCGTTCGCTTTCAGGATAATATTCCTCGGTGCGACCGCCGCCCTGATAACAATGTCGACCGCAGTTTGCCCGATATCCTTGTCCGCCCATTTGTGTTCTATTTTCACATTCGATACGCCCGGACAGTTTTCGCAAGATGGGATGCGGCGCATTCCATGCCGTTTGAAAGTTCAGGCTGTTCCCCTCGTAGTACCTCCTTTTCTGCCTTTGCCATATCCGTAGGCGTTCCATTTTGTTCCCCAATGGCGGATACCCATTCGTACCATGTGGGCGCGCCGTACTGCCGGATATTGTGCCATGCGGCTTTTGCCCACTCCCATTCGTCGCGCCGATATCTGCCCGTTGGCTGAGAAAGCATTCTTCGCTTTCCACGGGGATATTTGCCATAGCTCTGCGCGCGTTCTCGGTGGATCTGCCGAAGGTATACACTTCGATAAAAAGTACGATAGGTTTTCAGTCCTCGATCTGTTCGGCTGCCTGCTTCGATATCGAGGCTTTTAGGCATAGGGATGATCTGTTAAAATCCAATCGATCCAATACCAATCTCATCGGATTGATCGCTCCAGCATTACTTTTCTTGAATTTTTCGTCGCCTTCAAGCGACAGAATACTTTTACATGGTTAAGCTATATCGTTCTCACTCCTTCGTTTTTTTCCCCAAAGTCCTGTGGATTGGCCCTTTTTTCATTTTTTTTCTGCTTCCATCCTCCTCGCTGTACATTGCATATTTCCCCGAAATGTGGGCTGCCGGATATCCGCTGCTGAAAATCCGATTCATTTTCCATAACCGTCGCTGCTGTTCCAGAAGGACACATACAAATGGCCCTCTTCTATTTTGATTCCCTGCTGCTCAAACCCTTCTCCAAAGCCGTCCGCCGCCTGTCCGATCAGCTCGTCGATCCACTCCCGTTTTTTGGGGGAGAAAGGGCCGGTGAGCTTTTGTATGAATGACGCCGTACAGCTCTCCGCCGATATTTTCCACATCCCAAACAGCGGAAAGAATCTTTGCCTTCGCAGATTCGCTGCCGTGAAAATACGCCGCCATATCGTTCGAGGTCACGATCCTGTTCCGGCCCGCAGGCGTTCCCGAATGGCGTCCTCATTGGCAAGTCCATAGCTGTTACCCACCTCATACCAATCACCATATTCCTCATCGGTCATCTGAAACTTGAGGGGCAGTAGTAGTTACCGTTACTGCGATAAGGTCTTCTGTCATGGTGGGATATCGTCCATCGCTCCTGCGGGGCGGCGTATTTTGTATCGGAAAAGCTTTCTTTCCACGGCGTCCGCAATGCCTTCATGCATAGACTGTAAAAAGATGGGCGCATTGATTTCTTTCACTCCAATGTGCCCGCAGTGAACAGCCCGGCAGCGTGATTTTTTCTCTGTCGGATTGTGAAAACAACTGAATGCGGACAGGTCGGCCATCCTCATCTTGAATCCATATCCTTTCGGGTTTTCCTGAATGCCGATCGCTGCGAGCTCCATTTCCAGCTCGACCGGTTCCTTGGGGGAGTTCTATAATGGCCGCACGGTCATGATGCAACACGACAGCATGAATCATTCCCTTTATTCCTCCATTCCCTTAAAATACCGATGCCTGCGGGCAATAGCGACCGCCTGCACGATGAACCGAAAAGCTCTGTCGGATATCACGTCCCTGTCCGATAATTCAGACAGGGATATCTGCTTTTCGCCGGTCTGCAATTCTTTGACAGCCTTCCAGATGGCATAACCGTCTCATGGAGATATCTTCGAGGCGTACTGCCTGCGGGTCCACTTTTCCGCTGCCATCAATGTATCGTCTCATCCCCGAACCACAGATCATGGTCCGCTGTCAACAAATACAGTACAGCAAGCGCCTGATTATCCGGCTTACGCAGATTTTTCCGCTGGGCTTCGAAGATCCGTTGATGCTGCTCATTTTGAAAAACCACGGGTTTGTCATCCTTTCGATCATATATTTTTGAGAGCCGCTTTGAAACGGAATATGTCTCGCCCCGGCAAATATGGCTTGAACGGCCTCGCGGAACGAAGCCGCACCACAGGAAAGACGTATGTCCAGCACCGGGCATATGTTCGCCGTACAGCCGTCATTGCTGTGTTCGAGGCAAAATCTGCAGTCGCAGTCTTTTTTTGTTGTATTTATGCGAACTGCGTTTTCTGCCGCCGCCTCGTTGGCTGACTCCCGGCGGCTGTTTCATGATTGCTTCGATGGAGTTGAGGAGAGGGTAATTCGGTAAAAATACATTTTGATCGCTCCTTTGCAGTACATCCGGACGGAAAAGACGTGCAGATGGTCAGGCTTTCCTTTCATCCTTTCGTAACATAAAAGCCCGAAGTCTTTCAAAAAAGACTTCGGGCTGCGGGTATTGATGGGATACGAAAAAAGCTCCGGAGTGGAAACTGGCATGTTTCCTTCATCCGGAAGCTTTTTCTTGATTTCTACAATTGTTACCGCTACCAAATGTTACTCTTATGCCTTCGACACATGTTCTGCACACAAATGGCGGAGGTAGGTATGAATCATAAGACCTTGCAGTATATCATGGGTCATGCCTCAATTCAGATATTATTATACTCATGCGTCCTTTGAATAAGCGAAATCGGAAATGGTGCGAATAGAAGCTACAAAAAGTAAAAGCCAATCAGCCGATCGCTGCATAATAGTAAAAGCCGAGGGTACTACTCTCATACCACTTTTGGAAGAAAATCATACTATGCTGTGCAAAATATACTCCGTATGACAAATGGCGGAAAGTCCCATAGTTACAGGTTTCTGCCGCCACCAAAATCTACATTCCTCCCGGACCGTGGCATCCTGTTCCTATTTCAAAATCGAC
>VOFK01002916.1_pt1 | contig 15148 bp, 26 predicted proteins | sample 5384121 | NCBI WGS metagenome assembly VOFK01 (sample SAMN12384730, study PRJNA508395) | human gut metagenome | isolation source: healthy gut J | host: Homo sapiens | reverse complement strand
ACGACCGATATGGCACACGAAAAAGGTTGATGCCCAGCTTCTCGGCTTTAAGATTAACGGCGCACAGACTACAAAAAACGGCAATGCGGAAACATTTGCACTGTCCGCTCCGTGGGAAATTGCGGAGAACAGCCGGATGACGCTCTCTTATGATGCTGTTGTCAGCGCCGTTTCCAAAGCAATCACCGAGCAGGAGGTCCTGTCCGTCGTATTCGTGCTGGAATGGCGCGGAGAATAACTGTATGGATGAAGAAAAAGTCACAGAGCAAATGACCGTGCTTGTCGTCGAGCCGGGCTATGCGCCATACGAAAAGACGATTCCGCATGAGCTTCATGCCATGCAGGAGATCGTCGGCGGCCTGATTACTGCTATTTATCCATACGAGGAACCGGTCGGCATTGTTGCAAACGATGAAGGACTTCTTTTGGGTATGGATTTCAACCGTAGCGTCGAGGGCGGCTATGGTGGTCTGGTGGGTCCTTTTTTCGTGTGCGGTTTGACGGAGGACAGCTTTTGTTCGCTCCCTCCCGACCAGATGGAACGCTTCAAGAAGAAATTCCATAAGGCTGAGATTCTGGTAGGCTTTTGCGGAAATGAACCAGTCACATTGAAGGTCGAGCCAAAGCAGAAAAACGCGACGCCCGAAAAGCAGCGCAAACCACCGTCGCAGGAGCGTTGAAATGGGGTTTGAACTGACCGGTGCAACACCGGACGAACGTCTCAAAGAACTGACCGAAAAACTGGAACAGGGTGTCAGCGAGATTTTTACCAGTGGGCGCTACGCGGAATATCTGTCTGCCATGTCAAAATTTCACACATACAGTTTCGGCAACGTTATGCTGATTCTCATGCAAAACCCGGCTGCATCTCATGTGGCCGGGTTTCACACATGGAAGAAAGAGTTTGGGCGCAATGTAAAGGCACATGAAAGCGGCCTGAAAATTCTCGCTCCGTGCCCGTATCGACGGTTCATTGAGCAGGATAAGTTGGACAAAGACGGCAAGCCTGTGCTTGATGCGGCGGGCAAACCGCTCCGGGAGCGGACACTGGTGCAGCTCATGCGATTCCGTATTGTCACCGTCTTTGACATTTCACAGACCGAGGGCAAAGAACTTCCCAGCATCGGCGTATCCGAATTGAATGGCGATATTGCACATTTTGAGGAACTGGCGAACGCGATCACAAGCGTTTCGCCGGTTCCCATTTTGTATGAAGCACCGCATGGAGCAGCAAAAGGCTGTTTCAACCACGTCACGGAAGAAATTTTGGTACGCCCCGGCATGAGCCAGAAGCAGACGCTCAAAACCATGCTGCATGAAATCAGTCACGCCACACTCCACCGGCGCAAGAAAAACGAACCGCCGTCCAAAGACCAGCACACGCGCGAGGTCGAAGCCGAAAGTGTGGCGTATGTGGTCTGTCAGCATTTTGGCATTGACACGTCTGATTATTCGTTCGGCTACGTTGCCGGGTGGAGCAAGGGCAAGGAACTGGATGAGCTGAAAGCGTCACTTGATACCATCCGTTCCTGCGCCGCCGGTTTGATTGACGCCATCGAAAAGCAATGTCCGTCGTTAGCAGTTTCCAGGCAGCGTACCATGTCTGCCACGCTGGAGCGATAGCGGGAGGTGCATGACGTATGCCCGTTTACACCCGGCAGGATTTGAGCATCATGCAGGCGTGGCCGCTGGAACGCAAAATTCGTGTGACACAAGCTAAAATTCTGGAATGGTATCACCACTACGGCGGCAAGGTCGCCGTTTCCTTTTCGGGCGGAAAGGATTCTACCGTGCTTCTGGATTTGGTGCGGCGGGCGTTTCCCGACGTTCCGGCTGTGTTTGTAGACACCGGCTTAGAGTACCCGGAAATCCGCGAGTTTGTAAAGACCGTTCCGAATGTGACGTGGCTGCGGCCGGAAATGCCGTTTTCAAAGGTTTTGACGACGTATGGCTATCCTATCATCTCTAAAGATGTTGCCAGACGCATCTATTACGCGCGGCAAGGCAGTCCGTGGGCGATCCGACACCTGAATGGCCTGAACGCAGACGGCACACCTTCAAAATACAACGAGCGATATGAAAAATGGCGTTTCCTGCTGGATGCGCCATTTCTTATATCAGACAGGTGTTGCGCTGTAATGAAAGAGCGCCCCTTACATAAGTACGCCAGAGAACATCATCTATATATGATCCTTGGAACGATGGCAAGTGAAAGCGTTCGCCGCCAGAGCAGCTATTTGAAAACCGGCTGCAATGCGTATCTCAAACGCGACCCAACTTCCCAGCCGATGTCATTCTGGACAGAGCAGGATGTTTTGGCCTACCTCAAAATGACGGGTCTCTCGTATGCGTCTGTCTACGGTGAGATTTTCGAGGAAGCCGGAAAGCTGACAACGACCGGCGTAAAGCGCAGCGGTTGTATGTTTTGTATGTTTGGCGCACATCTCGAAAAAGAGCCGAACCGGTTTCAGCGCATGGAGGTCACGCATCCAAAGCAATACGATTTCTGCATCCACAAACTCGGCTGCGGCGACGTGCTGGATTATTTGCATATCCCATATACCACAAAGGAGAGAACGCGAAGCATGGAAAACGAAAAAGACTACCAACCGGACATCCTCAATTTTTTAGAAAAGATTGTCCAGCGGAACACCATTGCCTACAAAGAAGATTTTGACGTTGACAAAGAAATTCTCTGGAACAGTGCGCAGGAATCCAGTTTGGAGCATCGTTCTTTTCTCTGGATGAGCCGTCCGTGTGGAACATGGTGTGTGCCGGAGCGCGAGACGTATTTGCAGGACAGCCGCGCTTACAAAACGTGGACGTTTTACGCAGACCAGCCGAACGGCATCAAAGCGTACCGCGTTGTGGTAGATGGCGTTCGAGACGGCAAGCTGGCAGGCAAGGTCGTTCCTATCGACTACGCCAAACAGGTACAGCGCGTGGTCAAATCTGCGCTGCCCATTGCAAAGGTGCAATACCGCGATAAGGACGAGTATTTTTGTGAAAGCAGCCATGAAACATTCATTCACCGCGTATTGCGGCTGGAGGAAAACACACACGATATTCGATATGTACCGGAATGTGAAGCGGAATTGCAGCGCCTTTTATCGCTGGAGCACCAGATGGAAAAGCAGGATAAGCGCCCTCGACGGACAAAATCTGTTACCATGCAGCGGTAACGGAATCAGCACCGCTTGCGGTGCTGATTTAGCAAGTATGTCGTTTGTTAAACGACCCTTGTTAGGGGTGAACCCCTAAAACCCCCGCGTTTTGCGTCTCACGGTGAGACGCAATTCAAAAAAGTCAGGAGGGATTTTTTGCGCAGTCGATCACATTTCACCGGCGTTTGGCTGAATGATACGGAATACCGCCAGCTCATGCAGCTCTGCAAGAGCAGCGGTCTGTCTGCCAGCGCCATGATCCGCAAGTGTATTCTGGGCGAAACCGTCAAACCGCGTCCGCCGGACTGCTACGCGGAGCTTTTGCGCGTGCTGTCTGGTATCGGCACGAATATCAACCAGCTTGCACACTGGGCGAACGGCAAAGGCTACGTCACACAGGCACAAATCCACGACGCCGCGCGGTTTGCGCGGGAGGCGTGGGAGCTGGTGCGGGAGTCGATATAATGGCATATGATAAAATCATCGTCATTCACTCTCGGCTGGATTGCTGCCTGGATTACGTTCAAAATGACGGCAAAACGGATTTGGGAAACGCCGTGGATTATATCTGTGATCCTGTCAAAGCGGGCTTCCAGACGGCAATCAACTGTACGCTGGATAAGTCTTATTTACAGATGCAGGAAACCAAGCGGCGATGGGATAAGTACGGTGGGATTTTAGGCTACCATATCATCCACTCTTATGCTCCCGGCGAGGTCACACCGGAACAGGCGCACGAAACGGGCGTAGAGTTTGCGCGGCGACTGTTAGGGAGACAAATACGAAGCCGTTGTCTGTACGCACACCGACCGTGACCATCTGCATTGTCACATTGTTTTCAATTCCGTTTCATTCATGGACGGCAAAAAGTACCGGAGTGATTTCAAAAGCTATTTCCATAATCTGCGCGGCATTTCCAACGAAGTCAGCCGGGAACGCGGTTACTCCGTAATCGAACCGCATGGAAAAGGTGTGTCGTATTCTGCATGGAACGCAGAGAAGCGCGGCAGCGGTACAATCCGTGACCTCATCCGCCGCGACATTGACGCGGCGCTGGCTGGAAGCCTGACCTATGATACATTTTTGGAAACGTTGCGGCGGCAGGGCTATTCTGTCAAGCGCGGCCCAAATGTCAAGCATACCGCCGTCCGTCCACCCGGCGGGCAGCAGTTCGTCCGCGTGGAAAGTCTTGGCCTTGGCTATACAGAAGCAGAGCTGATGCAACGCTTGAACGAGCAGCGGCATAAACCAGAACCAACGCCACCAGTATTCTCGGCACAAAAGCGTTATACTGTTTGCTGTCATCCGCGCCGCTATCCGCCCGTCAAGCGCGGCAGTTTTCGCGCATTATATCTCTACTATTTATATCTGCTATCCCCGCGCAAGCGAAGCCGCAGAAAATCCTTTTTGAAACGCGGGCAGAAATTCGCCGTGCGAAACAGTACCGGCAGCAATTCTTCCTTTTGCAGAAGTATCACATAGATACAAAGCCAGAGTTAGAAATGCTGTCGGATGCACTGTCAAATGAAATGCAGATAATCGTAGACCGGCGTAAGGAATTATACGCATTGCGCCGGGAGCAGCCGTCTGAGCAGCTTGACGCGGACATTGACAGTCTGACCGCACAGCTCCGGCCCCTGCGCCGGGAGCTGCGGTTGTGCGGCAAAAAAATCGCGGAATATGCGCCGCGGATGCTGCGGCAGGTGCGGGAAAGCAATACACCATCAACAGAAAATCATGCGCCGGACAAGGCGCGGGAAAGGAGGCACAGCCATGGAGGTAAGCGGCGAAGCTGCTGATCTCGTAATGAAAGAGGGCGTACAAATTTCGGAAGAAGCAATTAAACTACTTGCGCGGGGCGCAAAGAATCTCGCGGCGCTGTTGTATGTACTGGCAAAAGATCAGAAGAAGTTATACGGCAAGGTCAATATGAACCGACTTTTGAGCGAACAGCGGCCCATTGAGGTTCTACCCTTGCGCACAGAGGATTTTGACGAGTTCAAGCGCAGAGCCAAGAAAAGTCGGCTTGTTATTTTCAACCATTTTTGGACAAGAAAGGCGACGAGCCATACCTTGAAATCCTGACCAACATTGACCATCTCTCACAGGCAAATTATATCCTAGAGCAGATGGGATACCAGCCCAGACAGTTGGAGGACGCGCAGCCAAAAAAAGAGCAGACCCCTGCCCGACCAGAACCATCCTTGCAAAAAGCAAAGGAGTGGCTTGACGCAGGGGACGACTTCGATCAGTAGTGAAGAAAAACAACCCGTTCGCGGACGGCTGGCGGCATTGACGCGCCGCCGCAGAGCGGACGAAATCGGAACCTCAGCGAGCTGGAGTATATCAGATAAGGAGCGTGAGTATTATCACAAACTTAGGAAATATCATTAACGAGAAAAAACCAGAGTTCGGAGCTTTGGCAGGCGCAGCGGCAGGCTGACCGCGAAAACACGAACGCCATGCAGGACGCGGGTATTGTTCAGATCACCAGCGACCCGGAACGTATTTGCGGTATCTGAATTGTCAGGCCGACAATCCGAGTTATAGCGCAGGCAATGTTGCGCTCGTCATGGTGCAGGATCAGGGCGCGCCCGTTTTCGGAACGAAAGACCGCTGGAAAAAGCCTGATGCGCAGCGTATCTCAACCGAGGAAAAGAATGGCGTGAAAATTTACACCCGTTCCTCTTTCGGCAAAGGGTATACGCTGACAGACGTGTACGACGTGCGGCAGACAAGCGGGCGCGACCTGAAGCATACCGCATTGCAGCCGGACAGCAAGGAAATGACGGAAGCTCTCAAAACGCTCCTGAATTATTGTGTTGTGCCGCTGGTGAGTGATGAGAGTATCCCCATGCCTGCGCTCTACGACCCAAACCAGATGAAAATGGCGGTCAATCCGAAATATAACGATGCAGAAGCGTTCGCAGGCATCGCAACAGAGATCGCCCACGTCCGTTTTCATGCCAAAGGCTACAATCAGAATTATTCGCGGGAGGATTACGAGCTGGACGCGCAGAGCGTCGGCTATATGATCTGTCGTCGCTTTGGTGTACCGTGTGAAGCGCCCGACGTATCAAATCTGGTGGCATTCTATGATGGTTTTGACCCGCAGGATCGGCGGCAGGCGCTTGGACAAATTCAGGACATGGCGCAGAAGATCGGCGGCAGCATTGAACGCGCGATTTCCCCACAGACGCGAACAAGAAACATGAATCGTACCGCGCGATAAAGTGATTCGTCGTCACGATCCGAAACCGCTTTGACGGTTGTGCTCCCCTTCGGGGAACATACTCCGCTGGCTGTCCGCAGTCAAGGCCGGCCGATGCTGACGCATCGGCCGCAGAGCTAGCCAGTGTGCGCACTGGCTGGGCCTTGACAGCGGCCACCCAGCGGAAGTGTGGCAGCCAAGGGGAGCAAACCAGAGAAGCCCGCTTGCGCGGGCTTCTCGATCATGGGGAGACGCGCGCCCGACCGGAAATGCGTCTCACCGTGAGATTTATTTTATGGAAAATGGAGGTATTGAACGTCTATGAAAAAACTGCTTTTTATCATTCCATCGGTTCTGCTGCTGTTGGCGGCTGGTACGCTCATTCTCTGCAAGCACCACGCCGAGCGCACCGGTCTTGCCTGCATGGATATTGACCTGTGAGACATAAGAAAAAAGTCATTCCGCAGCGCCGCTCCTGTGTGGGCGGCGTTTGTCATACCGATCGTCTGGCTGGCCGTGCTGATGGCGAGCTGCTATGAACCGGGCATGACAATTTTCACGCTGATGGATGCTTTTTCAGCCGCGACGAAGAATCCATTTTCTTTGCACTGGACAGCCTACACGCCAAAGTTTATCGGTATTTTCCTGCTGCTCTATGGCGGCGCAATCTTGTTCTATTACACTGGGCAGAAGAACACCAGACCCGGCGAGGAACATGGCTCCGCGTCGTGGGGCAGCGTCCGTGAACTGGATAAAAAATACCGCGACAAGGATGCAGGCAAAAATGTCATACTGACCCAACACCTGCAAATGAGCATGAACGGCAAGCTGCACCGGCGAAATCTCTTGCAGATCATTGTCGGTGGTTCTGGCAGCGGCAAGACGCGATTCTTTGCAAAACCGAACCTCATGCTTGCCAATGCGAGTTTTATCGTCACTGACCCAAAGGGCGAAATGCTCCGTGCCGTCGGAAATCTGTTTCTGGAGAAAGGCTACGTTCTGCGCGTTTTTGACCTGATCGACCCGTCAAAATCCGACTGCTACAACCCGTTTTGCTACATCCGAAAGGACGCGGACGTGTTCAAGCTGATCGACAATTTCATCAAAAAACACCTCGCCGAAAGGTGCAAAAGCAAATGATCCATTCTGGGGAGAAATCGGAAACAGCGCTTGACGCCGCGCTCATGCTTTATACCTGCTCCACGAAGCACCGTCCGAAGATCAGAACATGGAAACCATTCTCTACATGATCGAAAACGGCGGCGCAAAGGAAGAAGATGACGACTATCAATCGCCGCTTGGACCTGCTCTTTGAAGCCTTGGAGGAAGAACAGCCTGACCACATTGCCGTGCGGCAATACCATATCTTCAAGCAAGCTGCGGGCAAAACTGCAAAATCGATCTTGGTGAGTGCCGCTGTCCGCCTTGCATCATTCACTTTGCCTGAAATACAGCATCACCGCCAGCGACGATATGGAGCTTGGCAAGCTCGGAGAGCGCAAACAAGCCATCTTTTGTATCATCCCCGACAGCAACGACGCATCTCTCAATTTCCTCGTCGGTATGCTCTACACGCAAGCGTTTCAAGAGTTATATTTTCAAGCCGACAAAGTGCATCAAGGAGCGCTGCCTATTCCGGTCCGACTGATGTTTGACGAGTTCGCAAACGTGGCCTTGCCCGACGGCTATGCCCGTTTGCAGGCGACTATGCGCTCTAGAAACATTATGTCAACCATCATTCTGCAAAATATTTCGCAGCTCAAGGCGCTGTTCAAGGACGATTGGGAGGGCATCATCGGCAACGCAGACAGCTTCATCTATCTTGGCGGCAATGAGCAAAGCACGCACAAATACATTTCGGAACTGCTTGGAAAAAGAAACGATTGAAACGCAAACGTCAAGCCAGAGCAAAGGTCGGAACGGTTCTTTCTCGCAGAATTTCCAACAGACTGGGCGTGAGCTTTTGACCCCGGACGAGGTGCGGCGCTTGGATAATAAAAACGCAATCGTTCTGATTCGAGGCGAGAAACCAGTCATTGACGAGAAGTATGACATCCTGAAGCACCCGAATATCCACCGCACGGAGGACGGCGGTGCGCCGCCGTATCTCCACACGCCGCTGCGCGCATTCGCGGCGGACGATCTCTCATTCCCCATTGAAAACATCGACGATATTGAATTTTTGGAGGATTAACATGAAACATGAATTAACCCCGCGGCGTAAGGAGCGCCGCATCATGGCTGTCTGGACCAGCCTTGTGCTGACAACGGCACTGTTTACGACCTCGGCTTTTGCTGCTGACAGCGATCCGCTGACCATCGTAAATAACCTGTCCGACTTCATTTTTTCCTGCATCAAGGCGATCGGTATTATCATCCTCGGCTGGGGCGTTGTGCAGCTCGGTATGTCTGTGCAATCCCACGACGCGACGCAGAGAACGCAGGGCGTCCTCTGTCTGTTCGGTGGTTTGCTGATTGCCTTTGCAAAGGAAATTCTGACGGCTATCGGTGTGGTGTAAGCTATGAAGCAGGCGAAAAACGCAATCGAGCGCCATGTGATTTGGAGCGACATTCATCTTGACTTGGACGATTGGCGCGACTTTCTTATGGAAAACTATCCGGAGCTGCCCGAAGATAAGCTCTATGAAAAGATGCACGAGCTGAACGCCGAATACCTCGACGACGAGCGCCGAAATTTGGACATTCAGTTTTCACAGCCGATCCTTGTTATTGGTGATCTTGGGTTCTGGAATGGTCGGGCGCAGGGATATAAGATGATTAAATCCGGGAACATCCGTGATTGCCTGTATTCGGACACAGATATGACGGAATGGTATGTGGATAAAAACGGCGACCTGCGGGCAGATGCCATTCACCACGACGGCACGAATCACTACCTCTATCGTGTGTTCAAGCGCGGAGTTACCGATGCGCAAATTGAGAATCTGCAAGACAAAATTTATTGCAGGCGAGCAACGCGCGCGGACATTACAAGGGTCACACAGCGGCTTGGTGACAGCATTGCAGCCATCTATGGATTTCGGATTCCAAAGCAGCGAGCCCGGCAGCACGACGCGAGGTAAAACAGGACACGCAGAAATGCGTCTCACCGTGAGACGCAATTTGAAAACGAAAGGAATGAGATTCAGCTTGCAAACATATCATATTCCCCTGATATACTATGGATAGAAAATACAGGAGGTGGTTGTATGCAGATCAGAGCATCCACGGCATTGCGCAACGAATATCTGCAAATCTCGCAGCTTGCAAAGGTGTGTCCGGCGAACCGATCTATATTACGAACAAGGGCGAAGCCGATCTGGTCATTCAGAGCATTGAAGCCTATGAGCTGCGGGAAAAAAATGTTGGCACACCGGGCAAGCGTTCTGGAAGCGGAACTGGACCGCCTGAGTGGTGCGCCGACATATTCTCCGGAACAGGTGCGCGGCAGGATGAAGGAGATTTTTGATGCAGCAAGAGTATCAGATTAAATATCTGCGCGCGGCTATGCGTGATCTGGAGGGAATTGCACAGCTTTACCTCGTTTTAGCCGGTGCGGATTCTGCTGAAAAGTTCATTGGCGAGATTCTACATACCGTGGACCTGCTGCGGACGTTTCCGTATTCCGGCGCACTGCACCCGGATATGGTGCTGGCGGAACGGGAATTCCGGAAGGTTATTTGCCGCGACTATGTGTGCGTCTACAAGGTCATTGACAGCGAAAAGACGGTCTATATCTACCGCATTGTGAACGGCAAGACAGACTACCCTCAGCTTTTGTATTAACTGCATCACGCATAAAAACCAGTCTCTTTTCATAAGAGGCTGGTTTTTCTATGCAGAAATTCTGTTTATCGTTCTTTCCGGAAAAGGACATCCAGATAGTCTGTTTTCCGTGGATCACAGCGCCGACAGACACGAACTCGCCCTCGATGCGATAGAAAATCATATATCCCTCGCAGACCAGATAGCGCACATCCGTGTCGATTTCAAAACGGGCGCTGAGCGCCGTGCCGGACTGGGGAAACTGCTTGAGGCTTACGCACTGGGCAAAAATATACTGTCCGTGATGCGCTTGGCTGCTTTCGGGTTTCCGTATTCGTCCTGAATGAAGCGACGAATTGCCGTCAGGTCGTTCATGGCGCGCGGCGTAAATCTCAGCTTCATGCGTCCAACTCCAACCGGCGCATAGCTTCCTCCTCGCTGACCCATCTGCCCTGTTCCGCGCTTTTCCAGCCTGCGTCCAGCTCCGTCATCAGGCGCTTGAGCGCCTTGGCCTGCATATATTCCTCGTTTTCCGGCGAAAGCAGGAACGGCAGGCCCTCCACATTGAGTGACTGCTGGATGAAGATGTTGATAGCATCCGTCAGGTTCAGACCATAACTTGCGTAAAGCTGCTCGGCGCGCTGCTTGATTTCGGGATTCATGCGCATCTGAAACGTCGTTGTTTTCGGCGCGGATGAAACATTGTATGCCTGATTCATAATCATACCCCCTTTTCTTTTTAGTATATCCTTTTGTTGCAAAATTGTCAATACACAGTCACTACATTTCGGAGGTGATGATATGTGAGTGATAACTGGGTCGTATCGACCCTTGAAAACGCGCTTTCCAACTGGAATGACCATTTGGCTGAAATCTGGTCGCTCGTTTCACAAACGCCGGAATCCTTTCGCGGCGGCGAGATATGGACGGTCATTGTCAGTATCCACAACGCACTGGTAGGAATTGGCTACGGACTGCTTGTGTTATTTTTTGCAATGGGTGTGTTTCGCTCGGCAGCCAGCTTTCGGGAGTTGCAGCGTCCGGAATTTGCCCTGCGGCATTTTATCCGGTTTCTGCTTGCAAAGGTGGCGGTCGGCTCGTCGTTGGAGCTGATAACCGCGATTTACAAAATCTGCGGCGGTGTGGTAAGTACCGTCATGGGCGGCATTGGTTCTGCAATTTCTACGACGGCAACGCTGCCAGATAAAATCGTCGAAGCCATTGAAGATGTGAGTTTTCTGGAATCCATTCCGCTCTGGCTGGTGTCACTGCTGGGTAGTCTACTCATAACCGTCCTGTCCTTTGTGCTGGTTCTGACCGTCTATGGCCGTTTTTTCAAAATCTTTATCTACACTGCCATTGCGCCGCTTCCGTTAGCATCATTCGCCGGAGAAGCGACCTCACGAACCGGGCAAACGTTCTTGAGAAGCTACGTCGGTGTGTGCATGGAGGGGCGCTGTCATTGTGCTGTCCTGTGTGATCTACTCGGCGTTTCTGTCTGGCGGCAGTACGGCGCTGGACGAATCGCTCCCTGCGGTCACAATGGTCTGGCAATACATCGGGCAGCTTATGTTCAATATGCTGGTGCTGACTGGCCTTGTCAAAGGCTCTGATCGGCTGGTGCATGAAATGTTAGGTCCATAAGAAAAGCGCCCGCGTGGGCGCTTTCTCTTTGATGATATAGTTGAAGCGTTTTCCCCTAATAAGGTTCTACGCGACCAAATTTTTCGCCATACCGCAATATTTATTCATATCGCGCTCAACTTCTGCTTCACCTATTTTCAGATCGGATAAATCAAGAATATGAACATGAGGTTTATAGCCGTTGTGCGGATGGTCTGTGTGGATAACATAAAGATAGAGTCGTCCGTTCAAGCGTTTGAATTCACACTTTTCGTTTACATCCCAAAAATATGCCATAATGATTCTCCTTTCTAACTCTTTCCTACAAATTAAGGATAACATGGACGCTAATTTTTGTCAATCTTGAAGAAAATGATTATGGCTATGGGTTACGGATGAATAAAAAAGCGCCCGCTTGGGCGCTTTTCCTTTTGCACGTTATAGAAATTCCAGCGTTCGAGATTCGCCAGGCTTCAGATCCTTTGTGTAGTAATGAAGAAACTCTGCCATGATCTGTTCCTCGCGTTTCTGGCGAATGTAGCGGATTGTCCAACATAAGACGAAGAACAGCACGCAGGCAACGAAGATCAAAATGCAGGCGGTTTTATGTGCTGCCGCCCAGCGCGGCCAGAAGAGTTTCGTTGCCACAAAGTAGCAACCTAGTGGCAGAAGCCGCAGCTTCCAGAGGATACGGATTGCCATTGGCAGGCTCCCCAGTACCAGACCAACGATCAAAAAGCTGGCGACCTATTTCCTTGAATAAAATGAGTGTAGAGTTCATAGCATTTTCTCCTTTTTGTCAAGTTTTTACCTATAAATATTATCTCATATCCTAAAAATTCTGTCAAATTTTCAACAAATCGGAGGCGATTTTTATAGAAGTCAAAATTCCAAAAGAAATCCGCGCGCACCGGGAAACCATCTTTTTCGGCCTGTCTGCGCGGCAGTTTATTTGTGCGGTGCTGGCCGTCGGTCTGGCGGCCGGTATCTATCTCGGCTTGGGTGGCATCATCGGCAAGGAGACCGCAAGCTGGCTCTGTCTGCTGGTAGCCGCGCCGGTTGCGATTGCAGGATTTTTTCATTACAACGGCATGAGCTTAGAGCAGTTTCTCTGGGCGTTTGTGAAGTCTGAAATTCTCTGCGCAGGCCCGCGCCGGTTCGATTCTGTCAATCTCCATGAGGAAGTCTTTGCAAGCATTATGGAGGACACGTTGGAATGATGAAATCCCTGTTGGCTGCAAACCGCAGCGAGAAAGATTCTTTCCGTATCCCGCACAGCGTCCAGCAATCCATTCCCATCCGACGCATCTATACGGACGGTATCTGGCAGGTCGGGCAGAAGTACAGTAAAACGTGGCGCTTTCGGATATAAATTATGCCGCATCGTCGTTAGACGACCGACGCAGTATCTTCCGTTCGTATGGTGCTGTTCTCAATTCTTTGCCAACCGACGCGACTGCAAAAATCACGATCATCAACCGCCGCCTGAATCCGGTTGATTTCCAGCGAACAATGCTCATGCCTGAGAGTGGCGACGGGGCTTGATTATTACCGCGGCGAGTACAACCAGATCATTCTGGATAAAGCCGCCGAAAGTAATAACTTGGTGCAGGAAAAAAATATATCACGCTGTCCATTGGTCTGCGAAAAAATCGAGCAGACCCGTGCGTATTTCAGGCGCGTTGATACCAACCCATCTGCCCGGCTTTGGGCGGCTGGATTCCGGTGCTTATGCGATCTCCTGCGCCGATCGGCTGCGGCTCCTGCATGATTTCTTCCGGCCGGCGAAGAAGCGTCGTTCCGGTTTGATCTGTCTGCGAATATCAAGCGCGGCATCGACTTCCGCGACCTGATTTGCCCGGACGGACTGCAATTCCGCGCAGAGATATTTTGAAATGGGCGGCAAGTTTGGGCGCGTCCTGTTTATGCGCGACTACGCATCTTTTATCAGCGACGAAATGATAAAAGACCTGTCCACTTTCCGCAATCTGCTGTTGTCCATTGACATTCTGCCCATTCCAACGGAAGAAGCCGTGCGCGAGGTGCAGTCAGAATCCTCGGCGTGGAAACGGACATAACCAGATGGCAGCAACGACAGAACCGGCAGAACAATTTTACCGCGACCGTACCATACGATCTGGAGCAAATGCGCACCGAATCAAAAGATTTGCTCGAAGATCTAACCGCCCGTGACCAGCGGCTCATGTTCGCCTGTGTGACGCTCGTTCACATTGCCGATACGCTGGAGCAGCTTGACGCAGATACGCAAACGCTGCAATCCATCGCACAGGAAAAAGCTCTGCGGTTTCTCCGTTCTCCGCTATCAACAGGAGGACGGTCTGAACACTGTCCTCCCGTATGGCCTGCGGCGAATCCACGCGCTGCGGACGCTCACAACGGAGAGCTGCGCCGTTCTCATGCCGTTCCGCGCGCAGGAGATTTCGCCAGCGGTCTGTGTACTACATGGTGCGGCAACGCTATTTCAAAATCTCTTGATCTGCGGCGACCGCAAGAAGCGGCTCATTTCACCCTCAATGGTTCTATCTCGGCGTTTCCGGTTCGAGGCAAATCAGCCGGCAATAGAAAAATACCAAAAAACCAAACATCGCTGTCCATAACGACGACCATCATCATCGACGCAGAACGCGAGTACGCACCATTGCACGGGCGCTGGGCGAAGAAGTCATTAATCTCCCCGAACAGCCAGCATCATATCAATCCATTGGATTTGCAGGACAGCTTGAGGACGGCGAGAATCCATTGCCAAAATCTCTGGGCAAATGGGGGCTGGTCTTTTAAGCGCAGCCAAAAATCCATCATTGACCGATACGGCGAAGCCAGCGCGTCTGGGAACTATTTCCGCAAGGGGCGAGCTGCCTAACGCTCTGTCCGACGGCGCGGGTACTGCGGAGCCCCAGAAAGCGCGGGGCTCGCGCGCTGGCCAGAGCGGCTTACGCAGGAGGGCAGCTTGAACGTCTTTGCGCCGACTTGAATATTCTTTCGCTCGGACGTTGTACTTGACCGCGGAGATGGGAGGCGGCTGGCCGGCCGCCGCGTTGTCGCGCTCGAAGCGATTCAAACCGCAAGCGCAGCAAATATAAGCGGTGGCGTTGTGGCGCCTAAAGTATTCTGGAGAGATTTTTATCGCGCATTAAGATTCCGCAAATACGGCGCGGCGCTGACGGCGGCATGCTTTCCGGGGCGTGGAGAATATCTAAAAATCGAAACGCGGTTTTGCGCTCTGATAATTTCGCCAACTCGGAATTTCTGCTTTTTCTTGCTGTTCAAATGAAGCCGGCGACCAGAGACTTGGGGTCATCTGCATTTCGATACAGCTCAAGCTTCGACCCATAAACACGGTCACGAAACCTGCTGCACATAAATC
>VOFK01003391.1_pt1 | contig 15150 bp, 18 predicted proteins | sample 5384121 | NCBI WGS metagenome assembly VOFK01 (sample SAMN12384730, study PRJNA508395) | human gut metagenome | isolation source: healthy gut J | host: Homo sapiens | reverse complement strand
AAGAGAAGGTTCTTAGGTGGTTATAGTGGTGAGGTTCCACCTCTTCCCCCATTCCGAACAGAGAAGTTAAGCTCACTAACGCCGATGGTACTGCACTTATCGTGTGGGAGAGTAGGTAGCCGCCTCTTCAAGGTCAGACCTTACGGTCTGACCTTTTTTTGTTTTCCGCGGTTTCCCGCGGCATTCGTTTTCGCCCCTTTCCTTCTCGTTCCTTTCCCTCGCATCGCAACCACCACACTCCCTTCACGGAGTCCGTTCCGCTGCGGAGGAAAGATGACTGCGAGGGAAAGGGGCGAGAGGCTGTCGGGTCTGGTTCTCAGCCCTCCTTACCGCCGGGCTTCTTTGATAAAATCTCCCTCCGATATGGAAACGGCCCCTGAGAATCCGCACGATGCGCCAATTTTGTTAAGGCGACTATCTTCCATTTTACGCCGCCGCTCCTTTAAAGTCCGACTACCGAAGCGGGGCTTGTTCGAAGCTCCCGCCCGGACGGGGCCAATCTGCAAACACGGCTCTGCGGCGAAGGTTCCGACTGTCGGTCGGGTGCAGCGGCTCGGAAATCCGACGGAGTATAAAGTTGTATATAGCTGCCGTTGTTAATTGGTATGCAGGTGTGTTTTGTCTATCGGTGAATGAAAGAAGCGGTAGGCCGGAGAGCCGTTCGGATCGGCAGTCGGTAAGCGGAGGACTGACTGCGGAAAAAGCCTTGAATTTCTTTCGTCCATTTCTCGTCTCGGCATAGTTCGAGCTTTGTTCGGCTCTGCGCTCGGCTTAGCGAAACGGTTCGTTTTCAGCAGTCGTTTTCTCGCCATGGCATAGCTCGCGCAAGCGCGGCTCTGCTCATTTGGCTTAACGAAAACGTTCCTCTTTACGCTTCCCTGAACTCTGCGGCCGACGGCAGCCTCCGAGGGAATTCTCGAAACAGCGGCGTACTTTGTTTTTTGCGTGCGGCCTGGTTCGGAAGTTCTCTTTCGAAATGGAGAGATTGTTTTTTCAGCGGGTTTTATTCTCGTTTCATAGAAAAAGGTGCTCCGTTGCCGATAAAGCATGAAAAATATCGTTTTTTGATACAAAAAAGATTCAGAGATGAGAAAGTAATGATCTGTTGAATATTTCTTCGTTTTGTTGTCGAATAGAATCTGTACGCAGGGAAATTCCGATAAACATTTTCAGTTGCCGCTGTTTTATTTCCGGATTGTTATGGCTAATATGCGGTGTTCCGTCTTTTTCGATTTGAGAATATGGAAATATTCTCTTATTTTTGTGGCCGACGGGGCTGTATTGCGCCCCTTTTCGTTAATTTATTAGATAGTTTTCGGATTATGATGAAAAAACTGTGGATGCTTCCTGTTTTGTTGCTGGCGGCGGTCGCTTGCAGCGACGACAATGGCGGAGACGACGTACCCCCCCCTCTGCTGATCAGCATGTGACGTGCGAAATTTCGGCACCTGCCGACGGTGCAGAGGTCGATATGTCTGCAAAGATGACGATCGAGGGCGATGCGGAGATCGATGCAGGGAAAATCTCGAAAGTGACATTGACCGTAGGCGGCAAGGTCGTGAGCGACGTTACGTCTGTACCTTTTACTTATGATTATGAATTTGCGGAGGATCAGGCCGCGGGTGAGTTCAAGATCGCATTGGCGGTCGAAGGCGACGCGGGTGCGAAAGCTTCGGACGAGGTAACGGTTACGCTCAAAGCGCCCGAACAGCATCTTACTTGTACGATTTCGGAGCCGGCCGAGGGGGCGGTTTTCGACCTCGGGGCGACGATTACGATCAAAGGCGATGCGACGGCCGATATCGGCTCGGTCTCTGCGGCTGTATTGAAGGTCGGCGGCAAGACGATCGCGGAGGTGACGAACGTGCCGTTTACTTATGAATACGCTGTTGCGGCCGACCAAGCCGAAGGGGCGTTGAAAATCGAGCTGGCGGTCGAAGGCGACAAGGGCGGCAGCGCCTCGTCGGAGGTGAATGTAACGGTCAAGAAACCTGAGCCCTCAGCCCGGTGAAGGCGAAATGGTCGACACGCGCGACAACCATGTTTATCGCACCGTGAAGATCGGCGATCAGACGTGGATGGCCGAAAATCTGGCCTATCTCCCCTCCGTGAATAAACCGTCGGCCACCGTGGGGGCTACCGTCCCGCTTTACTTCGTGCTGAATTACGACGGCGAGGATGTGGCGGCGGCCAAAGCGACGGAGGAGTATAAAAAATACGGCGTTCTCTACAACTGGTACGGAGCCATGGATCAGGAGAATGCACAGGGCGGCAGCGCCGATGCCGTTCCGAGCGGTGTCCAGGGGATCTGCCCCGCCGGCTGGCACCTTCCCAGCAAGGCCGAATGGCAGGTTTTGGAGGATTATGTAGCTTCGCAGTTGCCGCCGGTGAAAGGAAACGGCTGGTATAATGACTTGGACGGAGAGTGGGTGTTCGACGAAGACTGCAAGAATGTCTGGTCGGCACTGGCGGGTAAGGAAGGTTGGAGCGACTCGAATGCTTCGCAGGAGAATCCCGATCTGGCGAACGGGCCTCGCGATACGTTCGGGTTCAACGGCATCCCTGCCGGACAATGCTGGCAGACCGGTTCGTTCAGCCTTTCGGAGTCGTCGGCGACTTTCTGGACGACGGATATGCAGACGCAGGGTAGCGGATATGTCGTGCTCAACAACTTGCAGTACGGTCTCGAATATTCTAAATTCGGTACGCAGCCTCAGCGCGGTTATTCCGTGCGCTGTCTGAAAGACTGAGACTTTGTTATCAACGGCGTATCCCGGATCAGTCCGGGATACGCCTTATCGTGTAATTATACAGAGCCTCGGGGCGTTGTCGGGCAGTGTGACGTGCGGCGATGTGCGGTTCTGTACAAAATAAGAAAATCCGAATGAAAAAATATTTGTTCATGCTGCTTTGGACGGCTTGTGCTGTCGCTTGCAGCGACAGTGATCCTGCGCCGCAGCCTGACGACGAAGGGCCGACGCCTCCGCCCGATAAGGAGCAGCAGGTCGTCTGCGGCATCGAGAAGCCCGAAGAGGGTGCTTCGGTCAATCTTGCGGAGAAACTGACGATCGCGGGAACGGGTGTCGCTACGGTCGGCAAGATCGAAAAGGTCGTTTTGAAAGTGGGAGGCATAGTCGTTCCTGAGGTGACCGACGTGCCTTTCGAGATCGAATACACGTTTCCTGCCGAGCAAGCCGAAGGCGAATTGAAGTTGGAGCTGTCGGTAGAGGGCGACGCCGGAGCGACGGCATCGACCGAAGTGACGGTGACGACCTATCGAAAGGAAGGTCCCGCCGCTCCCGTAGAGGGAACCATGACCGATGCCCGCGACGGCAATGTCTACAAGACCGTGAAACTGGCCGATCAGGTGTGGATGGCGGAGAATCTGCGTTATCTGCCCGAACAGCACGACGATGTTTCCGATACGGAGCCGCGCTACTATATCTGGTCCGATTATGATAAGGATACACAACTCGGCGCCGAGGCCCTGAAAGTTTACGGTGCCTTCTATAACTGGAAGGCGGCTCTGCAAGGGGAGGAACCTCAGACGTCGGCCGATCAGGCTCCTGTCCGCGGCGTCTGCCCCGAGGGATGGCACATCCGTCGCAGGCCGAGTGGCAGCAGTTGGCGCAGTACGTGCTCGATGCGGACATGGCGGCGGTCGGCAGCAACGGCGAGGTGGATGAGACGGCCATAGCCAAAGCGCTGGCCATGGATTATCCGGATGATGAGTTGATGTGGAACCTTCCTTCGATGATCGAAGGCGATCCGCAGCCGACGTGGCCCGGTATCGATAAGTCGAAGAACAATGCGACGAAATTCAGCGGGATTCCGATCGGGTTCCGTTCCTACTCGTTCAATCCGGCTGACGGCGGCGTGCAGTGGGATCATGCGTCGTACAGCGCCGGCTGGTGGTCGTCGACCCAGGGTGTGATGGGCGAAGGTTATTGTGCCGTGGTGCGCATGTGGTCGGACAACCAGCGTTTCGCAACGGACTCGAACTTCATCGGGGGCGTGGGCCTTACGGTTCGCTGCTTGCAGGATTGACCTGACCCTATACTTTTTCAGCGGGTCGGCGTATGCCGGCCCGCTCTTTTTATGCGTGAGCGCAGGGCGGAAAATAGCGCGGCGCATGTCGGAATGCCGTCGATGCGGTGCAATGACAAGATGGCGATGGGGCGTCGCGCACTGTCTCGGATGCAGCGGCGTGTGTGAACTTTTTTCTGCGTGAGCAGGCGATTATACAGGCTATTTCGCTACCTTAGACTTCGCTCCGGCGGGTATCGTACTTCGAAAATCGAACCGTGCTTGCTATCACGCGCGTTTTTTTTCGTATCTTTGGCTACGCCTTAGATATATCGTCTCGGCATAATCAAACGTAAATGTTTGCTTCTGCGCTCGACTTTTCGTATCTTTGTCTTCGCCGAAGATACTCCGCTCGGCAATGTTCAAATAAATTTGACATTGCGCTCGCTTATTCGTACTTTGGCTTGCGCCGAAGCTACTCTCGCTCGGCAAAATCAAACTTTGGTTTGTTTTTGCCTTCGCTTATTCGTATCTTTGTTAAATATTTCGTCCCTCCGGCCTGTGCGCGGCGGAGGCTCTAAAAACGACCGAAAATGAAAGAACGGATTCAGCGCTTCGGTAAATCATTGAGCAGCATGGTAATGCCCAATATCGGCGCATTCATCGCCTGGGGATTCATCACGGCTCTTTTTCATTCCGACGGGTTGGTGGCCCAATGCGAGTCTGGGGCAGCTCGTCGAACCGATGCTGCGTTATCTGCTGCCGCTGCTGATCGCCATGACGGCGGGACGGCATGTGGCCGGCGATCGCGGCGGCGTGATTGCCGCCGTAGCGGTGATGGGCGTGATTCTGGGCAGCGACATCCCGATGTTCATCGGCGCCATGGCGATCGGGCCCTTTGCCGGCTGGGTGATCCGCTCCTTCGACCGCTGGGCGGAGGGACGCATTCCCGCCGGATTCGAAATGCTGGTCAACAACTTCTCGGTCGGCATCTTGGGAATCGTCTGCGCGCTGATCGGGTTCTATGCCGTGGGGCCGGTGGTTTCGGCGCTGACCGTTTTCCTGTCGGCCGGCGTGTCGCTGATGATCGAACACGGTCTGCTGCCGCTGGTCGCGGTCTTCATCGAACCGGCCAAGGTGCTCTTCCTGAACAATGCGATCAACCACGGAATCTTCTCGCCGATCGGGATCGAACAGGCGCGCCAGACGGGCCAGTCGATCATGTTCCTGCTGGAAACCAATCCCGGGCCGGGCCTCGGCGTCCTGCTGGCCTATTGGGCCTTCGCGCGCGGCGCGGCGCGTTCGTCGGCGCCGGGAGCGATCGTCATCCAGTTCTTCGGCGGCATCCATGAGATCTATTTCCCCTATGTACTGATGCGCCCGGCCATTATCGTGGCGCCGATCGTCGGCTCGGCCGCGGCGATCCTCTTCTATTCGCTTACCGGAACGGGACTGGACCGCCGTCGCGTCGCCCGGCAGCATCATCGCCGTGGCGGCGATGGCACCGAAGGGGAGACGCTGCTGGTGCTCGCCGGGGGGTGGTGGTCGCGGCAGCCGTGTCGTTCTTCGTTGCGGCGCCGATCGTCAAACGTGCGCATTTGGAGGAGGTGAAGCCCGTTCAGAAGCCTAACGGAACGGTTATCGGAGGAACGAGCCGTGCGCCCCGTGCGCTCGAAGGGCCGATCCGCACGGTCGTCTTCGCCTGCGATGCCGGCATGGGATCGAGTGCCATGGGTGCGACCCGTTTCCGCAAACGCATCGAACCGCTCGGCAGCGGCGTGCGCGTTACCAACAGTTCGGTCGACACGATCCCGGAGGGGACGGATGTCGTCGTGTGCCAGTCGCAGTTGTCGCAGCGCGCCGGGAAGGCTGCGCCCGCGTCGGAGGTGATCGTGATCGGCAATTTCCTCCGATCCTGCCCTCGACGGGTTGTACGGCCGGATCGAGGGCCAAATCAGAGCATCCGGAAGCCTCAGTCGGAGGAGGTGCCCGCAGCGGCAACTCCCGCTGCACCGGCGTCGGAGATGCTGACCTTGCAGGGGATCCGTACCGGACTGGCGCCTGTGGGCAAGGAGGAGGCGATCCGTGCCGCCGGAGCGTTGCTGGCTGCCTGCGGTTATGTTGACGGGGAATACGCCGAGGCGATGGTCGCCCGCGAGCGTGTGGCCACGACCTATCTGGGCATGGGTATTGCCATTCCCCACGGACGGCCGAGGCGAAGTCGCGCATCAGACGTTCGGGAATCGTCGTGATGCAGTATCCCGAAGGGGTCGATTTCGGCGAAGAACGGGCGCAGCTGGTGATCGGTATCGCCGGTGCCGGCGACGAACATATCGAGATTCTGGCGCGGGTGACGTCGGCGCTCGAAGACGAGGAGGTGCTCCGACGGCTTAAAACGACGGACGATCCCCGTTATATTCTGGAAAAATTGGCTATTTGAAATATATGGTATCGAAGACTGTTACAATCGAAGCTCCGAACGGGATGCACGCGCGTCCCGTATCGGCATTGGTGGCGCTCGTCAAGGCGTCGGGACAGCAGGTGACGCTGCGTACGCCTGCCAAATCGGTCAGCGGGGCGAGCATGATCGGCATCCTTTCGCGCTGGGGTTGAAAAAGGGCTCGGAGGTGGAAGTCGCGGTCGAAGGCGACAACGAGCAGGCTGTACTCGACGAGGTGGTCGCCGCGATCGAGGCGATAACTCGATTAGGTCGTCATGCTGCGGTTGCGGGTGAAACAAACCATGGCCGATGCCGTGGCGATCGGGCGTGTGGCGTTATCGGGCCGGAGCTTACGCGCCTTCGGGCCGGGTCGTGCCGTCCGGAGAGCGGCCTGCGGAGCAGTCGCGTTTCGATGCGGCGGTGGCGGCCGCCGAAGGGGAGTTGGAGAAACTGGCGGCCGCGAACGAAATCTTCGCCGCGCACCTCGAACTGGCGGCCGATCCGATGCTCATGGAGAACGTGGCGGGAGAAGATCGCGGAGGGAATGACTGCCGCCGATGCCGTCCATGCGGCCTCCGGCGAGTTGGCGGCGCTCTTCGCGCAGATCGACGACGAGTACCTGCGGGCGCGCGCCGACGATGTACGCGACGTATGTCGCCGCATCCTGCGGCAGTTGGTGCCTTCCGAGACCGATCCTTTCGCCGCGATTCCCGACGGGAGCATCCTCGCCGCCGACGAACTGGCACCGTCGGATACGGCGCGGATCGATTTTTCGCGCGTGCGCGGCGTGGTGACGCGGCGAGGCAGCGCGACGAGCCATCTGGCCATTCTGGCACGCAACCGGAACCTGCCTGCCGTGGTGGGGTTGGGCGACGATTTCGACCGGTTGGACGACGGCACGATCGTGGTGCTCGACGGCCCGGCCGGCGAACTGCTGATCGCTCCCGACGAGCATACAGCGGCGGAGTATCGCCGGCGTATGGAGGAGGCCGAGGCACGATCCGCGGCTGCGGATGCGTACGCATCGCAGCCGGTCACGACACGCGACGGGCGGGCGTTGGCCGTGCTGGCCAATGCCGGCAGCGTGGATGAAGTGGAACGGGCGATCCGCAGCGGCGCCGACGGCATCGGGCTGTTCCGCAGCGAGTTCCTCTACATGCAGCGGCAGGACGGCTTTCCCGACGAACAGGTGCAGACGGCGGCCTATGCACGGGCCGCCGAGCTTTGCGGCGGCCGGCCGCTGGTGATCCGCACGCTCGATATCGGCGGCGACAAATCGCTGCCTTACTATCGATTCCCCGAAGAGGAGAATCCTTTTCTAGGCTGGCGGGCCATTCGCGTAAGCCTCGAATTGCGCGATATGTTCCGCACGCAGTTGCGGGCGATCCTGCGTGCCAGTGCCCGGGGCGGCGTGCGGGTGATGTTTCCGATGATCGTCTCGCTCGCGGAGTTGCGCGACGCGCTGGCGCTTTTGGAGGAGTGCAAGGAGGAGCTGCGCCGGCAGGAGGTGCCGTTCGACGACCGGATTCCGGTCGGGGTGATGATCGAGACGCCGGCGGCGGTGTTCATGGCCGACGAACTGGCCGCCGAGGTCGATTTTTTCAGCATCGGCACCAACGACCTCACGCAGTACGTGCTGGCCGTCGATCGGGGCAACCGGCGGATCGCGCTGCGATGTACGATACGCTGCATCCGGCCGTGGTGCGCGCGATGCGGCTGACGGTCGATGCGGCTCATAGGCATGGATGCGAAGTGGGCATCTGCGGCGAATTCGCCGGATGCGCAGCCCATGCCGAACTGCTCGTCGGACTGGGGTTCGACGAGCTGAGCGTGGCGCCGCCCTCCGTTCCGGCCGTCAAGGAACGCATTCGCGGGCTCGAAACGCCGCAGGCGGAACTGACGGCACGCAGGGCCGTCGAAGCGGCTACGGCGTCGGAGGTACACGAATTGATCGGCGTCGGGTGACGCCGGCTTGCAGAAGCCCTTACTCAATCCAAATTTCAATACGATGAAAAAACTGTTTCTAACTTGTTTCTGCTGCGCTTCCGCCGTGCTGGGGGCCCGTGCGCAGGATGAACACATCGTCATCTGGGACAATGCTTCCGCCCCGACGTCGAGCGGCTTGTTCGGGCCGACCGTCATCGAAAAGGAGGTCTTCGTGGCGAACAACAATGTCGCCGAGCTTTTCGTCTACAAGGCCGAGGAGCCGAGCGGCCGTGCCGTCGTGGTCTGTCCGGGCGGCGGTTATCACAACCTGGCTATCGGCTACGAGGGGCACGACATGGCGCGCTGGCTGGCCGACCACGGTACGACGGCCGCCGTGCTGAAATACCGTATGCCCAACGGTCACTGCGAAGTGCCGCGCAACGACGCCGAGCAGGCGTTGCGCATCATGCGCGAACACGCCGCCGAGTGGGGATACGACGCGTCGCGCGTGGGGATCGTCGGTTCGTCGGCGGGAGGTCATCTGGCGGCCAGCACCGGAACGATCTCGGACGAGAAACCCGCTTTCATGATCCTTTTCTATCCGGTCATTACGGCCGAAGAGGGCAAGTTGCACAAGAATTCGTTCAAATACCTGTTGGGCAAGGACTATTCGCCCGAGGAGGCGCGCAACTATTCGCTCGAAAAGCGAGTCTCGGCGCTGACGCCCCCGACGCTGCTGCTGCTGCTGAGCGACGACGACCGGATCGTTCCGCCGGTCAACAGCCTGCTCTTCTACGAGGCACTCAAACGCAACGGCGTGAAGGCCTCGATCCACGTCTTCCCCACGGGAGACCACGGCTGGGGCATCAAGCCCGAATTCAAATATATCGAGCAGTGGCAACGCTACGCGCTCGACTGGCTGGAACAATTCTGAATCGGAAAAACATCAATCAATCTTTTTGCAAGACGATATGAAAAGAGCAATTCAATTCGGCGCGGGCAATATCGGCCGCGGATTCATCGGTGCGGTACTCTCCGAGGCGGGGGTACCATGTGGTTTTCGCCGATGTGAACATGGAGGTCATCGACCGCATCAACAAGGACGGCGCTTACACCGTGCATATCATGGACGTGGAGAGCCGCGACGTGCGGATCAGTAATATTTCGGGTGTCGATTCGGGCGGCGGGGAGATCGTCGACGAGATCGTGCGCGCCGAGATCATCACCACGGCCGTCGGGCTGCGCATCCTGCCCTTCATCGCCCCGGCCATCGCCAAAGGCATCGCCGCGCGCCGCGCCGCAGGCGTCGGGGAGCCGCTGAACGTCATCGCCTGCGAGAACGGCATCCGTGCCACCTCGCAGCTCAGGGAGGAGGTCTACAAGCATCTCGGCCGAGGAGGCCGCATGGTGCGACGCGCACGTCGGGTTCGCCGACTGTTCGGTCGACCGCATCGTGCCTCCTGTGCGCAGCGAGAACCCGATCGACGTGGTCGTGGAGAATTTCTACGAGTGGAACGTCGAGGAGAAGTCGTTCGTGGGCGGTGCACCGCATATCGAGGGGATGAATCTGGCCGATAACCTGCTGGCCTATATCGAGCGCAAGCTCTTTACGCTCAATACGGGACATGCCATTACGGCCTATCTGGGACGGATGAAGGGGCTCGCGACGATCGACGAGAGCATCGCCGATCCCGCGATCTTCGCCATCGTCAAGGAGGCGATGCAGCAGAGCGGACAGGCGCTGGTCGAAAAGTTCGGTTTCGACCGCGACGCGCATTTCAAGTATATCGACAAGATCATCGGCCGGTTCAAGAATCCCTATCTGAAAGACGACGTGGCGCGTGTGGGGCGCGAGCCGCTGCGCAAGCTCTCGTCGACCGACCGGCTGGTCAAGCCGATGATGACCGCCCGCGAGTACGGCCTGCCGTGCGACAAACTGCTGCTGGGTATCGGCGCCGCACTGCATTACAACAATCCCGAAGATCCGCAGAGCGTCAAGATGCAGGAGCTGATCGCCGCCAAGGGGCTGCGTCAGGCCGTGTCGGAGATCACGTCGATCCCCGCGACCGATCCCGTCATCGAGGAGATCGCCGCCGCTACGGCCGAGGTCGAAAAACGAATCCGTTAAGTCGGCTGCAATCCTATGAAGAGACCTTTCATCGCAGTGACCGCGCTGACGCTTGCGACTGCAATCTCGTTTACCTCCGTCGCGGAGGGCGTCCCGCGTCGGAGAAACGGCTTCACACCGTTCAGATCAATAGTCTTGAAGACCTCAAAGCCTATTTCCGCTACGACCCCGAGCGGGACATTATCGTCAGCGGCCATCGCGGCGGCATGATGCCCGGCTATCCCGAAAACTGCATCGAGTCGTGCGAGAAAACCTTGTCGATGATGCCGACCTTTTTCGAGATCGATTTCAGCTTCACGAAGGACAGCGTGATGGTGCTCATGCACGACCTGACGATCGACCGCACGACCAACGGCAAGGGGCGCGTGGCCGACTACACCACGAGGAGTTGCAGGGATTCCGGCTGGTCGACCGCGACGGCAAACTGACGCCTTATCGCATTCCCCGTCTGAAAGACATGTTGGAATGGGGCAAGGACAAGGTGGTGTTCAACTTCGACAACAAGTACATCAACACCAAGGGCGTGAGCGACGAGGTGCGCAAGGCGAGCCTCGACTACTACATCCGTCAGCTGCGCCCCGGCGGCGACTGGTCGATGTACCACAACATCATGCTCAGCGTCCGTTCGCTGGACGAGGCGATGTACTATTGGAACGCCGGCATCCGCAACGTGATGTTCTGCTGCGAGATCAGCTCGCGCGAGATGTTCGACGCCTACGACGCCTGCCCGATTCCGTGGGACTACATCATGGCCTATATCCGGCTGTCGGTCGATCCCCGGTTGCAGGAAGTCTACGATCTGCTGCATGAGCGCGGCGTCTCGACGATGACCTCCATTACCGGTTCGTCCGACAAGGTGAAGAATCCGCGCGACCGGGAGGGTCTGCTACCTGCGCGACCTGGTGTCGGAACCCGATCTGATCGAGACCGACTACCGTCGGAGTTCGTCGATCTGCCCCGCTCGCGCGCCGAAATCCATGCCTTGCAGGATCGCGCCATCGAGGGCAACCGGTCGGTCAAGGCCGATAAGGCGAAGAAGGAAACCGTCGGAAATAGCCCGTCCGCTGCCAATGAAAACGGCTGCCTCTGTTTTTCAGAGGCAGCCGTTTCTTTTCAGCCGGGGAGCGGTCAGAACGAGATACCGACGCGCACGCCGAAGCGATTGATGTTGTTCATCGTATAGATCAACAGATCGTCGTTGTTGCTGGCGTAGCTGTAAAAGAGCGCTACGTGGAAGCCGAACCGCTGCGCAGGCGGGGAAGATGCTCACGCCGATTTCGGGCGAGAGATAGACGCCCCACGTGTCCTGATATTGCTGGATCGTGTAGTAATAGGAGGACATTTCGGCATAGTCGGCGCCGATACGCAGACCGGCGTAGGGCTGGAATACGCTCCCTTTGAGGAAATTGTATCGTCCCACGACGCCGAATGGCAGCTCGAACAGGGTGTGTTTCTGTGCGGTCGTCATGGCGGCGCCGCTGCCCAGTTGCAGGGTTTGACGGCCGATCGACTCGATGTTGGTCTGGTAGGAGATGAAGGCGCCGACGGTGATTTCGGGCGTTACGAAGTAACCGCCTTCGAAGTTCATACCCCAGCCCGATGCCTTGTCGGCGAAGGCGCTCCCCAGCGGAACGGTCACTTGCCAGTCGACGTTGAGGTAGGTGTTCTGGATGAGCTGCGCCCGTCCCGGCAGGGCGAAGGTAACCGCTGCGACGGCGAGCAACAACGCTTTACGACTGAATATGGAAAGTGTTTTCATAGCGATGAATGATTAACGGTTTACGGAATTGGTTTCCAGATAGGGCGATTGCATGAAGGCTTGGTTCACGGCGTCCAGCGTACGCTGCATGTTGACCTTATGCGACGAGGTGAGCAGGCCGCCGATGAAGCTGTCCCAGATGACGGGCAGTTTGCGGTTGCTCTGCCGGTCGGCCGTCAGATCGACCATCTCGATGAGCATCGAACCGGCCGTGTAACCGTAATAGACCTGGTAGGGGTAGTGCCAGCCGAGCCAGTCGCCCCAGTAGCCGGGAGCCCAGTAGTAGGGGTAGTACCACCACCAGTAGGGGTAGTCGTACCCGACGAAATAGGTCACACGCTCGACGTAGCTGATTTGCAGACCCGTCTGCGCGGTTTCCTTGTCGTCCGTGCGGACGAAGTTGCGGGATTCCATCAGGTCGGCGACGGTTCCGATGATCTCCTGCGCATCGGCGTCTTTCCAGTATTCGGTCTTGTCGGCGTTGCCGATCACCAGAATACTGTCGGGGAGATAGAAGGTCTCCACGTCGGAGAAGTCGGCCTGTTGGTCGTAGTCCGTGTAGACCAGATAGTCCTCGTGAAGCCCGGAGGTGGATGGCTCTTTCTGGCACGAAACGACAGCGACGGCCAGCAGTACGAGCAATGACGTGAGTAGATTTTTTGTGGTCATAGTCCTGAAAAATTTTTAAGAGTTGCTATCGTCCCTTCTCCGTTCAAATACCGTTCCGTTCTGAATGTTACGTTTTCCGTGCTGCGGCGTTCGTCGGAAGCCGGCGGGCGGGGCCGTCGCCGGAGATTTAGCGGCCGGAGGCGTGCGGGCGGCGGTTCGCAGGGCTGTCGTGCGGCGATGCCGGAGGTTGCGCCGGCGGACGAACCGTTTCCATGAAATCCGGTCGGAATGCGGTACCGTATTTTCTTTGTTTCGCGTGCAATGCTTTTGCCTTGTCAGCGGTGCCGGCGACGGCCGACGTCGGGAAGTCCGGCCGCGCTGCGGGGAAGCTGCGGAAGTGCCGGAACGCGAAACGGGCGGAGCCTTCTTTGAAAGGCTCCGCCCGTTTGCACCGTCTTGTCCGGCATCAGTTCCGGTCGGGCAGGAACGAGTAGTCGCGGGAGTATCCGAGCATCTGCTCCACGTAGTTGGCGGGGTAGGCGATCTTCACGTCGACGATCCGGCCGTCGCGTTCCACCAGTTCGTATTCGGGATTGACGAATCCCCCGTAAGGCTCGATATGGAGCGCTTCGTAGCGATCGAGCACCTCGCGGTGCAGTTTCGGGTCGACTTTGACGGCATACTGTTCGACCAGCGCTTTGCCCGCCTCGTAGTCGCCTTCGGACTTGATGCGCTGGATCTCGCGCAGCATCTGTCCGAACAGCTCGCGCAGTTTCTCGAAGTCGTTGACCACGACGTAGGTCTTTCCCCTGCTCGGTGCGCCACTCGATCACGTTGTCGGCCTTGCCCTGCTCGTAGCACCATTCGGCGATCAGCTTGCGGTTGCGCATGTGCGACTCCTCGACGTTCTTGCCCGGTTCGATGCGGGCGAGCTGCGTCATCATGCCGTTGAGGATGTAGGAGGCGTATTGCGCCTTGGCCACGTCGAACGAGGGGACGAGCCCTAGCTCGACGAGCTTCGGGTCGCCCAGGTAGTAGAGGCCGAAGAGGTCGGCGCGCGTCTCTTCGAGCGTCGATCCGTAGCTTTTCAGCTCGTCACCCTTCACGCCCGGTGCCAGCTGGCCCGAACCGTGTCCGAGACATTCGTGCAGGTCGGTGTGGAGATCGTTGCCGATCTTGCCGTATTTGTCGATGCGCTCGCGGTCTTCGGGGCGCAGCATGAACTCCTCCTCGAAGCCGTTGCCGTGCGCCGCGCGGTCGTAGGCGTAGGTGATGTTGTCGATCGTCACCGATTTTCGAGCCGCCCGCAAAGCTCCCAGATCCATTCATATTCCAGGTAAGCCGGGTTCAAGCCGTCGAAAGGTATTTTGTCCGCCGTGATTTTGACGGCGTTGTCATCCCAGTGGGCGGGAGCTGCGACCCAGACGCCGTAAATGGCCTTGCCGGTTTTCCAACCATAATGCGGACGTCGGCGCGTCCAGTCCACTTCATCATAGGTGGACTTCATTGTGTGAAAATCTTTCTGGTGATTTCAATCCGCCCAGCAGGTCTTTCCTCTTGGGAGATAATTTCCTGGCCTGTGCGCAGTTTGAGTATGGCTTTTGTGAGTTGTTCGTCATTGGCTTGCGAAGTAGAAAGATTTGGGAACAATCCCGTAAGGCTTTGCGCTTCGTCGTGGGCGGCGGCGCGTAGCGTGCATTATCTACTGAAAATAATCCTGATGAAAAGGAAATATTGTACCAGTATTTTTTATATACGCTATATATTGTGTTGTTTGTCATGTTTTCTAGAAAAACTCTCCGTCTTGCGTGATTTTTTCTGTCTTCCGCATGCTTTTTGTTTAGCGAAGGGGGGCGGCTGGGCGTTTTGGCTCTCTCGGAAACGGCTTTTCATGAAAACCCCTGGTAATAAGAGTACATTAACGGCGTGCCGGGAAAGCGGAAGAACACAGTCTTTCTGGCAAATATGCAATGGATGATTTGCTGCTAATGAGTAAATGATGTTGGTTTGTGGCGTGAAAGCCCTCCGATGCCCCCTCGTTTGTTTTTACCCGTCATATGTCACCTTTTCTGCCGGAGAAGCGGAAAGACGTCCAGGTGAAATCCCGAGCCCGTTTCCAAGGGCATGAAGCGACCACCCGGAGTTTGAACGAATATTTTCCCTGCTGCGGGCGTCGTGTTCAAAGGAGGGCTTGCCCTACTTGTTCGAGATTACCCTGATCTGGCTTTGGCCGGACAGCAATACGTAACCGAACGCCACTTG